>Ga0078972_1001188_pt1 | contig 100427 bp, 117 predicted proteins | sample YelNatPaOPGAMG01_FD_67568 | JGI IMG/M metagenome (GOLD analysis project Ga0078972, IMG submission 67568) | Hot spring thermophilic microbial communities from Obsidian Pool, Yellowstone National Park, USA - OP-RAMG-01 (SPADES assembly) (version 2) | ecosystem: Environmental > Aquatic > Thermal... | reverse complement strand
CTTTATAACATGGGTTGTCAAAGATATCTTCTGTTATTTTATCTATATGTTTTTGGACAAATTCGGGAGACAGTTTTTGATATCTACTTATACGATACCAATTTACTTTGTTTTTATACTTTTCAATAAATGGTTCTGGTAGTTCATAGGCTTCGCTTATATAACCCCAGTTTATGAGATTGGCATCTTCTTGCTGGACCCGTTCTATTATATTCGCAATTTTCAATGGTTTTAGTCCCATACGTACCCCCTTTTAGCCTTGACATTTCAGAGGGCCGGAGCCCGGCCTTATCTCAAGCTTGGTTCCTGAGAAGGTCCGTTATCGGGCCAGACCGCCTAAAATTCTATTCATAATATCTTCCGCTTCTTTTTGCATTTTCTCTATTATTTCAGGATTTTCAAAAACATTCCCGACAATTTTAGGTTCCATATCTTCCCAAAGATTATCCGAGGTTTCTATCCCACCTACAAATCTTGCAAATCCTACCATATCCTTCACTATTACTATTTCTCTCCACTTCCCACTTGTATATTCTATTATATCCCCTTCATAAATCTCTTTACCATCTTTATCTTTGAACCCAGTGTATTGCATCGATATAAACCTGTTGGGGAAAACGCTTTCGTGAACAAGATTATTAGGTGTCCTTAACATCAGCTTACCATCAAGAGAAATAAGTAATTCTTCCAATTTCCCTTTATACGCTTTATAGGTTGGTGCAAAGAAACGTTTTCCAATTCTATCCCACACTCTGAATTTAAGTTCTCTCATCTTGTTTTACCCCCTTTTCCCTTCTACTTCTTTTGATATTCAGGAAGGATACCGTTTGTAATTATACAGAACATTTGGCTGGGGTTTTCCTGGTAGGTCGGACCACGTAATAACAATCATTACCAACATCACTTATCTCGTACTGGTACTCTACGTTACCGTCGTCATCAAACTGGGTAGCGATATAGGTTCTATCAAACGGTCGAGTTTCGTCCGGGACAATATCATACCCTAATTGTTCCAGTTCGTTGCCCGTATATACTTTACCTTTCTGTAGTTTCATTTTGGTTACCTCCTTTTTTAAAAAGAATGCCGCTTTTATGATGCGTCTATTCTTGAAAGCCGTATAAAACCTAATGTCATTGAATCATACGCCTTTGTCCCTTTCCACCAGTGGAATCCATACCACTTTTTGCCCACCCATAGATAATATGATTTTATATCATTCTGCCAGCCCAGTCCGACCAACATCATTTCAATATTTATATATAGATGTACCTGGCATCTTCTTGATATTTTTATATCTTTTGTATTGTATTTTTGCACCTTATTTTACCTCCTTCCCCTTTCTACTTCTATCAACCATTTTTCAAATCTTTTATATCCTCTTTTTGTTATTGGTATAATCTCTTTATTCACATACTCAGGTTTCCAGTTAACACCTCTCATAAACCGCCTCCATATATGTTCCCGAAATTCTTTATCTAATTTTAAAAAATTGAGGTTCATCTCATAGTAACTGCGAAGCAATTTCGGTTCTTCATCCTTTGTCCCATCTATACAATAGATATGCGGAATATAAAGTGTTCTATAAAATCTGGATTGACCGTTGCTAAATACCTCCAACCATACGTAACAATATGTCGGAACATCTTCTTTAGGATAAACCAATATCACTTTTTTAATCTTTCTTCTTTCACCTTTTTTCCTAAAAATAATTTTTGGTAATTTCATTTTATTTTACCTCCTTTATTTTACCCTTGACATTCAAGGGATATTATCTATCAAAATATGAAGAAATCGTTCCAATACAGGATATATCCTAACAAAGAACAGATAGATATATTAAAGATTTTTGACAGAGACTACAACGCATCAAAGAACATATTATGGCTAGGGTCTAGCCTTATCTCAGGTTATTTGTCCTGAGAAGGTCCATTATTTGGACCGGACCACTGAAATTTTATTTTAGGCCTGAGAAAGTCTCTTATTTGGACCGGTCACGTCTGATAATATAAATATCAGACCTGATAGCTCCGTTAAACGGTTTAGGTTCGTCTTTGAAATAGAAAACATCGACCAGTTTTTGGTGTCTGATGTTAGTGGTATCTTCTACAATAAACCATTTGTTAAGTTTGACGATATAAACAAGATCACCGGGGTATATTGTCTTCCTGAACAAGTCTTGTGATACGGCACAAGATCCGGAATATACCAGCCGACCAGTAGCAGTTATATTTGGTGCACGGTCCGTCTCTTGTGGCCTGTTTGAATAACAAGTTACCAAGACATTTTCTTTCGTTATTGTTACATCAGTTATGTCAATTTTGTACCGCACGGGTATGGTAAGTTCTATTGGTTTAAGCTTCTGTTCGAGATCTTTAACCGTGTCGTTTTTATGTGTGAACAAAAAGGTTAAACCTGTTAAAACAACAACGAGAGAAATAATGATAATACTTTTAGGTGACAGCTGGTTCATTTTTGGTTTACCCCGTTTTAGTAATGTGTAAGACAAGTCCGTTTATCGAGCCAGGTCAAGCTGCTTAATTAACGTTTGTATATCAAGGACGCTGCTAACCATCAGGATTATAATGTCTATCATAGAAAAGATTTTACACGCTATTTCCTTCAGGTTGTCAGTGGAAGCAGGAAAGGGTGTTACTGGTACACCTGGTGTAAGGACTTTTCTTTCTGTTACTGTTCCAGATTCTAACAAAATTAGTTCGACAAGGTGGTATGTTGGCGGGTCACCTTTGACTTCAAGTACGGCGTCCATCGCACGGGTGCCTTCTGTTACGCCGAGGGTTGTCCGGTTGTTGCTAGTACGCCTTACGCATACCATCCCTGCTTTAGTAACGTAAACGTCAACACCAATATCGATCGTTATGTTCATAACTATTAAAATATACATCCCTTACCCAAAGGTCTGGTCAACAAAATCCTGTGACGCATTTTAATTTTGTCCCCTTCTTTAACCTTGACATTCAGGCTATTCTGAGAAGGTCCTTTATCGGACCAGACCACCACGCTATAATCTATATTTTGACTCAAGTATTGTTCTTACTAAACTTTCTGTAGGTTTAGACATATTTTCAGACAAGATTTGATAAAGGATGTTGGTAACAGTACCGCCGCAGTTATAAGCTAAAATCAGAACGGCAATGTTAAGGTATACAATATGAGATACCTTCCCTATAAAACGATATAACCAGTCTGGGTCGGTATGTTCCGATAAATTGTTACAGTTAAGTTGTACAAAAGGATCTACTTTGATCTTGACCTCCTTCGCACCCTCTTCGTATACAAAAATGTTTGATATAACCCAAAGATGTGATTTGTGATCATAATGAGCTACAGTTTGTACCTCTTTGCCGTTGAAAGTAATATCGCCGATTATAAGATCGCGCCAGCAAAATATTGTACTTAAACCGTACTGTATTTTGTCTGTCATAGTTTTTTATCCTGCAACACGTCTTATTTCGTAACGGCAGACATAAGATATGTTATCGTCTGACTCGTTTGTCTCAAACTTGATTTTACATCTTTTGAACAATTTGACTAGTTCTTCGTAAACTTCTTTAGCTTGTTTTTCAGACGTGTACTCACGTTGCCAATCGTAATATCCGAACCCAACCCCGCGACCTCCGTAATCAGATTCGTACATGTCCAGAATGTCGTAAATATCGTCTTCGAGAAGTTGGTGTTTCTCCATATCTTTGTAAGTTATACCAACATCTACACCGTAGAACGTTTTGACTTTACTTACACATTCTTTTTCACTCTTTGTTAGTCTGTCTTTGTACCATCCGTGACTGCTGTCAAATATTTTTGTTTTACCGTGCCAGACTTCTTTGACAGGTTCAACATACGCGTCGTTCTCAATACACGATACTACTTCTTCAAAATCTTTTTCTGTTGCGACCAGTTTCTTCTGACCTTTTATCGTGTATTTCATGTTACTTTACCCCTTTCTTTTAAACTTGGCATCCAGACCGGGTTCCGGGCCTTATCTCAGGTTATTTTTCCTGAGAAGGTCCTTTATCGGACCAGACTGCTTGAGCTCCTTACACGTAGCCTTGATTTGTTTGATTGCTAACTGTGTTCGTTCTATGGCTCTTTTGACACCTTCAATTGGGTCTTTGTACGGGTGTTTTTCCCATACGTCCGCGATTCTTTCGGCTAGATTTTTCATGGTTTATACCCCTTCTTTACCCCTTGACATTCAAGGGATACTATTTGTAATCATACAGAACATATTATGGGCTGGGGTTCCAGCCTTATCTCGGGCTTGGTTCCCGAGAAGGTCCATTATTTGGACCGGACCACATCTTTCTATTGCCTCCTTTCATTTGTTAAATTTTTGTTTTAGTAACAATTTTAACGAATCCGGGAACTTTTTGTAACACGAGTTACCAAATATTTCCCCGTTATGCGGTCCAAATGTTTGAGAACAAATTTTGGTGTTAGTTTTTGATAAAAACTGACACTATACCAGTCCACCCAGTTCTTGTATCTCGCTATAAAAGATTCTGGTAAGTGGTAATCGGTACATAATGCGGTCCAGTCGACCAGGTCAGGATACTTTTGGACAAAGTTGGTAACCCGTACTAAGTCTAGGTTTTTCATTTGTTGTCCCTCCTCCTATCGAATTTTTCAACTACTCTCTTTTCCTTTTTAGTCATTGAGTCAGAAATCCATCCTTCTTCCCAGTAGTAAAGTAATTCTGGTTCATTGCCAACACGTTCTACTAACATGACCGGGCTGGTCATCACTTGTTTTACAACTTCGTTAAAGTCGCTAAATGCCTTACTTTTAGTACAGTGGTGGTTGCCGCGATAGATTGGCTTGCCGTATTCTACTTTGTATTTCATATTATTTTACCCTCCTTTCTTTACCCTTGACATCCAGGTTGGGGTCCGGCCTTGTAAAGGACCATGTCACTTACTTATAGGTAATTCGGGTATAATCATAATCTCGGTCAAACCATTCCTCTTCTTCCGGTGACAGAGTGTATTCACCAGCTTCTATCGTTTCTATTGGTTCTGTATATTCAACAGTTACAACACAATTTTTCTTGTGGGCAATTACTGATTTGTAAACTTCAAAGAATGTATAATCAATAGACTGAAACCCGAACGCAATGTAGTCCTGTAACGGGTTCTGCTTTATTTGTTGTAACCCCGCCTCGTCAGTCTCAATGTTTAACTTTTTCCAACCTTTGTTACCAAACCAGTCCGTCGCTAGCATGAACCCTATGAGATTGTATCTTACTTCTCTCTCTTTCATTTTATTTTACCTCCTTTTATTTGTTAAATTTTTGTTTTAGTAACAATTTTAACGAATCCGGGTAGTCTTTATAACATGGGTTGTCAAAGATATCTTCTGTTATTTTATCTATATGTTTTTGGACAAATTCGGGAGACAGTTTTTGATATCTACTTATACGATACCAATTTACTTTGTTTTTATATTTTTCAATAAATTGTTCTGACAGTTCCTGATAACCACTTATATAATCCCAGTCTACTTTGTCTTTGTGCTTTTCAATAAATGGTTCTGATAGTTTCTGGCGATAACTTATATAATCCCAATCTACTATATCTTTATACTTTTCAATAAATTGTTCTGATAATTTCTGGCTGCAACTTATTGAATCCCAATTTACTTTGTTTTTATACTTTTCGATAAATTGTTCTGACAGTTTTGATATTCTACTTATACTGGGCCAGTCAAGACAGTCGGATTCTAACAATTTTGTCCTACATTTGCTACACAGATATATCTCCATATAATCGTCTCTATCAATACCCAATTTTTTAATATCGCGTTCCAGCAACTTCTTACTTCTACTAACAACCTTACCGCAGTTGGTACATTTTATTTTCATATTCCCTACCCCTTCTTTCCTATTTGTTAAATTTTTGTTTTAGTAATAGTTTTAACGAATCTGGTAACATGTTCATAACTTTGCGGTTTAAGAGGATACTCTCTTCTATCTTGTCTATATGTTTTACAATAAACACGGGGGTTAGCTGCTGGAACAATGATATGTCGTGCCAACTTACTTTGTCTGCGTATTTGTCTATAAACCATTCCGGTAGTTGTTGGTACCCGGACAGAATTACCCAACTGTACGAAGATTTGTTAATATGTTCAATATGTCGTTCAATAAATTCGATTGACAGCTTTTGGTACATTAAGATTCTGTTCCAGGTAGCTTCGTCAAAGTCTGGTATTCTCTTTTCTATAAACTGTTCTGACAACTTTTGATGTTGGTAAATTTCCAACCAGTCAACATACTGTTCGTACTTTTCTATAAACGATTCTGGTAACTGTTGTTCTTCGCATATCTTCCACCATCTAAGTTTGTCTTTGTATTTTTCTATAAAATCGGGGTGTTGTAATAGGTTTGGATGTACTGATATATTGTTCCAGTCAAAAAATGGGTATTCCCGGCAACGACGACACAGGTAAAACATTTTATACTCTTCCAGTGTTATACCAAGAAATTGGGCCTGGTCCTCAACCACTTCTCTCCTTTTGTTAACTATTTTGCCACATTTACCACATTTTATTTTCATGTTCTTGTCCCCCTCTGTTACAGTTGTTCGTAAGACTCTTCTTTACCGTCAGGATAGTAGATGGTAATTTTGTGCCCTAATCCTGCAATAGTCCATTTGACAACTAGTGGTTCGTCAATAGGTACGTTGGCCAAAATGTTCATATCATCATCTTCGTCTACAAATGAAAGAACTTCGTCTTTGCTAATTTTGGGCGCGAGGATAGCAAAATCTGTTGCTTCCTCATAATCGGTAACATTACTACTGGCAAGAACAACACGAGTAGTAGGATCTGGTACAATTACGGTCCCTATAAGTTTGGCCTCGCGTAACGGAAACTTGACCTCGTCGTTCTCGACAAGTTCTTTACTAACCGTTATTGTTAAACCAGGTATTGGTGATATTAGTTTGTTCATAATCATTACCTCCTCTGCCAAAATTTCGGTTGTTATTTTGGTAACAATTTGATATGTTTTGGTATTTCCTTATTTTGTCCAGATTTTATCATCAGTTCAAACGGACTTAATTCTTCCCTCAACCTTTTAAGGATTTGTTTTGATAATGGTGTTGTCCTATTCACACTGCAAAGTCCAGACTTATCAGGAATAAAGAAATGTACCGGTTTTTGGCACCAGTTTAAAAATATACGATTTAAGTGGACACAAGACTCGGTACCCGGAGGATAGGTCCATTCCAGTTCAATATCTCCTTGTCTATAACCAATCCTGTCCCACCATTTCCATTGTTCTAATCGTTCTTTTGTACTTTCTGAGCCTGGGCCTCCAGTACCGTATAACCCTTTCATTTTTTTGTTTACCTCCTCCGTCACTCGCAGTTGTCGTCGATGGTAATGGTTATGTTCCATTTGCCGTATTTGTAAAATATAGTTTGTTCGCCGTTTTCATAACTGTCGTCCGCATACCTGGCGAACGTTGATAACAAACTATCAACTTTGGCAACAACTCTGGATAACCCTTTGTCTGGTATTTGGTCGTACCACCTCGTTCCAAATATCTTTTTAAGGTTGGGTGATATTGGTTTGGTTTTCATTTTTCCGTCGCCGCCTCCTTTAAAATTTCGGTTGTTATTTTGGTAACAATTTGATATGTTTTGGTATTTCCTTATTTTGTCCAGATTTTATCATCAGTTCAAACGGACTTAATTCTTCTTCTAACTTTTCAAAGATTCGTTTTGATAATGGTAGTATTCTGTCTGTATCACAATCATAACTAGAGCTGTTGGAAACAAAGAAATATGCTGGTTTTTGGCACCAGTATAAAAATACACGATTTAAGTAGCCATAAGACCGAGTGCCACAATAATGGTCCCATTCTAACTCAATATTGCCTTGTTTGACCGCGATCCTGTTCGCAACTTGTTTTTCAATATCGGTCCATTTGTGGTCTATCGGATAGTCAGCTTCTGCTACTACAACGTGTTGAAATCCGTGTTTGTTGTATCCACTTCTTAAAGTTAGAACTTGTATCTTCATCGTTTTGCCTCCTTGTTAAGTTGTCTGATAAGGTCGTAGATTTTGCTTACTAGCATACTTTTCTCGTAAATCTTTTCCCTTTTTGTCTTTTGGTCTATGTCGGTACGTTCTATGATGTCTTTTGTATATAGTATGTCCAACTGCATTATTAGTTTTTCAAGTTCTTCTTTCATTTTACTTTACCTCCTTTTTCAAGTTTTTGTCTCAACTCATCTATCATCTGGTTAATTATCAAACTTGGGTCTTGACCGGATTCTTCAGTTAGCAGTACTGTTGGACTGTTAAGTATGTCAATGATGCCCGTTAAAAGTTTCTTTAGCTTTCGTTCGTCTTTAAAATCGTTGTCTGTTAAAGTAATCTCTTCAATATCGTCATCAAGCGCTACCATTAACAGAAAATCTTTCGGTATTTTGCCGCGTAAACAATCGTCGTCTGTTCCATATCTTATCCGCCAGCCAAGTTTGTACAAGGTACATGCTCGCCCGGCAAAATTATTTATGCTCTTTTTGCTGTCACTTATCCAAAAGAGGTCTGTATATATAACTTTGCGGTCATAATCGATACCAACGAAATATTCTTGGTCGTGTTCACGCTCTTCGCCAATTTCTAAACTACCACTGCCAATCGCAATATACGGTGCCCATTCAAATGGTTCTTTACCAGTTTTAACTAACCCATTGACCCAGTCAGCGAACATATCGACCAGTATATACCCGTCCATCGTACTTTCCCAAGATTTGATTTTACCGTTACGTTTTACTGCTACAGCACTATGTGTACCCATATTTTTATACCTCCTTTATTTTTAGATTTTATCACTATTGTCATCAATAGTGATGGTTATATTCCACTTACCATATTTATAGAATACAGTTTGTTCACCATTTTCATAACTGTCACCAACATACCTGGCAAACGTTGATAACACACTGTCAACTTTGGTAATAACTCTAGCTAACCCTTTGTTCGGTATTTGGTCATACCATCTCGTTCCAAATATCTTTTTAAGGTTGGGTGATACTAGTTTGGTCATATTTTTTAACCCCTTATTTATTAAACTTTTGTTTTAACAACAATTTGACTGAATCCGGGTATGATTTATAATACGGATTATCAAAGATATTTTCTGTTATTTTATCTATATACTTTAAGACAAATTTTGATGACATTTTAAAATAAAGACTGATATAATCCCAATTTACGATATCTATATACTTTTCAATAACATTTTCTGAACAATCAGGCCTGTAACATATTACTGACCAACTTACCAAATTAACTTTGTCAAGACTGCGAACCGTCTTTTCATCGTTCAAATCTATAAATAAACTTATAATATCTTGAAATCCAGGATATTCGTCGTCATATAAATCATACCATTCAGACATTTCTCTATAATATAACTTTTCAAGTTTATTTATAGTTGATAGATTAAGTTCTTTCAGTTTGACTTTCATTTTCCGTCACCTCCTTATTTAAAATTTCATTTGTTACTTTAGCAATAACTTGTTTAATCTTCTTTCTAATATGTTTTGGAATTTCGTTATTTTGACCAGATTTTATCATCAATCTAAACGGACTTAATTCTTCTTCTAACTTTTCAAAAATTTGTTTTGATAATGGTAATGTCTCGTCGATATCACAATCAAAATCTTTAGAGATAAAGAAATATACCGGGTTTTGACACCAGTACAAAAATACACGATTTAAGTAAGCATAAGATTTGATTCCGAACGAATGTTCCCATTCTAACTCAACATCTCCTTGTTTAACCACAATCCTATCTGTAACTTGCTTTTCAATACCAGTCCATTTGTGGTCTATTGGATAGTCAACTTCAGCAATTGAATAATATTGAGGAAACCCGTATTTGTTATATTCACTTCTTAAAATTTGTATCTTCATCTTTATCACCTCCTTGTATTAACTTTTGATACTGCTCAATCAACTTTTTTAGTTCTCTTATCTGTTGTTGTATCTCGTTTATATTATCAATCAACTTTTCTGCTTGCTGTTCCAGTTTAACAATTCTGTTATTATTATACCTTGTCTTTTGTGCGATTGTTTCTAAAACTTCTACTAGTTCTTTCATATATCTTACCTCCTTTTCATAACCCAAATTTTTGGGTTAATAACAGTTTAATTGTGTCTGGCAATGTTTTCATAACCGGTTCGTTATACAAAATAGTTCCTTCTATCTTATCTATATGTTTTGTAATAAACTCTGGGGATAACTTTTGATACTGACTTATATAAGCCCAGTCAACCTTGTCCTCGTATTTCTCTATGAACCATTCTGGTAATTCTCGATGCGCCGATATACTGGACCATAGTCCTTTATCATTGATTTTATCAATATGTTTTTCTATAAATTCTATGGACAAAGTTTGAACAAAAAACACAGGCGACCATTTTACTTTATCAATATGTTTCTCAATAAATGGTTCTGATAGTTTTTGATGTCTACAAACTTCTGCCCAGTCAACATAATCTTTGTATTTTTCTATAAACTCTTCTGTTAACTTTTGATATCGACATACTTTCCACCAACTTAGTTTACCTTTATATTTCTCTATCAAGTTCGGGTATTGTAACAATTTTGGGTGTGATGATATCTCGTTCCAGTCAAAATATTGATATTGTCGACAGGCCCTACATAAATAGAAAGTTTTATAATCTTCTGGGTCAATACCTAGTATTTTTACGTTATCGTTAAAAACGTCTTTCCTTTTGTTAACTATTTTATTACATTTACTACATTTTAGTTTCATTTGATATCACCTCCTTTGTTTCCCGCCACATTTGATCTAAAATTTGTTTAATTACTATTACCAGTTCTTTCCTGTTTGTAAAACCCGACCTTATCATCAATATAACCGGCGATAAAGATTCTGCTATACGATTAGATATCTTACGTAAATTGGTCTGACTGTGTAAATATAAATCTTTTAATGGTATAACTATCGAAAAGATACCGTCTTCAAATGGTGTCTTTATTATGACTCGGTCTACGGTGTAAACAGAATTGTCTGTATCTACTGAGTTCCAAACAATAATTACATACTGTGTTTTGTATGATATCATTCCAGTAAATGTGTCTTCTTCTTCTTTCATTTTTCGACCTCCTAAAATGAAGACAGGGACCACGAGCGACCGCTCGTGGTCCCGAATACCGTTACTGTTGTTTTGTCTCTGTCACAACTATTACAGGTTTCTCAACATAATAGTTCTTTTTCTCAGCTTCACCAATGGTCCGGACAAGTTTGGGGTCTATCTTGGTAATTGTTACTGTGACACGAGCTAAGTCAAATCCTAACTGTTTTAACATTTCAGGGTCAGTAATGGTCTCTTTCGTGACCCTTTTTGTGACCACGTGATTGTTGACTTGGACAGATTCGTTGTCTTTCATGAGTTTGAGTAGTTGGTCACGGAGCTGCTTTTCTGTTCCTCTCAACTTCTCTATCTGTTCCACAACATCGACTAGTTGTTTTGCTACTTCTATTCTTTCGTTCATGTTTTTGTACCTCCTTTATTTTGAGATTTTTGTGGTTCTGGTTTTGGCCAGAACTATCGACCAAACTTTTGTTTTAATAACAGTTTGATTGAATCTGGATAGTTGTTAAATTCTTCGTTTCTGAGTATTTCCTCGGTTATTTTGTCGATATGTCTTGTTATGAATTCCGGGGATAGTTTCTGGGATATACTTATCGCGTGCCAGTCTACTTCGTCCGAGTACTTTTCTATGAACCACTCTGGTAACTTTTGGTATTCAGATATGCGTTTCCAGTTCACCATGTCCATATGCTTTTGAATAAATTCTAGAGATACTGACTGGCATACCCATAGATTGTTCCAGTCGTAACCATCGAATTCAGAACTGTGTTTTTCTAAAAATTCTTCTGTCAGTTTTTGTGTTTTGATGACATAAGACCACTTAAAAAGATTTGGCCATTGGGATACGTACTTTTCAATAAACTCTTCTGTTACTTTGTGGTAAGCTAGGTAACGGTACCAGTCAATCTTGTCTTTGTATTTGTCTATGAATTGTTCTGAAAGGTTGAGTTCTGATATGGTGTACCAGTCAAGATATGCTCTCGGCCGACAGTGCCGGCAACGATAGATTGTTATGTAATCTTCTGGGTCAATGCCCAGTATTTTTACGTTGTGGTCAAAAACATCTTTCCTTTTACTAACTATTACGCCACATTTGGCACATTTTAATTTCATGTTGCTAAACCTCCTTCTTTGCCCCTGACATTCAGGGAATTACTATTTGTAATTATACAGAACATATATGGGCTGGGGTCTAGCCTCATCTCAGGCTTAGTTCCCGAGAAGGTCCATTTATTGGACCAGACCACTTGGAACAAAAGGAAGTGGTTGATACTTACCAGGTACCAACCACTTCCTGACCATGTCAGTTATTTTTTAAACACTTCTAGTATCTTGCCGGCTTTACTGGCAAGTTCTTTGTCAGTAAGGTCAATAGATCCGCATACTTTGGTATCGTCACTAGCAATTCTCAATATCACAGATAATACTGGTTCACTGACCTCGCAGCACAACTTGGTTAACGCTGCTTTTTCGGCGGCACCAACTTTATTTTGTTTCACATACGCAATTAACCTGGATATTAGAATCATTTGCTCATAGAGCTCGAACTCAGTAATAGGATATTTGTCCCTGTTCTTAAGATATTCCTCGGCGCTTGGAACCTTTTTGTAGGTTTCGGAATGTTTCCATTTCTCGAAACCTTTTGGTCCAATAGTGCCGATAACAAGTTCGTTTGCAGCTTCAGGAACATCAATAATCACAGGTGCGATATCTTGTAACTGTCTTAACCCTCTCGGAGTAAACCTCTTTTGAGGTAACTCCGTTTTACCAGTTACAACGATATCGTGCCCACCATACGCAATTAAGTCAACAATTGATTGATCCCAGCCGTGCGAGATTGCGTATGTTAGAATGTCCTCAACATCATTTTCAATAGATACAGCAATGAACCTATCAACCACAGCTGCCTCAAATTCGTTAACATCATACTCCTCAGTAGCCGGGTTCATTGCACCTAACACAATCACATTGTCACCGAGAACATATTCATCAAGTCGTTTCTGGTCTAGTATTTGCATAATCGCATCTTGTAACTGTGGTTTGCAACGGTTAACTTCGTCAAGGAACAAGATCCCTCCCTCTTTCACAGTTGTGTACCAAGCTGGTGGTGCATACTTTGATATTCTTGTACCACCAACTTCCTCAACGTACATTGAACCGAGCAAGTCACCAACATCTTGTTTTGACCCGATTCGTAACACTGAACATGGAAGTCCCATTTCAGCTGCAACATCTAACACTGTCTGGGTTTTACCAATTCCAGCAACACCAACTGCAACAATCGGTGTTTTGATTTTATGTTTTATAGCACTTTGTATTACTTTTTTGTATGTACTTATTTTCATTTTCTTTTTCACCTCCTTTTCAAGAGTTTAATTAAGTTGAGTTACTGGCCCGGACTTAGTATTGTCCTCCTTTAAGTTATGCCCTATAATTGTACAACCGTTCCAAACGGTGGTTTTATGTTATCACCTGCCGCTTCTTTTGGTACTACCCAGTACACTTTGTATGGTGGAGCTGATTTTGGATATTCACCATTCAGATCAGTACCAAAGATCAATGCATCAATCTTATTTTTGAACTTTTCTTCAATGAACTTGAACACTGGCCTAAAATCAGTCCCGCCACGCCCCCTAACAGGTATTACTGTCTTGTGACCAATATCTTTTAACATTTCGTGTACCTCAGCATCACATTGTATCAACGGAGTTGGACCAAACTTCTTTGTTACCCATTTGAACACTGATATCAACTCTTCCAACATCTCAGTTGACATTGAACCTGATGTATCGATAGCGAACACGAACATTGGTCCGTAATTGTTCTTTGTACCAGGAACAAGCGGGTTTCTTCTGCCAGGTCTTGTTCTGGTTACAGTCTCGTTGAGCGAATCACGGTAATGTTTACCAATGATTCGTCTGAGTATTTGCTCAAGTGTTCTGTTCTTTGCCCAACGAGCCTTAATCTCTTCAAGAGCATCGCCAGGCAACAACCCTTTGTTCTTGATGTGCTCCAAGATCTCTTCAACAATTTTCTTATAAATCTCTTTGCTGTTCTTGACATCTGAGTCGTTCCAGTGATCATGAGAGTCAACTTTTATCTTGCCCTGACCTTGACCATTTTCGTCTTGACCTTGCTTTTGATCATTTTGGTCATTTCCACTTCCACCACGACCTTGCTTTTGACCATTTTGGTCATTTCCACTTCCACCACGACCTTTTTGATCACCTCCTTTACCTTTACCTCTTCCGTTTCCGTTGCCAGGCCGATCAGGAAGTTTCTCATAGTAGAATTCACGAGATCTACCACTTGGAAGATTGAACTTGTCATAGGTTAGTGTGTATTGTTTGAATACTGGATCGAGGCCAAAACTACCGCCGCCGCCGCCGCCGCTACATCCAATTTTATCAAGTTCGACATATGGACTCTGGTTTATCTCAATGTCGGCTGCAGCATTGTCCTTTTCCCTGTTTGGCAGCGGACACCAACAATGACCGTTAACAATATGCCAGTACTCATGCGCCAAAACTGAGGTAATAGCCGGAACTGAAAGATTTCCCATCAGGTCGCTGTTGATGTAAATGAGAACACCGTCCGCTTTCGGTAACACTGCAGCAAAAGCAAATGGTAACTCTTCGCTCGTCACATATTTGAACTTGGTCATCAGGATCAGGTTAGTGAAGATTGGACTGTAGGACGAAAAGCTGAGTTTTGTTATTGCTTCTTTTACTTTTTGTTCTACTGTTTTCATTTCATATCACCTCCTTTAACCCCGACATTCAGGGGATTATACATTGAGAAGGTCCATTATTTGGACCAGGCCGCATTTTTAGTCAGGTCACTAATCCTGGTTTGATGTGTCGACCTCCTCTCGCACACTACCGGGCTCAAACCATTCGTGCACCATCTCGGTTAAACAGTCAGCGCAAATAAACTTTCCATTGTACTCCACACCAATATAGTGACAGTTGCAGTATGGACAATCTCCTTCCTTGAGGTCGAGGTTGTCCCAATCGGTAGCAACTAGTAGTTTTGTTAATTCCCTGAGGCAACTTGGACAAATGGCTAAGTCATTCTTTGCGACCCAGTATTCGACCTCAGTACCACAGAAGTGACATGTTTTAGGTCCGCGAACAACCTGGTCGCTCTTGTCATTTTGCGTTCTTTGCATTCTTTGTGTTACTTGGTACGCCCGTTGATAGGGCACACCAAGCTTTTGGGCTATCTCTTTTACTGATAGCCCTTGTTTATACATTTGCCTCATTTGTTCGTTTTTGCTCATCATGGTTTTGTACCTCCTTTTGTTTTTGTTTTACCCCTGACATTCAGAGGATACTATTTGTAATTGCACAGAACATATTATGGACCGGACCGTCCTCCTTTAACGAAATTTTGGAGGACCAAGCTCGCAAAACCTCCAATTTTGGAGCATAACTTCTCCTCTCTTGGATCGAATCTAGATCCGCCTTGTACCATGGACAACGCCACATGGCAAAATTCGTGAACCAAGACAGAGAACAAGTCCCGATAACACGTAATGGAATCTAGATCGATCTCAATAACGTAATTTAGTCCTTTCTTTTTAACAGCTTTACCGCTTTACCGCTGTACTTTCTCAATCTCTTCGGAATTATTGTTATGACTGTCCTACCTTTCATTTTTGTAGCCCCCTTTTTTGAACACGGCCAAGAGATGCTTGATATCTCTTGGTCCCAGTTTTACCAAATTTGTTTTGCCTACAATCTCCTTGTATATTTTGGTTCCGGTCGCAAAGAAAATGTTCTTGATGCGACCAGAACTGACTTCCAGGTATAGATTCAGTTTCATTTTTATCACCTCCTTTTCAGTACTAGATATATAAACATTCCGCCAAGAACTACCATGATCACAGAGTAAGCCTTGAACACAAACAGAGGGAAACAGTTGATGAATTGGGTAATGCCCAACATGACTAACAAGATCCCACATAGGAAGAAGTACAACTTCAAGATTAGTAACTCGGATTTCATTTTTATCACCTCCTTTCTGTGAAAATTTTGTCGAACTCTTGGGCCAGTTCCCTCAGCTCCTTCTCTGTAAAATCAACATTGGCTTGGGCATACTTACGGTACGGTTCAAGCCAACAACCGACCAGTGCCGGAATTACACACCGGATATTATGTCGCGCTATGGCTTCAGCTATATCACGAGAACACGGCCACGTCTTCGCAATCCAATCAACGTACTCATTGTATGTGCCGGTACCGGGAACGTAATGATCGAGTTTATGGACTTTCAGTTGCTCTACCACCAAGGCATAAACTCGATCCGGTTCCAGGTTATTGATGGTGACGTTCAGGTTCATATTATTTCACCTCCTTTTTATTTAGAATTTTAAACCCTCGGTACCAATGGGGCCGAGGTAATGTTTCGTCCGGATAAAAAACAAATAAGGATGGCTGGTCCATTACCAACCATCCGCCCTCACCGTCTTTATCTAGTAAGGACCAGATTTTATCTGGTAAAGACCTGGTAAGGACCGAACTTGTCCGGTAAAGACCCAAGAGGAGGTAAAGACTCCGGACCATAATAAAACCGGGCAAGCCCAGTCACAAATTTGGTAAAGATCCAGGTCATTAATCTGACATTTAAACCTGGTATGGCCTAGGTAAAGGAGCTGTAAAAGTTCTGGTTAAAGACCAAAACTGGAAATCAAGCTGTCCCTTTAACGAGACTGGAATTTTGGCAAGATATAACCTGAGAAAGGACCGTTATTGGACCGATCATCTCCGTTTTAGACCGGTTCTTTCGCTAAAGAACTGGTTCTAAAAGTGGTTTTAACTGGTAAGTAAGGTATAATATGGTACAAATCGCTAAAAACCTGTCAAATTTGCGATATTTTGAGATATTTTTGGTTTTGAATAGGAAAACATTAAGAACAAAAAATAATTGAATGTCGTTGAAGTTTAACTTGTTTTATGCGATTTTAAAAACGGTCTGGCTCAATAATAGACTTTCTTAGGGAGTATTATGGTCAGGAGATTGGTGTATTTTAGGTGACCATTAGACATTGGACAGAGACTTTAAAAAATCTCAAAAATTTTAAGTTGACCCATATAGGCTAATATGTTTATATTGTTTTGATGCAGATCGCTTTTATTTTTTGCGATTTTTGATTGTCTGAGTGACCTTTAGTTCGAAATCTTATTGAAAAATGAACAAGATGTGAGATTAGACACCCCAGTCACTCGATTTCCTTTCATTTTTCAATGAGATTTGATAGATTTGAAAATTGGATGAAAAGTTGGCAAGTTCAGTTTGCCGGGGCGTACAATATCTGGTTCAATGTGGCGGCGGGATGGATAGCTTAGATAGGGCTGTGGTTATGTATGAGTTCTTTATAAAACGATATTTTTCTCCGGGAGTGAAAGAGAACGGACTATAAAACGTTCCCAATTGTTGATAAGTAAAAGAACAAAGGACCCGTCCATCGTGGTACCATTTGACCAAAAATGTTTCAGGTTAAATATATTCTTTTTGGGTGGAGTAATATATTTATAATATTACTCCCCCAAAAAGTTAAAATCTAGATATTTTTATTTTATTTATATCTATCATATCATGTCATATCATAGAGGGAGATATATCATCCTCCATCATCCTCCATACTCCTCCAGAGCTTTGTTACCGGATAACTTGACAAGTGCGGTATTTTGTAGTTTTTAAAGACTGTACAGAATTTTGCATTATAGGAGGAGAGTTATGAGTCAGTGGTTAAAAGTGGCGGAGGAAGAAGAGGTTAAGGTTCCAGAAAGTGGTCCCAGAGGGCGGCCTGTATCGCTTTCGGTTAGGGAAGTACCGGTAATTGAGAGAAAGTTGAAGGCTTTGGGTATTCAGGTTACACCTCAGTTGGTAGAGGAAATAGAGCGGTTAATGGTTGAGATTGGTAAAGCTGTTTCAGAAAAGGGGGTTAAATCATACGATCGTCTTGTTGAGGAGATTATTTCAGCTAGGGTGAACGAGTTAAAGGTCGAGATATCCGAGGCCGGGGATAGAGAGGCAGTTGGTCATTTAGTTAGTATAATGGAGGCACTTAAGAGAATACTTGAGGATAAAAATTTGAGAGAGGTTATTATAAACCATATCATCTATGGTGTACTTAACCAGGTCTTTGATTTGATTACGGCTGGGGAGTACGACGAAGCAAGGAAACTTGTTGAGAGGTACAATTTGTACTACGATTCCTTGTCAGAGAGTGGTAAGAATTTGATTGTGTCTATATTTACCAAGGCAAGTTTGTTAAACCAGGCCGCGATCGTTGCTGTGTTTAGGCCGTCTGTGTTGAGAATAGGGACGAAGGAAAGGACACTTCAAGAGTTGGCAGAAAGTTATGCCGGAGATATTCTCAGAGGAGTTATACCCGGCGGGGATAGAGTTTATCCTCTGTTGATCGAACTGTTACCTAAGGAAGATGTTGTACGACTGGTTAAAGAGTATATTTCTTTGGGAGGGTCAGGAGATGTCCAGAAAGATGTCCAGAGTGTAATTATAAAATATATCCTTAGGGACGAATGGGACAAGGTTAAGTTAGTGTATATGTCTTTGAAGGATCAAGTCGATTGGAACAAAGCCTTTGATTATGTTGTAAGAAATTTAATGAGGTTTGTCGACAATATCTGGGGTGTTGTCAACAAGTTAAAATCAATAAATCCAGAATTTAGGCCGGGTGATGATACCACGTTGTTAATTTGTAATTATCTTATAGCTTCGGGGAAGGACCGCCAGCTTCTTGACCCGAATCTAACATCTGTTCTAACGGACGACCAAAAAGTAAGGGTCCTTAAGGAGTTGGTTCGTCATGGTCGTAGCGACCTTATCTTACAGTTTTTGGATGCGGCAGGACCAGTTCCCGATGCAGAAAAAGTTAACATTATAAATTCCCTTTTGGTGAAAGGTGTTGATGTTAACGATATTCTTTTGATAGCAGAAAAACTTGGTGTGTTGTCAGACAACCAGAAAGTAGAGATTTTTAAACAACTGGTTCCCGCGGGGAGATTGTCTCTGGATTATCCCGTTGCGAAAGAGTTTGTTAAGAGGTGGAACCTCGACCTTACGAAGGTACCTAAGGATCATTTGAACGCTTATATCCTTAGTGCGTCCTTTTTTGAAGATTTTGATGAAGCGTCGCATTTTGTAACAGCACCTGCCCTTTTTGACTGGTTACTCAATCCTTCAACTAATATGGTCGGGGTCAAACTTTATGAACAAGCCTTTGATCTCGCCGCAAGAGAAAATATCCAGATACCATTGGATGTCCAGCTTGAGATGTTAGAACATTTCCATAAAAAAGGAGATACAGGACGAGCTACGGAACTTGGTAGTCAGATCACGTTACCAAGACATATGGTCGAATCGATCCCGTACGAGTTGCTCCAGTATATCCCTAAACTTTAACTCTGACCAAGAGCATAATGAATTTGAAAAACAAGGTAGTTTTGCCTGTCAGGAATAAATGGTTGTGGTCTGGTCCGATAAATGGACCTGTTTTGATTCGAAATCCGATTGAAAAATGGAAGATTTGTGTTCGGACCAACGATCTCTCAGTTCCTTTCATTTTTCAATCAGATGAGAGGGGAACAAGAACCAAATGATCAAAGGGATTAACTGTTTAAAAGGAAAAGTGTTGTTTAAGGATTGTTTGAAATGTTCCGCTCGATGTACCCCGTCCTTTGTTATCGATATTTTTGTCGATAATCAGATTAGTTATTTCAAAGAACATTCCCAGTTCTCAGTTTCTCAGATAACAAGCTGTTTACGTAGAACCGTTTTACAGTTAACAAAGGATTACTTCATGAGTATTAACGGAGTGATCGCCGCAGTTAACGGTATTCTTGTTCACAGAAGTTTGTCAGACTATTTTAAAACAAAACAGGGATATTTGTCCGAATATAAAATGGAGAAGAGGTACGGACCGAACATATTGACCGGTACCCTTGATCTTTATAGCTACAAAACAAAAACAATTTACGATTTTAAAACAAGTTCGTCGGTCAAACCCTGGTACAAAAAACAATTGAGCATTTACAAACAGATGTTAGATCTACCAGTAGAAAAGATAGCTATTGTTTTTGTCGGCAAAATGATTTATACCGTTTATATTGACGAAGAACCAGTCGATATAAGCAAGAGACTAGAAATTCTTAGTACATCTCTTGAAAAAGGAACTTTACCAGAACCGGAACCATCCGAACTATGTAGTTATTGTGAGGTTAAAGAATTCTGCTCACCAAAAATTGTGGTAGGGAGTAAGTAACAATGAAAACGGCTTTTGTGTTATCAGGCGGTGGTTCACGCGGCGCATTCCAGGTAGGCGCCTTGAAATATTTGTGCAGAGTGAAAGGGATAGTTCCGGATATTGTTATTGGTATTTCGACGGGATCATTACAAGGTTTGGCCGTTGCCCAGCAAGATCTTGATGTCCTTGAACAAGTATGGTTAGGTATAAAGAAAGATTCGGACATCTACACCAAGAGTATATTGAACTATGTAAAGTGTTTGTTAGGTATCAGGAACGGAATTTACGAATTTGACGGGCTTAAAAGAATACTGAATCGGTTCTTTAACAAAAATAAATTAATGTTGTCACCGATTGATTTTTATGTGGGGAAGGTGTCTTTACAGGAGACAGGTATTGTGTATGTAAATAAGAAAGACATGACGGTAGATGACGTTCTGTCTTCTTGTACCATTCCAGTCTTTTTCCAAACAGTTAACCGTTCTGGGTTACAATGGGTTGATGGGGGCGTACGAGATATCGTTCCGTTGAAAAAAGCAATTGATTTGGGTGCGGATAAGATTTTTGTAATATTATGTTCACAAAGACGCGCAGATGTTGTGTATAAAGAATATAAAAACGTAGTTGAGGTACTGGAACGAGTTCTCAATATCCTGTTGAACGAAATTTATGTAAATGATATTGAAACGGCGACCCGGATTAACGAGATGATAGACAAGTTTGGACCGCTCAATAATTATAGGAAGATCGATATAAAGGTAATCGAACCCGATTTTGACGTTTCCGACTCGCTTGAGTTTGCCCCTACCAAAATAAGACGTGCTATACAGCACGGGTATGGAAAGGCGGAAGAGATTGTCAAATGAAAGTACAGGATTTGAAGATAGAAACGCCTATTGTTATTGAGGATAACAAGTTTATAAAGGTTCCATGTGAAAAAGTTCGGTTTCTTGACTGGTACCCGGATTGTTACATAATAGCTATATCTTTTGACAAAGGAAATGGTCAATTTGGCCGGACGTATATCTACCTCTACCGAGGAAATCTTCCGCTTTTGCCTGAATGGTACAACGTTCCTTCTTTACCCGCAATAGTCCGGCTCGTCCTTTATTTCGACAGTCACAAGGACGAAGTTTTTACTGCAAATGAGCTTTTCTCAATATTTAAAGATGTTTCCAAATCGGAACTTAAGGCGATTCTCTCCGCGTATCTTAATCGTAGGGTAATTTTATCTCCTAGAAGATATTTTTATGGTCATGAAAAAGGCCTCGCGAAACTGGAACAGTACCTGACCGATAATAAAGTTCCTTTCAGGAGCGTGAAAGATGGATATAAAAAGTTTGTTATCACGATCAAGAGAGGAAGCCAAGAACGCCATTTTACGTATTCTTATTGAGAGTACATTTCCAGTATCGATTAAGGAACTGGAAAATAGGCTCAGAAGCAACGGAATTGTTGTATCTAATATTGAACATGTTTTGAAAGACATTGAGGCGGAAGGGTATGATTTAAAGTACATATATTCTGGCCGCGATAAAAAAGTAGGTCTTGTCAGGTACGGTACCTTCGATAAGGACAAATACTATAAAGTTCTTGGTAAGGTCGAATTCCCTATACTAATTACCAGCGATTGGCACATTTGTAGCCGAGGATTTTCTATGATCGCTTTCAATAAACTGGTCGAAGATTGCGTTACTTTTAAGATTAAGACAGTCCTTCACGCGGGGGATTTACTTCAAGGTCTGGGCGTTTATTCTGTTGAGGCAATGGACGTTACAGAGCCGTCCATCGATGTCCAGGAGGAATACGCCATTAAGCTTCTTAATAAGATCCCGAAAGACATTCATAAAGTTCTGATTATCGGAAACCATGAGGAAAAGCTTAAAGGTTCCTGGAAGGTAGGGCATGACCCGATCAAGTATATTGCGAGTAATGTTGAGAATTGTGAATATTTCGGGCATATGGCTAAGCTGGTGGCGAGTAGATGGTCAATCCTAATGGTACACGGTTCTGGCGCACCATCTTATGCATGGTCTTATATGATCCAAAAAATATTACGTAATTTGGTCGAGAGGCCTACTTTTCTAATCGCGGGGCATTTACATATGCTTGGCATATGGTCTTTTCCACCCAACAATTACACGATTATGGCCGGAACTTTACAACGAGAGAATTCTTACTTATTGCAAAAAGGGATCCAGTCCGTCGTAGGATGGGTTGTTGTAAGAGATTATGATGGTAAGAAATTAGACGCGATTGTTCGGACACCAGAGGTTTTTTAAAACTTTAGCAAAGGGTAAAGAAGAAGGAGGAGGTTCGATGAAGAACAGAACTGATCAAACTGTGCAAGTCGTAAAAGCAACAGAATGTCCTTTTACGGACCTGAAAGCGTGTCTTAGACAGACCAATCAGGCCAAACTCGACATGTCCATATGTACTAACTGTATACTAGGCCGGATCGAGAAACATCTGTACGCTGTCGTAAAGCGGCTATATTCTGACACAGGTGTTTCCAAAGAGTGACCTGGTCCAAAATAATGAACCTTCTAAGAAAGGCCAAATTACGTTATTGAGATCGATCTAGATTCGAGAGGACTGTAATGAGACAAGAAGATATCGAATATCTCAAACATATTTATAACACTAACAAGAAAGAGTATTTTATATACGTCGATTTAGTAAACGCAAATATTCCGTTGCAGTACCGCAGTTTCGAGTTTAGTGATCTAACAAATCCCCAGATTGAGCAGTCCAAGAAAAAACTGACGAACTACCTGGACGAGCTCGTGACCAAGGGGTTGTACAGTCCGAAGATACGCGGGAAAGGGTTTTACATATACGGGTCTCATGGTTCAGCGAAAACAGTTCTTGCATGTGTCTTTGCAAAAGAGATACGTCGTCGTACCTCGTACAGTGTTTACTATATTCCGTTTTTGGAAATGGCGAACAGTTTCAGAGACCGGTTCTACGAATTTATAAAACCGAACTTTCTTATCATAGATGATTTTGGCAGTTATTCAGTGCCATCGATTCTTACGAACGAATTCGAGCACCTTATCAAGTCGCGGTACAGCAAAGGGAACCCTACTATAATAACATCGTACCTTGAACCAGCTAGTCTTGGTGAAGTGTTTGGGAAAGGTTTTTACTCATTGCTTTTCGAATGTTTTTATTTTATTGACCATAGAAAAGTAGATGACTGGAGGAGAAAGAAGAAGTGAAAGAACTTTTAAAATTCTTACTACACCGCGCGTTTTATTACAAGGCAAAGGAAGAAGGTCTTATATCTCAATGGTTTGATACGGCGGAGGAAAGATGGTTTGTAAAGTTTTTATCTGCTTTGTACGAATCTTCCCGAGACGAGGAGATATCTGATCCGGTTAGTGTAATGTCCCATTTTGCTGACATTTATATCCCCGACGACACGGAAAGAACTAAATTTTTATTGCTAGTAGAAGAAGTTGCGGCCTTGGTACCAGCCCATTCGTTTGACGTTACCCTTAGACTAGCAAAAGAAAGATTTTTATCGAAACTGGTCACGAAGTCCCTTAAAAAAGCTGCGTCTCTTCTGAAGAAAGGCGACCCGGTCAAGGTAGTTGATATCTTCCAGAAAACAGTTTATTATTTCCAAGAAGTGTCCGGGAGAAGGACCTCGTATGATATTAAAGATCGGAATGTTCACGAGGAAGCGCTCACGAACAAGGAAGGGTTCAAAATAGGGTACCCGTCAATCGACAGCGCAACAAACGGTCTTCGTCCTGGCGAAATGTTAGTAATCGTTTCTGGATTCGCGGAAGGGAAAAGTACCCTCCTACTTAACATCGCGTATAACGTCTTTATGGCCGGTAAGAATGTTGTTTATTTTACTTTAGAAATGCCGTACACCCAAGTCGTTCGCCGATTTGATTCGTTATGTACTGGCATTCCGTACTCAATTCTCAAATCCGGCAATATTGACGCTGCTCACAAGAAGGATATTATGGACCTTGTTACCGCAATTGAGAAGAAACCAAACCATTTTTATGTTGTAGATTGTCCTGATTGTACCCCATCATTTATTGATTCGAAGTTATCTGCTCTTGGATTTAAACCAGACCTTATTATTATCGATTACCTGTCACTTATTCGGAGCGAAGTTTCGTATAAATCGTTGTGGGAATCATTGAACTCAATAACGGTACAGGTCCGAAATATTGCTCGGCGATACGGGTCGGTTCTTGTTACAGCAGCCCAGGTTCGTCGCGACGCAATTGAGCGAGACCGCGATTTTTACGAGGCACAAGACATTGCGCTTGCGTTCTCGATAATTCAACATTCCGACATCGTGTTTTCGATGCGGATCGATGATCCGGACGTTTTAGCAGCGGCACCAATTTGCTTGTTGAAGTGTAAATTTTTAAAAGATAGGGACGGCGCCAGACCATCCTTTCTATTGCGAGCCGATTTTAGTACGTTTAAGGTTACGGAACCAAGTATTGAAACATGAACATTGTAGATATAGTTAGATCATATGGTATCGAACTAAGAAAAGTTGGTCGTGTATACCAAGGTTTATGTCCGTTTCATGAAGAAACCAATCCGAGTTTTACAGTTTATCCTGATACAAATACATTTCATTGTTTCGGATGTGGTATAACTGGTGATTGGCGCCGGTTCTTAGAGTTGATTGATCCGCATTATCGAGACCAATTTTCGTTAGATTTATCAGTTTTACAAGATTTTATCAGTCAAATAGAAAAACGTGACTATAAAGAATATCTTCTGGTTTCTAGTGCGTCAATTTTTAGAGAGATGTTCAAAAAATACCCGGTAAGCTGTGTGTTCAAAGTAATGGAGAAGTTTGACGCGTTTGTTTCGTCCAAAGAGATCATCTCTTTTGAGGAAATGATGCGCGTTCTCAAAAAACTAAAAACAGTGGGAGGTAAAGTGATATGAAAGTGACATTTTATGAGTCACAGGAACTGAATCAGATTGGTGACAAACTGACGGGCGAGCTTTTAAAAGAGGCGCCCCTGAAGATTAAGTTTTTGCTCATTTCTGGTCGTATTAGATATGCTGGTCGAGCGTCAAAAGCATCGCCGCTATTAAAGTTTTTGACCGGGCACGATCTGATAGTTCTTATCAACAAAGATGTATGGGATTCATTGTCCCAGAATGGTAAAGAAGCGCTTGTATTTCATGAACTTTATCACATACAAGTTAGTGACGGAAAAGTTTCTCTCAAAAAACATGATATCGAGGAATTTGTAAAAGTAATAGAGAGGTACGGACCATGGACAGATACTTTAAAAACAATCGAAGAAATTCTCAAGAGAAAGAAGTAAAAGTATCTGAAGTGTTTTTGTCCTTTCAGGGAGAGGGCGTTAACGCAGGGCATCCTAGGGTATTCGTTAGGTTAGCTGTTGGTTGTCCTCTTATGTGTAATTTCTGCGATTCTACTTACGCGAGATCGTTATCGCGGCCGTTGTCAGAAGAAGATGTCCAGTTAATGAAATTTCATCCATGGATCGTGTTTACCGGGAACGAGCCCCTGTTTTCGGACGGACCAGAATATATGATGACCATTATTGACATGATTCGGCCTAACTATGTCGAAGTAGAGACCAACGGTACCATTGTTCCGTCACAGATTCAGTCTTTACTAAAGCATATTTCTTTATGGACCATTTCTCCCAAGGACCCGGCTACACAGAAACGGAAAGTTGATACTACTCCACACCTCTTAGAATGGTTTCGTGCGAACCGTTGTTGCACAAATTATGTTGTTAAGTTTGTGTACAACGACGAGCAAAGCGGTGTATTTATATTAAAGACTGTTGAGAGATATAGGATAGATCCGGAAAGGGTATGGATAATGCCAAGAGGAGAAACCAGAGCAGTTTATCACAAACATTTAGTTCCAGCCTGGGAGTTTGCCTTATTTCATGGGTTCAATTTATCACCACGCCTTCATATAGACACTTTTGACAAAAAGAGAGGTGTTTAACATGAAAATAGTTCGAATAACGAAAAGATATACCAGAAAAATAAGTTACGACTATAAGTCGTGGGAGTTCAGTACAGAACTGACCGCAGATGTAGATGTTGAATCAGACGAGGATCTTGAGAAAGTGTCTTCTGATCTTTTCAAGAAAGCGGTTCATTGCGTTACGGTGGATATGAAGAAAGTCGCGGAAAAGTATTTACCTGGGGAGGAACAGTCATGATTGACTATAGTACCAAACTCAAAGAACTGGACACTATACGGCAGAGTACCGCGCTCGAGAAAGACCCTCTTTCAGCGGGCCTGACTTATTTTAATGAGAAGTTTTACGAGATCCAAAGTTGTCGAGACCGCGTCCTATCTCTTCTAATAGAGGCCATATGGAACCGTACTACTCTTAATTCAGAACTCGCTGCTTTACAAAACGAGTACGAGTCCAAACTATCTCAGATTCTGGTCCGCGACGATGTCAAGCCCCTTAAGTCGAACGAATTGCGGTTAGCTGTGGCCAATAACGAGCTCAGGTCATTGGTCGACAGTATAAAAATGAAGGAACAAGAAGTGGCCGTCGCCGATTCGTACTATAAGACAGTCACGATCATTTATGAAGAACTCAAAGCGAAAAATGATAATTTAATCCAACAATTTTTAACAGTCCGAGCGATGTTAAACATAGAACCAACACTAAAAGATGCAGTTATTCGCGCAGAGACAAAAACGAAACAAATCTAAATGAAAAGTGGTCTGGTCCGATAACGGACCTTCTCAGGACAAATAACCTGAGATGAGGTTAGACCCTAGCCATAATATGTTCTTTGATGCGTTGTAGTCTCTGTCAAAAATCTTTAATATATCTATCTGTTCTTTGTTAGGATATATCCTGTATTGGAACGATTTCTTCATATTTTGATAGATAATATCCCTTGGATGTCGAGGGCAAAACAAAAACTTAAAAAAGGAGGTACAAAACAAATGGCTGTAGTGGTCGAAATACAGAGGCAAAAACCTATAGATGAGGGGGAGTACTACGCGGTTCTTCGGGACGTCCAAGAACTGCAGGGAAAGTATGGTCCGGTATTAAAGTTCTGGTTCGATATTGTTGAGCCTGGGTACGAAACGACCGTTTCTGGTCTTTGCTCTAAAGTTGCGACACCCAAATCAAAGCTGTTCAGATGGTTAGTTGCTCTCGGTGCTGATTTGTCACAAGCAGATACTTTCGATGTTACAGCATTAAAGGGAGCATCTGCAATTGTTGTTGTGTCTACAGTTACGACCCCGTCTGGAGAGGAGTACGTAAACATTATTGATGTTAAGCCTGCTAAGATGAGACGAGTACCTAATATAAATCCAGAATTGATGTCCGCTAGTAACCCAGTCCACTTCAATCCGCAACCCAATCCAGTTCAACAACCTAATCCGGTTCAGCGTCCCGTTTCACCGCAACCTAATCCTGCTCCCAATCAAGGTCAAGTGGTGCATCAACAACCTGTATCCAACCCGAACCCGAACCCGAGCTCAAACCCCCAGGGAAGAAAAAATCCTTTCATAGAGGAGATTAACAGTTTAGATGAACTCGAGTTCTAATTCCAATAACGAAATTTGTGTTTACTACAGCGAGAAGCAAAAGAAGTTTTATTTCTTGCACCGGAAACTTGACGGTGCAAAGACACATTACATATATTACTTTTCGACGGACCCAACAGACGCGATATCGTTACCAGAAGATCTTGAAGTAGTTGTTAACCCATTTAACGGTGTTCCTTTCGTTAGAAGGAAAGGACCAAAGGGGATTTAATATGGACGACATTCTAAAGGAACTTAAAAAACTAGGACTTCTCCCAGTAGTTGAGGAAGATATCGGATTTTTGAGTTCAGGACTTGTGTTGCTGGATTCCCTCCTTGGCAAGGGATATCCCGAAGGGCGAATTATAGAGTTGTTTGGTAGCGAGGGTAGCGGTAAATCTTATGTTAGTTTACTTGCTCTTGCCACCGCCCAACGTTTGGGCAAGAAGGTCGCGTTATTCGACATAGAGAATAGTTATGATCCGAACTGGGCCGCGCAAATAGGTGTTGGTAAGGACTTGTTAGTATTACAAGCTGACTATGGTGAACAAGTTTTCGAAGGAATAAAAACATTGGCAGAAAACGGATTTAATTTGGTTGTAGTTGATTCAACAGCTGCTTTACTACCAAAAAGTGAATTTGAAGGTGATATAGAAGATCAGACAATGGGTGTTCAAGCCAGAATGCTTTCTAAAGCATTACGTATGATAACACCAGTTCTTGCCAAGAATAAATGTACTGCTATTTTTATCAATCAACTTCGTGAGAAGATAGAACGCGGTCCAACCATGTTTTTTGGTGACCCAGCAGATTCTCCTGGTGGACGCGCTCTTAAATTTTACGCGTCTGTGAGGATCCGTGTCGAGAAAAGTACTACTATTAAGGATGAAAATAAAAACAAAATTGGTCATCAAATAGTTGTAAAAGTTGTAAAGAACAAAGTAGGTATTCCATACCGCGAAGCAAGACTTAATTTTTATTATGGTAGGGGAATAGATGAGAAACAATCCATTCTTGACTATTTACTAGAAAAAGGTATAATCACACAATCTGGTCGTAAGTATGTTCTCGGAGATCAATCTTGGTTAAGTTATGATGAAATGTACAATTCTGTACAAATAGAAGATTTAACTAAATTTTTAGTATGATATGAACATTGAAAAAGAAGTTACTCAAATTATTGACGAACTGAATCAGAAAAGTCTTATATTAAAGTCTTTGGTAACTTGTGGTGACAGGAAGGCTATCAATAGTACATTTAAAATACTTGTCGAGAAAGTCAGGAAATTATCGGACATCGAATTGTATGTACTTACATCTGGTTTACCATTAGAGGGAACGATATTGATTCTTAGGAAGTTAAATGAAGTTCGGTCTCGAGTTCTAGATTGTCTCGAAAAAGCTTCTAAGTTTTTAAAGCAGGAGGAATCTTCGAAATGAAACAAAAAAAGAATGAATGTGCTTTTTGTGGACGACCGACGAATTATTATTCCTACGAGCTGCTTTGTTATGTTTGCCCAAAATGTTTGGGTGAATATAAAAACGCGAGCGGGAACGTGGTAGTTTATCCTTACCGTTACCCGTACGTGATACCAGAACCGTTTCTGTCGCGACAAGTGTGGTGGGTTTCTAGTGCTTCAACAACTTCAGAACCACTGCCCAAAAGTAAAAACAAGAAATGAAAATCTTAAAAATTCAACTAGAAAACTTTGAATCTCACGAAAATACAGTTGTAGAATTTAACCCGAATTTTAACTGTATTGTTGGTCCTACTAACGTTGGTAAAACTGCCATTTTTAATGCAATTTTGTTTGCTCTGTTTAACGAATGGGACCCCGGTTTTATTCGAAAAGGTACCGATCTTTGTAAAGTTATTGTAGAAACCGATTCTTTTACGATAGAACGAATTCGTGGCGAGACCGTTAATTCTGTTATTGTCAGGAAAGATGGTCAGGAATATAAATTTGACAATTTTGGTAAAAGTTATCCCGACGAAATAAAGAATTTGTTAAATATGTCCGATCTTGATGATTATTTAGCTTTTATAGGATTTCAAGATAATAATTCTTTTCTAATTCATGAACCATCTACAGTTCGTAGTTCTTATATCGGAAAGATTACTGGTCTAAATCTTCTTAATGAGACAATTAAGAACGTATCTCTTGAAATTAGGAAAGTTAATGAAGAAATTGAACAGACTGAACGCGAAAAGAGAGATATTGAACAAGATCTTAAGAAACTTCGGGTTCTTGATAAACTAGAAGCTCTTGTTGATAAACTTGAAAAACTTGAAAAGAAAATAGTCGATCTTCAAGAACAAAATAAAACTTTTTCATTTTACAAAGAAACGATCAGAAACTTGGATAACCGAATTGCCAAAGTTCAAGATATTCTCGATAAGCTCGGTTCCGTAGATTTTGATAGTTATTATCAAACTTGTGAAAATTTTCTTAATCTTCTTAATGCTTATGGGGATATTCAAAGAGTTGATGTTAGTATCGAAAGGAACCAAACTCTTTTGAAAAATACTATTTCAGAGATTGACGATAAAATAACAAGTTTGATAACGTTACTTAAGGAGAAAGGAATTTGTCCATTGTGTGGTTCTCATTTAGATAGTTCCTCTATAGATTATATATTTCAAGATCTTATTTAAGGAGGATTCATGGTCTCATTTATTTATACAACTGACTGGCATCTTAAAAGTTTACCTTCGCAATCTATTGAAATTAACAATTTTGGAAATATTATAACAGATCGTGTTTCAACGATTTTGTCCAGTAAAGTCGATTTTATTTTACACGGGGGCGACCTTTTCGATACATATGTTTGTGACGACGTTAATTTTCTAAATCAGGTAATAGATTTATTTAGACAATTTGGAAAAAGGATTTATATAGTTCCGGGGAATCACGATCTAGTTGGGTACGAGCCAAAAAGTATTCGTTGGGCCTCTATTGGAACTTTAGCGAGCGCTGGTTTGGTTAAAATTCTTAACCCAGGTCTTAACATTATTGACAACGTTTCTTTTTATGTTGTTTACCCCACAAAAAATCATACTCCTGATTTATATAAGGGTCTTAAGAATTGTTTGGTTGTAACTCATAACCTTATTTCACCAAAACCGCTTCCCTATAAAGTGACTTTAATTTCTGATTTGGTAGACAAAATAGATCAATGTATATTCTTATGTGGTGATCTTCATTTTTCATTTTATGAAGTGTATGAGAACTGTGCTTTTTTCAATCCAGGTCCTTTAATGAGAATTGATTCGTCTGAATATAACGAATCCGGATTTTTGGAAGTTGTTTTTGATCCGACGGCATTTTCGTTTAAGTTTAAGAAAAATGTTTTTCCAGATGTGCCTTTTACTGTTAGAACATTTGAACAAGAAACTGTCAGTTTAGTATCTAAATTTGGTAAACAAGAAACTCGTTCTTTTTACAAAATAGATGATGTCATTGAAGAGATTTTGAACCGGTTGTATCCCAATGATAATAAAGTTAAGGAGGAAACTTTTACATGGATAAGGAATACGGAGAAATCATTGGTTTAAGAAACGAAATTGTTAAGTTAAAAGAAAAGAAAGTTTCTTTACAAACAACTTTATCAGTTCTCGAAAAGGAAAAAGAAAGATATATTAATGAACTCGAAAAAAGAGGCGTTTCTTTCGATCAGATTGACCAGGTTATTGAACAAAACCGAAAAAAGATCGAAAAAATTTCAGCTAAAGTTGCAGAGATAAAACAAATTTTCGAAAAGTATCTAGAGTCCCTCAATATCTAACTATGAAAAATATTATTTCACAACTAAAGTTAAAAAGAGAACTTCTTGAAAAGAAATACAAAGAATTATCTGAGCAAATTGTACAACGTCGCGATTATCTCGCCCTTTTATATAAGGTTAAGAACGTGCTTGCTCAATCTATTGTTGTTGGTAACGAAAATATAAAAACAACAATTGAACAACTTGTAACTGAAAGTTTATCATCTATTTATCAGGAAGGATTGTCTTTTAAGGTCGAAGACGTTTCAAGTGCAGGTCGTCCAGGTTATGTTTTTAAAATTGGTAAAGAGGATCATTTTAGGAGTTTATTGTGTTTTGGTGGTGGTATTCGTAACACAGTATCTACCGTATTACGATTTATTCTCTCAAATTATTTACCAAACAAGTTTCCTTTTATTCTTGATGAGGTGGGCAGTAATATTAGTAAAGAGTACCAATCGCAGTTTGGATTATTACTCAAGACTTTTTCACAAAAGTTTGATACACAGATTATCCTTATTACACATCAAGAACGAGTCGCAGAATTCTCAGACAAGATAATACACGTTAGTTCTGATGGAACAAGATCAATAATACTATGAACAAAGGATACGCTCTTGAGCATGAGATTGAGGAGGTCTTTTTACGGTTTGCCAAACAAGATCGAAATAGTCCATTGTCCGAAAGAACATTTAGAGTACCACAATCTGGGAGTATCCGAGGTCTCAAAGGCGATATTATTACGAACGTTCCCTTTTTACCCTTCCAATTCTTGATAGAGTGCAAGTCCCGGAAGACGTTGTCGAAGAAGGGACCCGTCTTTAGACTTAACGCCGAATGGTTTCCGAAACTCGAGGAAGAAGCTTCGAAAGCGAATAAGGTCCCATTACTAGTGTTTTCATTCAAAGGTGTAAAGAAGGACCGGATTTGGTGTTGCGTCCGTAAAAGTGATTACGAATCGATCTTCGGCGAACCGATCAAGGTGTCAAGTACGGTCAAGAAGTCCAGAAAAAGTTTTATACTTTACCATCGCACGTTACAAGAGCACTCTTTATGTGGTAAGTTTCTTGTCGTAAAACTTGATACTCTGATTAAGAAACTCGAGAAGGTTCATAAATGAGACTTAGTGTGTATGTTAGATATAAGAAATTTCCTGGACTTTATACGAACGATCGCGAACTTATTAAGTACTTGATGAAGTCCAAGGATTTCCGGATCTGGTACATTGTGTACAAGAATAAGAAACTAGACGGTGTCGCTTTTTTGTATAAACATAAAGGATTTATTAGAGAAGTGAAGGAGATAGTTCAGAGATGGAAGAAATTACGTTAACTTGTAAAGGTTGTCCTTTGTACGGGAAGAAACCTGTTCCTGGTACCGGACCGGTAAATGCCGAATTGGTCATTGTTGGAGAGGCTCCCGGTGCTGAAGAGGAGAAGCAAGGACTTCCTTTTGTTGGTCGATCTGGTCAACTTCTTACGTCATTGCTACAGAAAGTTGGAATAGATCGATCCAAATGCTTTATCACGAATGTTGTTGCGTGCCGACCAACAGATGAAAACGGCAACAATGTTGCTCCTTCTGCTGATATAATAGAAGCGTGTAGTGCCCGACTAGATCAAGAGCTGTTCAGAGTTAAACCAAAAATTGTTTTGTTGCTCGGGAACGTTGCTATTAAACGTTTCCTCGGGAACAGGCGCAATTTACAAAATTCGGAAGGAATTCCTTTTAAACAGAACGGTACTATCTTCGTACCAACTTATCATCCGGCCGCTCTTTTGCGTGACCCTTCCAAGACGAAAATTGTTGAACAGACACTCAAACGGGTTGTTGAATGGCGTGGGGCGGATCCATATAACTGGTCCTTCGAAAGTTACAAAGTGCTTTTTGACAAGGACGAAATTATTCGGTGTATAAAATTGCTGGAGCAAAAACCGTTGTGGAGTTGCGACACCGAAACATCAGACATTTTGTACGAATCTGTAATTTTTACGATTGCATTTTCATCTGGCGATCTTACATTCGGATTTCCCGTCAGAAAACCAGACGGTTCGCTGTACTGGTCCGATTCTGACCTTTGTCAGATCGCAGATCATCTCAAACGGTTATTTAGTAACGAATCCAAGAAGATATTTCACAACGCAATGTTCGACTTAATGTATCTCAAGAAAGAATTTGGTATAGAATGTAGAAACCTTTACGGCGATACTATGATCATCGCACATTTATTGGACGAAACGGCTCGAAAATATGGACTTAAAAACATCATTTGGAAGTATCTTGGAAAAGGTGGGTACGAAAGTGATTACGTCGCTCTTGCTGACGAAGATAGGCCCGGTGGCGTTGATACGGATATCGTTCTCAAGTATAATTGCGCAGATGCCCACGCAACGTTTCTTTTATACCAAGAAATGGTAAAGCTGTTGCCGGATTCTCTCGCGAAACTTCACCTCAAGTTAAATATTCCAACTATACAGATGCTCGTTGATACACGAATACATGGCGTTAAGATAGATATTGATTACGTTAAACAGCTGTCCTCGCAATATGAGCAGGATCTTAGTATGATCGAACAGCGCATTTTTGACTTGATCGGTGAAAAGATTAATATTAACTCGGTTCGAGACCTATCAAAAGTTCTTTATGAGAAGTTGAAGCTACCCGCATTTTATAAAACATCATCTGGAAACCCGTCAACCGATACATTTACCCTTGAGAAGTTACGTAACTACCATCCGGTAATAGATCTGATACTAGATTACCGCAAAAAGAAAAAGTTACTAAGCACGTACTTTAAGAACTTCCTCGAATTGTGTGACAGCAATAATCGGTTACACACAAATTATACGTTAGTTGGGACTACTACTGGTCGTCTTGCTAGCCGCGAACCAAATCTCCAGAACATTCCGAGAGATAAAGAGGTTAAGGACGTCTTTATCTCAGAAAAAGGATACTTTCTAGCAAGCATTGATTTTAAGCAGGCCGAACTCCGAGCCCTTTGCCATTACGCGAAAGATGACAAACTGAAGGAGGCATTCGAGAGTGGATATGATCCTCTCAAAGTCATTGCTTCTTTGGTGTTTCATATTCCGGTCGAGGAAGTTGATGATGAGCGTCGAAGGCTTGCAAAATTTGTAGTGTACGGGATCATGTACGGCCGGAGAGCAAAATCTATAGCCGAAGAACATAATATGTCCATTGAGGAAGCCCAAGGTATTATAGATTCGTTCTTTAGATCCTTTCCAAAGACATACCAGTTCTGTAAGGAAGTAATTGCGATCGCGAAACAGCGCGGGTATCTCCAGAACTTTTTCGGACGAATTCGCAGGTTCCCAGGTATAAACTCGTCAGATTTTGAGGTCCGGGCTTCTGAAGAACGCCAAGCTCTTAACTTTTTACCACAGAGTACCGTGGCCGATTATACCATGTTCAAAGGCGCTTTAGTCTATGAAAAAATCAAGCACTTAGGCTGTTATCTAGTACTAACTGTTCATGATTCTCTTACATACGAGATTCCGGAAGACAAAGGTGAGGAAGCGCTAACTATAATGTTTGGTATTTTGGGAAAGCGTATAAAAGGATTTTTCGTAGACATCCCGTTTGACTGTGAAATAGGATATCGTTTAGGGTCGACCGCCGAACTCGGTAACCCATCAGAATTTAGGACCAAGCTGAAGGAGGTCAGTCTATGAAGGAACTTGTTGACGAACAACATAAACCAGACCCTATAAGAATGGTCGTCGACAAAGCAGGTGTATCAAACGTGGAAGTTCCGCTGTCACTGATTTACAGTTCGGCTCAAGATCTTGTGGTTAGCCACGTTCTTGCTCGAGTTGATGCTTACGCGAGGTTACCGCGCACCCGTAAAGGTGTGGATATGTCTCGGTTACCGGAAGTTTTGTTTGAGCATTCGGGGAAGTTTCTATCACCTCGATCTTTTAAAGGGATGGCGAAGCGGTTGAGAGATCGTCTTGGGTTGGAAGATATATATATGAAGTTTTCTTTTGGGTTTGCAAGACCATCTATTGCGCCGGTAACTAAGAAGAAAGCAGTTCTTGTTTACGATTCCGCAATAACAGTAATTTATCCGCCGTATCGTCATTTTGTCCAAGTAACAGTTCCAGTGCAAACGGTTTGTCCGTGCTCTCGGGCAATGTGTTTAGTCGATCATGAAAAACAGATTGGGAAGGGTGCGCACAACCAGCGCGCCGAGGTAACAATACAAGTCGAAGTTTCTAAAGTTCCTGGTGTTTACTTTGAAACATTAATTGATATTGCGGAGCAGTCAGCGAGTTCACCCGTTTACGCTATCCTTAAAAGACCGGACGAGAAATACGTTACAGAACACGCTTATGATAACCCTGTTTTTGTAGAAGGACTTGCAAGAAGGGTCGCTGACAAATTATCGGGGCTTAAGAACGTTAAATGGTTCCGTGTTAAAGTGGTGAGTTTTGAATCGATTCATAAACACAACGCGATCGCGTATATTGGTCGTGTCAAAAAAGGAAACAGGTGGTACAAGAGCAACCGCGGGTTTGTATAAGGAGGGGGTCCTATGTATAACAGGAAGATTTTCAAGGATTTGTTACAGAAAGTTGTCAAGAAGGTCGAAAAAAGTAGTAAGAAATATAAGGATGCGTACCTGTTGAACGACATGTCTCGGGAATGGGAAGAGGAGTTAGTTGATCTTGTGGGGTGGGTCTTAATGCAAGCTGTTCGCATGAAAGAAGTTGTTGAACAGAAAATTGTCAGAAACGACCTCGTGTTTTTTGAAGAATTCTTTAAGAACCAAAGGACGGAATTTTTGCAGTTTCTAAAGAAGGAAATAGAAAATGAGCTCAAGAGGAGGGCGCAGTAGTGTTATGCTTATAAACGGTCAAATCGTAAAAAATTGTTTCGTTAAATCTTTCGTTGTCAAAGAAGACAATTTATCAAAAGGTAACTTGGCCCTCGATGAAATGGTCAACAACTGGTTGAAACTAAACCCGGGCATAAATGTTGTTAACGTCATTTACAGCACTAACGTTTACTACGAGTCTTCGGAAAAGTTCAAAAAATATTACCTGAAAGAGGCCCTTGTTTTGTACGAACTACAGATTCCAGAAACGTTGAAAGACAAAGAAATAATTGATTTTGAGGTCAAAAGGAGCTATATTACATTTTATTTAGGTAAAAATGGTCCGCAGTCTGGTGATGATTGGGACGCCGTTCCGTACGAACATAATGCAAGTCCAGTTTACAACGAGTTTGTCGAGGGAGTTGTAACAGTTCTAGTTCCTTATAAGTTGAACATTTATGAACCATGTCATGGACATACGAATTCGCTTTATTCAAAAAATGATATGAAATCCGGGAAAATACCGTGCATTATTCTTTCCGAGAAGGAGTACACCACTTTTGAAGAAGCTATCAACGATTCAGGTCTGAATCAGACAAGGATATTCTTTGGTAACAATCTTTTTTCTATAAACGGTCTCGAGATTGTGACTTGGTCGATTCCTCAAGAGCGGACACCAGTTAATAAAAGAAAGGAGGTAAAGTAATATGAAAGCAGTAGTTTCAATATCTGGCGGTTTAGACTCAACGACTTTGGTGCATTTCGTTGTCAAGGAGTTACGAAACGAAATATACCCAGTGTCATTCTACTACGGTCAGAAGCACAAAATAGAACTAGAAATGGCCAAACATCAAATAAACGAACTTAAGAAAATAGGCGAATCAATTGGGGTTGAAGTTCATGATCACAAAATAATTGACGTTTCTTTTATGAAGGACCTGCTTGGCAAGAGCACAGCTTTGGTTAGTAACGATGTAAAGGTTCCTACTTTGGAGGAGATCAAAGGTAACGAAGACCAACCCATTACCTACGTTCCTTTTAGGAATACTGTTTTACTAAGTATCTGTTTATCTTATGCTGAAGCTGTTGGATGTAATGTTGTGTACTATGGTGCGCAGTTGCGAGATGTTTATGGTTACTGGGACTGTACTCCGGAATATGTTGAAGCGATCAACAATATCACAAAACTTAACCGCAGAAATAGGATAAAAGTTATTGCTCCGTTTATTAATCTCAAGAAATGTGAAGTTGTCGTACTTGGAACCGGTCTGGGCGTCGATTATTCTAAAACGTGGTCGTCATATGCCGTTGTTGACGAGAAAAACTTAATCGCGGATAGTTCCAACCCAACCAGTCAGGAACGTATTTTAGCTTTTGCACAAGCCGGACTAGTTGACCCGATCAGGTACAACACCGAAATAAACTGGCCCGAACTTATTAAAACATACAATCTTAACATTACTTATAAAGAAGTTTTTGACAAGATCATGCTCGAGTTAAAGGACCTGATCGATAACCAATTAACATTCCCAATTTTTAAATTTCAGGAGGAAGGCTAAAATGAAAGTTTCGTTCGAGGCGCCATTAGCGCATCTCTACGATTTTGATGAGTACCAAGATTATCTCTTTGTACTTAGCCACTTGTGCGAAAATTCGTTGTATAAAAGCTATGTCATGTCTAGTAACAAGTTCAAGATTTTGGATAATTCGGCATATGAGCTGAAGAGGTCCGTACCGGCTAGTCAGGTGTGTGATGTTGCCGAGGAGATTAAAGCGGACGTAATAGTTGTTCCGGACGTTCTAGGAGATGCTGACGAAACCTTGAAAGTAACAGAAGAATTTTATAAAGAATTTACAAAAAGACCTAATCTAAAAGGTGTCAAGACCATGGTCGTTCCTCAAGGAACTACTTATTCCGAATATTTGATGTGTTACTACAAAATGAGGGGATTTCCATACGATATGATAGGTGTTTCTTTTTACATACCAGGCCCGTTATTCGAATCCGAAGATCTCAGACTCAAAAAGGTACAATCTATCGTAAACGCTGAGCCCAATAAGAAGATACATTTACTGGGTTTATATCGGTCAAGTTTCCTGTACGAGTACAAGAAATATCTTAGTATCGAATCTATTGATACATCTATGCCTGTTGCTTTGGCTGTTTACGGGAAAGAGTTTACTGACAAGTCCATAAAAGAAGGAAGACCCCCTGCGTTTTTTGATCTCCGGTTGAGCAAAGAACAACTTAACCTCGCAAAGAGAAACATTGATAATTTCAAACGTATAATATCATGACCCCCGAAGAATTATTCTCTAAAATTTTGGCCAAGAAAGCAATATCTGACAAAGTTGCCGAGATGTTTGAGATAGGTCTTCTTATAAAAGGTCGTGTTATTGGTCATTTTCCAAGTGATCCTCCTCCCAAATTTTTGAACGATACCGGCCTTCTTTTTCCTGTAAGAGATTTATACGGTCATATTATATCTGTTTATCTGAGACGATTAACTAAATCCGGACCAAAGTATGATTCGCTACCTTTCAATAAAAATGTTTTATTTGGTCTCGATAAGACGTTCCCGTTCATTTACAAGAAAGGAGCCATTTTGGTGGAAGGTCCGTTTGACGTTTTCGCTCTTATTACGTGCGGCATTTATAACGTTTGTGCTCTGCTGGGCACAAATATCAATGTTTACCAAATTTCGTTGCTTAAGCGGTTTACAGACAAATGTTTTGTTATGTTGGACGGTGATCCTATCGGTCGTGTAAAGAGCGCAGAAATTTATAATAAGCTCATTCAGTACGGGTTCGAGGCCGAAGTTATTCGACTACCATCCGGATACGATCCTGACTCGTACGTTGCTCAGTACGGGTCGTTGCCGGAAGGAGACATCGGATGGAAGACTATTGGTTAGTATATTCGGATTATGATTTGTCCTCATATGCCGTTAAAACTATATACGACAACTATTACGTTGTAAGTTCCGCGGCGTTGCAATATTTGATGGACCGGCAAATCCGAGTCATTACTCTCGACCGCGTTGATCCGAAAGACGTTCCTGTTTTCGTTCGACGGTTAGATATTGGTAAAAAGTATAAGGACTCTTTTACAATATTTGACTTTCCTGAAATTCGACTGGTATCCCAAACGAAGAATACGTACCGATTCCGATATAAAGAGTACGAGATCGCCGTTCCTAAAGAATTATGTCAAGATTTAGAACAATTATAGAAATAGTCGAGTTTCTTAGTCTTTTCAACTATTCGGAGCATAGTATTATCGAGGTGTGTCGCCAATGTTATTTTACAAGACGCGAGAGAAAAGTGTTTGATTGTTACCCGTTGTATTTACAAGGTCGTACCCAAGCTAAGATTGGTTACCTTCTGAACATGGCGCAGCCTGCCGTTAGCTATATAATGAAACGATGTCGTACCAAGATAAGGACCATTAACGAGTTAATACGAACAGCTCCGAAGCATCTTGCCGTCATGAAGGAAAGGTGTTCTCCGAAGGCATATGAGGTCTTGGTAGAGGCCCTGGCCGGTACTAAGTTTGCAGAAATTGCAAGGAGACGGAAATGTACAGTCTTCAATATATCTCTCATTTGTAGCAACACCCTTAGAAAGCTTAAGCGAACGGACCCAGACACTTTTAATTGGGTTTTTACTTTGTTGAGCATGATCGGTACCATTCGATCGAATTTACCTTCCCGGGGATAAAATTTCTATTATGGGACAGGGTCTGGCCTTTATTTGGACCAGACCACATTATATCGGTCCGGACCACTTTATTTACCCTTGACATCCAAACAGAACATATTATGGGCCGGGGACCTAGCCTTATCTCAGGCTTAGTTCCTTAGAAGGTCCTTTATTGGACCAGGTCACGAGCCAAGTGGTTTATCGTTGTGGGTCCGGTCGTGGGGAGGGAATATGGTCGGAGAACGTACCAACAGGGTATTACCGGTTGGTGAAGATATCTACAAGTACCAGGCTCCAGATAAAGACAATCCTGAACACGAGGTCCCAAATGTTGGTCCTTTTCAACTTGCAAGTCTATTTTCCGACGGTGTGGTGTCCAGAAAGTTCGAAAAATTAATCCAAATAGCTGCCGAACCGCTTACCAATTCTATTACGACTTACCAGAAACAGGCTCCCGAACTAGAATGGGATAAGAAATTGATTGAGTTCAGAACGGCATTTGAAAAGTACATCGGAGATATAGAGACTTTTCTCGAGACATTGGCTACCGGTTTTGTTCGGGCGCAGGAGCTTGGAACACCGCTCCAGTTTCATGGTACCGAAGCCGCATCTATTAAAAATTACCGGAAAAAGATATCAGATACTTTTAAGGACCTTATTAATCAAGCTAAGTCCTTGTTGGAAGAAGGAAAAGGATCCGGTGCCGATATAGCCGTAGAATCAAAAAAACCGACCGGGTTCGAGGCCGCCCTTACACTATACCGCTATAAGGACCTTGTTGATAGGGATGACGTCTTGTTGCGCATTTACCAAACTGCGTTCCCGCTACCTACCGTACACGGATACGACGAAACATTGCCTTTGTACAACGATTTTGATGTCAATGAGGCGTCTTTGGGCGATCTTTTCAATCGCGCGGAAATCGCACGATTGGTTGGCGAACTTGCCGAGGCTTGGTCGGCTCGTGTATCATCGGCTGTCCAGATATTTAGGACCAAAGCCGGTCTCGATTCTTTCCGGTCCTTCGTAAGGTCTAATTACAAGAATTATGTGTTCTGGAAGTACGCGGATCGGTATATTGAGAAGATCAGGAAATTGGACGATTCGGACGAGACCATTTTTAATGCTCAGTTAAAGGAATTGTTGCGGAAAGATTCGTCAGTTGACGACATTTTATATCGTAACTTATTCGTATCCTTATTACAAAAGTTTGTCAGGAATAACAACAATACCGAGAAATAACCATGGTATCTTTGAACCAGTTCGAAGAAGTTCCTTTGACTATAAAGGACTTCATTTTTTCCCCCTCGCACATGGATTTTAAGACCCTGTCTGACAGACAGCTCCGTTTAATGGAGTACGTGTGCGGGTCGGATATTACAAAAGTTTTTGATAATGGACGGAACTTTGCCGTTGTCTGTTGGGGAAAGGGAAGCGGCAAAGATACTATTATTTCAATGCTTTTTTGTTATTTTGTGTATTGGCTGCTTTGTCTAGAGTCTCCTGCTGCAGCTTTTGGATTACACCAAAGTGATACAATCGATATAATAAACGTCGCAGCCAGTCGTGAACAAGCGACTCAGGTGTTCTTTGAAATGCTCAAGAAAAGGATCATGAATTGGCCGTGGTTACGTAATCGGTACAAAATAGCCATATCTTCCGTTACGCCTCCAATGAGCAAAAGTGACACCGTTAGCATTCAAAAGAACGTGGTCGTTTTCCCGAAAGGAATTCGTCTCTTTAGTGGTCATACTAATTTAGCCAGTTTGGAAGGCCGCAATGTCTTGGTCTGGGTTCTAGATGAAGCTGATGGTATGAAGACCGAAAAAGGGGACGTCGCGGACGAACTGTACCGTCTCTTGAGAACATCTTCCGTTTCTCGTTTCGGTACCAAGTTCAAAGGCTTCGTGATAACATATCCGCGGTCAAAAGACTCTTTTTCCATACGGCTCTTTAAGAAATATCTCGACGATTTGAACGTTTATACAGATAAAGCGGCTACTTGGGAAGTAAAACCGCCAACTTGTTTTTCTGGAAAATTTTTCAGATTCAAAGACCACTTGATCCCGATAGAGTTTAAAGAAGACTTTGATCGTGACCCATTCGGGTCAATGACATGCTACATGTGCCAACCTACCGAGGTTGAGAGCCCGTTTATCGAGGTACCATCCAAGGTCGACGAATGTGCTATGTCCGTACCTCTTGTTTTATGCGAAGACGTGACTGACGGACTTCATGTTAAAAAGAAAATTATAAGTCAGGTACGAGAATGTCCACATCCACATATAATCGGGGTCGATCTTGGCTGGCGTTCCGATTCGGCTTGTCTATCTGTAGTCCATTGTGAACTTAAGGACGGACAACCTTATTATGTGCACGATTTATTACTATCATGGACCCCAGATTATGCTAAGGGCGAAATTGTCTCGTTTAAGAACGTTGCTGAGATAATATTGGAACTGTCTAGAAAGATTAAGATATTAGCAGTTGTTTTCGACCGATGGAATTCGGTCATGATAATAGAGGAATTAACATCCAGAGGTATCCCGTCGTATGATATAAACTTGACGTTCCAAGATTTTGCGTTTTTAAAGGAACAGATTTACCAGAAAAGGATAGAGTTAATCCCGGATTCTTTGTTTTTAGAAGAACTTAAGAGGTTGGTCGTTCTCAAGGGAAGCAAAGTCGACCATTTACCACAATATTCTAAAGACAGGGTCGATTCTTTGTGTTGTGCTCTTAGATTGTTTCGTGAACAAAAGATAGTATCTAAAACCGAGTCGGGCTGGATATCTATCGATAGTTCACCCGATTTTATTCCGGTCGAACAAGGAGGTTTTGTCGTTCAAAAATGAAAAGGCATGGTCAACCAGTAAGGAATTTGTATCTTGGTCCTGGATTGGGTCAAAGCTTAACCGGAGGTCGGGGTCTGGGCAGAACTATTGGTCCTGGTCAAGGACTCCGTCTCCGTTTGAGAGATCCTCGACTGTGTCCTTATTTTCCAGTGAGATTCCGTATACCAAGACAATATTGGAGGTTTGACCCCAGAAGATTTCCTTGGGGCTCGATGACCTGGCGCCGTGAACCTGGTATTGGTTTGCCAGCAAGTCCTGGGGTACTCGACGAAGAATTTGTACCACGGGAACATACCCAAGGAACCGGTCCCGGAACCTCGTCTCATATAACTGATTTGGAACCATATCTTGGAAGAGGAACCACTGAAAGTAAACCTTCAATTGCCCGCGAAGAATTTTAACAGGGGTACTTGAGATGAGATTTGTAGACCCGTCTCAGTTTGACAAAGCAGGTTCATCCTGGCAATTAGACAAAAAAAGCAGGAAATTGAGAAGGATCATTGAGAAAGTTCAAAAACAGGGTTTTTATTCTAAATATGACGAAGGAGACGTTGTTTGTTACGACGGCGGAATGGGCGTTTGTAAAGTTAAAGTAGCTAGAGTTATGGAAAATGGTATGTACGAGATCGAACTTGACGGTGTTAGATTGGCCGTACCCGAAGAAACTTTATTTGTGTCAGAGGTCCGCTAACAGGAGGTAAACAAAATGGTAACTAAATCGTTAAAATGGATCGATTTGGGAGAAGATGATGTATACTTTGACTACGAAAACGACCCCGTCTTAAGACAACATATTAAGAAAGAAGGTGGTTTTACTTGGGATATTTCTCGTATTCTTCAAAAAGTTCCTTATAGTGGTTCTTCTACCCAACAAGAAATGTTGGAACTAGAGCAATATATGCGTGACCTTATTGCCGAAGGTAAGTACAGTTACAAGTACATCGAGAACTTCTTGATCAGTCTCGGGTACAATCTAAACAAAATTCGGAGAGTTTTTAAGAAGCTGACTGGAGTTGATCCGGACGTCTATTTAGACGCACAGCCTTATTTAGATACGCCCCCGACAATTCCCGGCATAAATTATGGATGGGGTGAGTCCAAGGACAACAAGTATGAATATTACTTTATAATGCCATGGACTGATAGATACTGTATCTTTGGTCAGAAGGATATAGATCGTGAGATTGTTAGTGAGCATTATACGTTAGAGTCTGCTTTGAAAGAACTTGAAGGTAAGGTTAAAAAATTGTATACTTTTGACCGCGTTCTGACCGAAAAAGATCTGGTGTCTCGCAAAAATATTCATTCACCAGAAGATATGCCAATGGGTATCAAAACGGCTCAGGATGAGAAACAACCTAAAGACGTTGTTACCGAACTGACCGAACAAGAAGAGTTTGTCGACGAAAAGACCCCGGCAGAGTTTTTTGAGGAAACTTCTGAAGAGATTACCCCAGACGTTGTGGATGCTGTCAGGACCATCTTTGACTATGTCGAGTCCTTGAATATTCCTGGCTACACTGTCCAGGTAAAAGATCTAATGTACAGGTCCCAGAAGGGCGAGGTTTTTGAAACACAGCCGTCTGTTGAAGGTGTCGAAATTACTAAGACTACTTTTGAAGTTCCCGCATACTTTGCAGTAGTATTGCTTTTTACTAAGGATGATATTTCCAAAAAGGGACTAACAATATTTGTACATAATCTTAAAGATAACACATTAGAAACCAGGGGCACTTTTAAAGGAGAGGATGGTAAGTTGTACGGTTTAAACCTTGAAGGATTAAATCAGTATTTTAATGTGTGATGGGGGTGAAACATGACCGAGAAAAACGCGCCCGAAAACCAATCCGGAGGAAAGAAGAGATTGCCGGCACCTGCTGGTGTTCATGTCAACTTTGTCCCCGACGGTGAAACTATAAAAGATGCAGCCCTTCTTAAAAAAGCTTCCTTCGAAAAACGTGCCGCAGCGGGAGATATCTGGGGAACCGGATCTGACACGATGCGGCTACCTCTTACCTATGTTGATCCGCTATTCGATCCTGTACTTGTTCTGTTCCCGAAAGAAAACATTCGTGAACTAAACCGTCGTCTTCGTCATTATTACAACTATCATCCTGTTGTTGGTACTGTTATTGATACCCATGTCGAGTTCAGTTTATGTGACTTTGAACTGGGTTGTTCGGACCCGGCAATTGAGAAAGAATATAATGACCTTAAGGACCGTACCTCTTTGCACGAGTTTTTGATGCAATTAGGTAGGGATTATTTTTTGGTTGGTGAAGCGATAGGGTACGGTGATTGGGATGATACTGATCTGACCTGGAAAAGTTTTGTTCAATATCCTCCGGAGAATATCGAAGTGTTTAAAACGTACGTTGGGCCCGGTGTTGTTTACGCACTGAAACCTGACGAAGAATTAAAACGTGTTTTGTCGTCTCCAAAGGCAACCGACCGTGCCGTAGCCAAGTTAATACCAGACGATCTTAAAGAATCAATCCTCAAGGGGAAGCCCTACATTCTAAACAACAATAATTTGATAGTCTTGTCAAGGAAACCGGCCGCGTACATTGCTAGAGGAAGTTCTTTAGTCACGAGAGTTCTCAAATACTTGTTACTTGAAGAGAAGTTGTTGCTTTTATTGTTCACGTATATAGATACGAGTATGTTTCCGATAAAGTTGGTAAAAGTCGGTGACGCTGGTAAAGGTATAATCCCAAGCAAGAGACAAATTGAAGAGATCAGAAGGTTATTGATGCAAGCTCAAAGTGACCCTTCATTTACTATTGTTACACATCCGTTCGTGAATATTGACTTTCCAACACCAGTTGGTAAGTTTGAAAATCCGATAAATTTACTCGAGTTTGTCTACAAACGAATTCTAGTTGGCTTAATGGCGAGCGACGAGTTCTTGAAAGGATCCGTTTCCCCTTACGCATCTGCTACTGTTAGTACCCGTCTTGTTATGATGAGATATCTTGCTTTCAGGAAGAGAGTTGAAAACGTTGTTCTTAACAAGGTCTTTAGACCAATAGCTGTTGCCAGAGGGTACAAAGACAAAAATGGTAATTTGATCCTTCCCGTTTTCAAATGGAAACAACGCAATCTCCTTAACGAACAAGCAGAGCGCGAATTACTAATGAGGTTGCGTGACAAACAAGAGATACCATTCAAACTCTTATGCGAAGTGTTCAATTTTGATTACGAACAGGTTAAGAAAGACCTTGAAAATGAACAGTCAACAGTGTTTGACATAGTTTATAAAGAAGCTATACGCGAAAAGTCCAAAGATAAAGGTATAATGAACGAGGTTATTAACGGAGTGCCTGTTCCTGAAGCCGTTAAGAAAGGGGCGGAACTAGGCGAGCGTGTTACGAAACCAGGTCGTCCTTCGGTACTAGAAGAACTGAAAGCTCCACCATATATTCCGACACCAACTGGTAAAACAGCTATACCACCAAGAGCTGAACCTCTTGAGAAGGGAACTGAGACCAAACCCGTTGGGGTAGAGAAACCTGAAACAAAACCCGAAACCCCGGCCGCGACCAGTACAGGTCCTGAAACGGTACCGGGCACGAGAAGTTGAGGTTCTTTACCTCGTTTTGGAGAAGCGGCCCGTTATTGGGCCAGACCACGTAAATGAAAATTCCTGTTTACAAAGCTGGTAATATCCTTATTCCGGCAATTTCTCGCTATTTTTCAAGTAGTTTTAGGAAGAAGATCCCCGTTAAAATTAAATTTGTTCCGGTAAGGTTGAAAGATATTACCGATTACAGAGAATCGCCGACCAGATTCAATCCGTACGTTAAGGACCATCCTACTGTTTATGACGCCCCGTACATGAATCAGCCTCCTTACTATGGGATTCGTACCGATATCAGATATTATGATTATGTTAATGGTCCTGTCATTGGAACCAAGCCAAGTGAGTTGTATTGAGTTGGTCAAACCGTTGCCTTGACATCGCGGGTATCTGAAATGTTAAACAGAACCGGGAGGGTAAAGATGGCATTCATAAAACGAGGAGTACCATCAGATCTTGAAGTAATCGAAATTTGTCCAAAATGTTTGAACCCAAAAGAGAAACGTACTTGCAATCTTAAACAGAAAAAGGGCAAGAAAGATGGCGTTCATAAAGAGGGCAACAATAATAGGAAGTTTCTACACAGGGAATCAAATTGAGTCCTTGAAACATGACTGGGTCAACTTTGTAAGAGCGGGGACCTTACCATATAACGACTTCGAATTTGAGTGGGATCCAGAAAACTTTGTTTATTATAGGGCAAGGGCTATTACCGCAAACGCGGCAAATCAAAACGGGGATTACTTCGAGGATACCGAACTGGAGAAATCTTACCATACTTTTATCGGCAAAGGCGTTTATTACAACCACGATTCAGACAGTCCTGATAAGGCCTTTGGTATCATTTTGGACGCAACTTACCACGAATTCCCTGACGATAAATATGTTCAAATTCTAGCTGCAATTGATAAAGAGGATGCTGAGAAGAAAAGACCCGGTTTGTTGAATCGTATCGTATCTGGTCAGTTAAGAACAACTTCGATGTCTGTATTGGTCCAAGAATGTATATGTTCAGTCTGTGGCAACGTTGCGAAAAGTCCTGAAGATCTTTGTTCGCACATGAACCCAAAATCTCCCGGGTACGTTAAGGGTCGTACTGCCAATGGTAAAAAGGTTTACGAAATTAACCGAGGTTTGACATTTATAGAAGATTCTATCGTAGATGTACCGGCTGATCCTACAGCTTATATATTTCAGATATTTGCAAGCCGCGATATTCAAAATCCCAAATTGGCAGAACATTTTAAGAAATATAGTATGGTGAAAGAAGCTATGTTAAAGAGCGCAGAGCCAGATCCTCGGAGACCAACCTCCTTAGGGGAACTGGTTGATACAGTAATAGAAAACAAGATAGAACAGCGTGTTAAACGAGTGGTTGACGAGCAGGTTCGTAAGGTAATTGACCCAGTTCTTCAGAAGATTGACCAACAGATTACTCCTGTTGTCGAACCCATTGTGAAAGAAAAAGTGGAAGAAAAGAGTGAAAAGTTACCGATTGTGGAAGAGGAACCAGAGAAGGAACCAGAACCAAAAAAGGAACCAGAGAAATCGTCCGAAGAGCTTGAGAAGACGGTACCGGAATTTGTTGGTACCGAGAAGAAATCCGCTATAACTGATCCCGGCGAGGCCAGCGAATTTTTGTTAAAATCGCCCGAAAAGATTAAACTAAAGGAGTATCCTGAAGAAATTACGATAGGTCCGTATACCTTTAGATTGAAAGATGACAGATATGTTGTTTTTACAGGGAACCAAGAGATCGGGTCTATTCCGGTTCCAAAAGAATTTGGAATTTTACCACGAAAAAGTAAAGAAAAATTTTTGTTCGAAAAAGCGCAAAAGTTGAAACCAGAAACCACAACATCAGCATCACTAGGAGGGAAAAAGGTAATGCAAGGGACTTATATACGTGGGAAGACGTTCGAGGACAGTTATTTTGTTTTCTCGGACGCTAACAGATCAATAAAAGTACGTGCAAGCGATATTATACCGGAAAACATTCAAAAAAGGATTCTCAATGATGACAAAACAGTTATAGAACCAGAAGATATTATTGACCAGGTTGTGAAGATGTCCCAAGGATCTTACGATAAGTTAAAAGGCGAAGTTTTACCTGCATTGGCAAAGAGGGCTTATTTAGAAAATCAAAAATTCACAAAGAAAGCAGAATGGTCTTTTAACGAGGAAGAGATCCCTTCCATGAAGAAACCTTCACCAGCAGAAGGACCCATTGCTTCAGTTAGTTCTGAAGAAGTAAAAGAAAGTGTTGAAAAACCAGAATCTGGTCCCTCTGTTAAGGTAAAACAGTATTTTAGTAAATTACCAGGCAAAGGTGTTGGTGAACCAGCCCAAACTATAAATGTACAATCTTCAACTTCAGAGGATCTCGTCATCAAAGCAAAAATTGACCTCTTAAAGAAGGCTTTGGAAGAGGAGAAAGAGAAACGTGAGAAAGCCGAGAAAGAACTTACAGAACTGAAAGAGAAGACTGAGAAGAGAGACAAAGCGGTCATTATCGAAGAGCTTATTGATAAAGTGTCAGGAATGACCGAATTAGAAGATGCGCAGAAAACAAAATTGGCAGAACTTTTGAACAAGTTCGCAGTACCACAATTGAACATTCTTAGCCAGATAATTGACATATTGTCCGCAAAACCAATCGAGAAAGCCACCGAAAACTTAGCAGAAAAATCACTCGAGAAATTACCAATTGGTGGTACATTACCAGGCTTAGAAGAAATGCCAGCGAGAAAGAAACCAGAGGAACCAACAAAGAAAGAAGCATCAATTCCGCAAATCTTTATATCCAACGAAGATACCGACCTTGATATAATCGAAATCGCACAGAAATCACTAGAGAGATAATTGGAGGTAACCGGAGATGGCAAACGCATTAACATTTTCAAGCTGGGGAAGAAAGATAGGTATCGAAGTAAAGAGCCCGGCGTACATACCAGTTTCACTTCCTCCAAAATCTGATGCTGTATTATATGCCGGAAGACCTGTAACATTAAACGCAAACGGCGAAGTTGTTCCCGTAACTTCAAATACCAAGGTACTTGGATTAGTGAAATGCCACAAAAATTCCTATGTAAACGAAGTTTCAGATGATTATGGTATGTACGGGTCCGGACTAGTAACAGTTATTGTGTCCGGATTAGTTGAAATAGCGCCAAACTATTTCACAGCCGCAGATGGTTCTGAAGTAGTGGTTGATAATTACGAGAACGATTTCTTGAACGCTAGCTTGATGGCAGCAGTGTATGTGGATGTGACACACGGAACCTTAACAACATCCGTAACTAATGGTACGAACGAGAAAACATTTGTTGGGTATTTGCTCAGAAAACCAACAGCAGACAATCCAACATGTTTGATACTATTGAAGTAGATTTAAACTAGCTGAACACGAGTTGATCCCGAAGAAGGTATGATAAAGATTTTAGGAGTCGGAGGTGTCCGAAAATGCCTGCAAATTTTGAACAAGTTTGGTCAGGTTCATCTTTTGTAAAGAAAGCAGCTTCCGAAACTGTTCCCGTAAGTCCAGAAATTGCAGAGCAAGCGTGGGCAAAATTGCTTGCTTCTCCAAACTGGGCAAAAAGGGTAGCTTTCGTGATGCAAACACCTTTAAAGAACAGGCTGGATTACGTAGCAGTTGGTAGAAAACTGCTACTTGTTGACGAGCTTCCTCAGGGCGAGATTCCAGTATACGATCTCGATATTCCTGAGTATGGTGCTGTAAAAATTGCAGCAAGGGGTACAGCACCTATCGTTGAAACAAACGTAAAAAGGGTTGAGTTCCCAACCTTCCCAATTTCAGTCAACGAAACCATAAAATGGGAAGAGATAACAATCAGAAGATACCCTGTATTTGACAGAGCAAAAGAAAGAACAGCTATAGCAGTAGCAATAGCAGAAGATTTGGAAATCTTCAAACTAGTCAAAAAAGCTTCTGATGTTAGTCCAAATATCCCTGTTGATGTTACAAGACCTTTAGCGAGAAGTGCTTTCGCAAAATTATATGCGACCATCGCTAAAATGCAACTCGTTCCTTTCGCATATTTAATGAATCCCGCATACTATGAAGACGTCCTTAGCTGGGACGCCAAAGACTTAGATCAGGTCTCATTAAACGTAATAATTGAGACCGGCCAATTTGGTGTATTACACGGGGTAAGACTGATCCTTGCAACCAAATTAGAAGAAGGATATATTTACTGTGTAACAACACCAGACAAACTTGGAAGGCTCCCAGAAAGGAAAGCTGTTGAAATTAAGATATGGGACAATGTTCCGCAGCAGCAGTTTGATATCGTTGCCTGGGAACAAATCGGTATGGGTATTCACAACACTGCTGGTGTTGCAAGATTAGACATAACCGGATAAGGTTATATTATGGGCTAGGGTCTAGCCTTACCTCAGGTTATTTGTCCTGAGAAGGTCCGTTTATTGGACCAGACCGTCTGAATAAGGGGTTAAATTAAACTCAAGAGGCCCCTTTGGGGTCATTAGGGTCCGTTATTGGACCAGACCACCGCCTGAAACGCGGCTCATAGGGGCCTCTAGAACAGGTTTGTGGCCCGCGACACCGCCCTGCAAAGGGACGTTTGCCTGAAAAGATAGGCTTGGCGGGCCTTATTTTTTAAAGAGGTTAATAAAATGACCGAGGATAACGGAAATAATAAAACTAACGAGCATAGCATCAAGTTTCCAAACCTTATTCCTCTTCTCTATTTTGAGTACAGAACAGCCGCATTAAATCATCTCAAGAACGTTTTCCTTGACAACCTCCTTTCCTGTATCAAGGCGGAACGAGAATATTGTCAGGTACATAATATCAAGCCCCTGATGACCCAGGAAAAGATTGACCAAATTCAGTCTATTCTTGACCAGTGTACTACAGTTTACGAGGTCCAAGCCTTAAATGATTATGTCTTTATAGAAAATTATGTTCCTACTTTAGAAGAGGTCAAAAAACGAGGCCTTCGCCTCAAACTTATGTACCCATTGCTTGAAGCCAAGAGACCGACCAAGATCAAGGGTCAGGTCATTAAAGCGAAAAAGGAGGGATAACGAATATGAAAAAGATCTATTACACCAAGGGGAATGGTATCATTATAGGGAAGTTTTACATCCCAAAGGATGGTACTTTGTATACTTCCGAAATGGAAAATGACCCACGAATTAAAAGTTTTGTCGAAAAAGGGTCGTTAGTTATCAAAGAAGAGACCGAAACTGAAACCAAATCAGAAAAAGAAGAGTCGGTCAAAGAAAGTGCTAAAAACGAGAATGTTGTTGCTTCAACGCTTCCTAAGGAAACCGAAGAACCCGAGGTTTTCCCGGAACCACAGCACGCGATCCCTTTTGTAGGTACTCAGGATTCTCCTGTTGTTACTGATACTCCTTCGATTGTTACTACATCAGCGGAAAGTCCCGTTGTTAAAGAGGTTAAACCGGTAAATGTTGTCGTTGAACAGGACCTTGGAGATCTTAAGAAAGAGTTAGAAAGTTTAACGGAATCAGGAACCGGAACTCCTGTGCAAAAAAAAAGTTAAGATTATTAAACGCGGATCTTATCGAAAAGTGGTTTTTACTTCCAAACGTTAGTTCTATGAAATATTTTTTGGTAAACGTGCACGATAAGGTACTTCTTACTAACATTTTAACACTCGAAAAACGAATTGTATGTCGAAACTTGATATTACAACGAATAAAAGAGATCGAGGAAGAGGGAGGATAAGGTTATGTTAAACGCACGGGTATGTAGGCGGTCAAAAGAAAACATAATATTGTTATGGGATAAGAAGAACGTACCGCCCGAAGATCAAAAAAAAGTCAAGATTCATCGTGAAGGTAAAGTTTTAAAAGCAAGAATAGCCGGTTCTATACAAGAGGTAACTGATGAGACTTTGACAGTCCCGGATAATACTGAAGTATGTTTGATCAACCACGAAGAAAACGAACTCGACCCAAATAAAGAGTACGTCCTCACGGTGGAGGTTGGTAACATTCAGCAAGATGTTAGGGTGTACCCTTATGGTGTCTTACCAGAAATAGAGAAAGACGAAAAAGAGAGGCATTTACAACTGATGGCATGGAACCCCGAGAAGCAGCGCTGGCAAAAAGTTTGTGGTGTAGAAACAGAACGCGGATTTGCAATTTTAGTTAAAGTGATTAATAAGTAATATGTTTAATACCATTGTTTACTGGTACATACCTCCAGAAATACAAGAAGAAATAGATCAGGCCAGAGCTCAAGGTCAACCCGATCCTTATGTTGGTGTGAACTTGTACAGGAGCCAGTCCGAGGAAGGCGATTATGTCAAGTTAAATAGTACTCCTATACCTCTGAACCAGACTGAGTACGAAGATACTCAGGTACCAGTCTCGTCAAAGGATGGGTACCATTATTTGATCAGGTTCGTAAGATCGGACGGTTCGGAAACCACTTACTATCTCGCGTACACCCATTTGTCGCCAAAAGAGTTGCGTTTATGCACTTCATTGCGCAAGATGTTGTCCCCATTTTTGTCAGCGATGTTGTCCGAGGAAGATATACAGGCCGGGTTATGGTTAGGGTTAAGGGCCTTTAATTTGTATCCGCCCCAGACTAGTTTTACTATTGCTAATTTACCTCCTGATTTGGAACCATTAGTTTTAATGATGTCCGCAATGTTTGCCCTGGTTCAGAAATATGTACCGGTGGCTATTACAGATTTGTCATACTCCGATAACGGTTTGTCTTTGTCTATAGATCGTGGATCAAAAATCAAGACGGCTATTGATATGATAAACGCTTTTGTTGACAAATATATTTTACCATATAAATGGAACTATACACCAATGGGATCTGGTTTTGGTTCTATACCAATTCCATTATCTTTAGGCGGCAAAATGACAGCTCAGTTGTTGAACATACTTGATATATTTAACGTTACTGGGAGGTAGCATGAAAAACGTTATAACTACTACTTTCAGTATCAGTATGCTGCCAGCTTCAGAAGAAGCGAATTTGCGCGTCAGAGAGGTAAATGAGGAAACGTTTAATCGTGAATTAGGGGATGATTTTGAGAGCTATGTTGGACATGAGGCGACTGCGAAGTTGCTAAGCGCGAAGTTTGGTAAGGAAATCTCGTTTAACAGGGCAAATATTACCTTGACACCAGCCGTTAAATTATTCGTCGCGGTACCCCAGTTTAGAGTAGACGTAGCTCGCGAGTTTACCGAAGACGAGATCAAAAACGCGAAGTTTAGGTATTTTATTATTGAGATGGTCCCCCAAAAATCGGTTAGTGCGAAATGGTTGAGGCGATCTGTTTTTAAGCATGATATTGTAGAATTCATGCAAGAAGAGGAAAGCGGAATTTCAGAGTATCGCCGATTGTTAGACACAATAGATGATCCTGAAATTAAGGAGAAAATAGAGGAAATAATTCGGGACGAGGAAAAGCATCTCAGAACCCTGAAAGAAATTATTAACAAACTTAGTTAAAGGAGGCCAAAAGATGAAACTAAGAAACAACTCTTCGAACCCAATCATGATTACCATTAACGGGAAAGGAACAACTATAGGACCAAACGAGACTGTCGTGCTATTTGACGAAGATATTGAAAAATCACCAGGCATACTATCTCTCATAGGAAGTGGTAAGTTAGTAAGAGTAACAGACGAGGAACCTTATGAACAAGCAACCGGAATTGATGTTGACGCGTCCGAACATGGTCGTGGTCTTGTTAAGGTATCAAGTACCGACACGAGCTTTGATTATTTACTTAACAAGGTTGTAGCAGGGGATAACGTAACGATATCGAAACAAACTGGTACTGGTGGAATAGAGAAAGTAGCGATCGCAGCAGCAGGTAATATTAGTGGTACCGGTACAACTGGTACTATTGCAAAGTTTTCTGGTGCATCAACGATCGCTGATTCTGTTATCTCTGACGACGGAACTAATGTTGGCATCGGAACAACAAGTCCAAATAGTAAATTACACGTTGCTGGTTCAATTGCATTACCTATTGTAACAAAAACTGCAAACTATACTGCAACTGCAGGTGACCATACAATACTTGGAGATGCTACATCTGGAGCAATTACTATAACCTTACCCAGTGCTGCAGGAATAGCTGGCAGAGTTTATGTTGTTAAGAAGATAGATAATTCTACTAATGCTGTAACTGTTGCTGCTAGTGGGTCGGAAACTATAGATGGTGCAACGTCTGTATCTCTGTCTACACAGTGGGGTTCTGTTAGAGTGCAGAGTGACGGTTCTAATTGGTTTAAGATCTAAATCGAAAGGTTTCAACTTTATCCCAGGACATAATCTAGGGCCTGTAATCCAGGCCCTAGATTGAAAAAGAAGGAGACAAGCATGACAATGGAATTGCGACGCAAAGAAGACCTTGGAAGTCTGTCGCAGGTTCCTGTTATTGTTGTTAAACTTGAGGAAATGTCGAAACGGTTAGATTCCATGGAGGGGCGGTTTGTTGCCGAACTGGAAAAGATCAATTTACGTCTCGAGAAGGTTGAGTCGTTACGAGAACGTCTTGCTGAGGTCGAGGCTATTACAAACAACCACGATTGTGATGTTAAAGAATTGCGTGATAGGTATGATAAACAAGCCCAAGGCAATATTGATTTCCTGAGAAAAGTGACGACTCAGTTCATATTTGTACTTATTGGACTGTTTGCTGATATTTTGATCAATATTTTAACCACCTTGCTGAAAAAATGAAGGTGCATGTTCGGTTCAGTGAGCTAAAGACTCGGAGAAAGTTAAAGGAACTTGGGAAGTTCTTTGAACAAAATCACGAGTTTGTAATAGAAATAGACTCCCGACTTGATTCTGATCAGAAAGTTTTAGCGTTTACAGAGGAAATGATCCATTTTCTGATCAGAATCATGTCGCACCATTTGGGTAAAAAGACCAAGGTACTGTCCGAGGAGAGCTTGGCGAAAATGATAACTGATCTGATTTTTACCAGTCTGACGAACACTGGTCGAGGGCCAGTTGAGATAAAATAAATAGTCAAATGAAAAAAGTAAAACGAGTCCTGGCAGATTTTATCTTAGGACTTCGAACACAAGTTATCCATATTGCGTACAAGATATCTGATTTTCTAGTGCATCTCGAAATGAATTTAAGAGTGAGTACCACTGAGGGCAGCAATGACAAACCAAAACAAGAAAGTAGGAGTTCCAAGAAATATAAACGTAAGAGATCTTAGGATATCATATTCTGAATTATTCGACGACAATTATGTACCCGTTCCCTGGGATTCGTCCTCATATATTACTAAAATAGGTGATATTTTGATAGGTTTCGGGGAGGAGCCGTACCTAAGAAACGCACTTAAAAAAGTTGAAGAGAAATATGGCAATCGTATCAAGACGGTTCTTATTGAGTCAAAGAAAATACCCAAGTTGTCCGAACCAATAATTCGTCGACATGGTCAGTCCGAGTATGTTCGAAACGCCGACTATATTGGTCGTTGGATTATATATTACGATGACCTTTTACCAACTAAAGAACCCGTCCTGTTGATAGAAACGGACCCGTCTATAAGTCATCGGGACATGGTAGTAAACCATTTGGGACGGTTTCTGCCAGATGCTAAGTACACGAAAGGCGTTTTTGCTGTTGAGAGAGATACCGGTGAAATTATGGTCATCGTAACTGGTCAGAACGGTCTTGATGTTGGTCCTTTCATAGACCGACTTGCTGGTCATTTTCCGGACAAATCTACCGCGACGTTCCTTTACCAGAAAGGACCAGTATCTATATATAGAACGTCTGGAAGAAGGACGAAACTGAAGATAGTATTCCCGTTGACTGAGAAGGAAAAAGTTTATATTGAGCACTTTTTACCGGAAGAGTTTGACTGGGGTGATGTTACGGGGGACGAATACGTAAATAAGAACAAGAATGAACCCGAATTGTGGCGACCGGTCCATCAAGTAACGAAATCTATCTAAAAAGAGGGGGTTCAAACATGAGCTCAACAAAAGTAAAAATAGATACGGAGAAATACATAACTCCGGGTGAAGTTGAAAAGTTACAATACCCAAAACCGCCGAAACCTAGCAAGTCAGAGTATATATCGGAACCAGAGATGAAAAGCGATCTCCAGTATCCTACTAAAAAAATGGCCGTAGAAGAGTTTAAATTCAGACTCGAGGATGTAATGGAACCAGGTACTAGAGAGAAACTGGTTTTTGACAAGAAAGTAAGTTTTCCGAGTGAAGGAGACGTAAAAGTAACTACTGATACCAAACTTCCTGAAAAATATATGTCGAAAGGTGAAAGTGGTGACATACAAAAAGCAAAAGAATTTAAAGTTGACGAAGCACAACCTGCCGAAAAAGTCGATATTAACAAATACTTCCTATCATTCGAAAAAACGAAGCCGTTCCAAAAGCAGTTCAGTAAAGTTTCAGAAAAATCGACCAAGTATCATGGCCCAATCAAAAAGAGATCCAGTATTCCCGAAGTTGCTTTGCCAGATGTTATCGGGTACACAGTTCTTAGTTTGTTAAAATTTGCAAAGGAAGAACCGGCGCAGTTCGAGAAACTTGCTAGTGTTGTGGAAACTTCTCAATTTTTGACTCCTGAGGAAGTATCTATTCGTAAAGAAGCTACATTACAAAAGATGGCCGGGAGAACATTAGAAGAATGGTTAAAAGTTCTTAAAGAGAAAAAGGTACCAAGAAGAGTCCGTAGGCAGTTCAAACACATATGGGAATCTGCGTTAGAACGTGGAGAATCAGAAGAATATGCTGCAAGAGCGGCTATAGATATATTACCTAAAAAAGCTTTAGAGAAACCAACCGAATATCATGGTAAGGGGAAAACTGGTCCAATAAAGAAAGGTGGTTTGGACGAAGACATTCAAGAGAAACAGAGACAAATTGCTGAATTGCAAGAAAAAATAGCAGATTTACAAAAGGAATTGGCCGAACTACAAGCCAAGAAAGCTGAAGAAGCATCGAAAGTAACTATGTAATTTTCGGGCGCCGGAGTTAATTATGGCTCCTCGAAGTGTTCGTGACGTATTAAACACGCCTTTGGACAAAATGAAGCCGGTCAAGTACTGGCTACTTTTCAAAGAGACCGAAAATAGTGAGCCAGACCTTGCTACGGCAGAAACAGCGTCCGAGCTACCGACCGGGAAACGTATATATGCAAAAGGCTATTTTAGTGAACTTGATGATGGAACGAAATTGATCATTGTTAACGGGAAGACTCCCGGAATAGACGTTAGTCAGTACAAGGAGAAACTAGGTCGTTTCTTTTACGAAAATCCGAACGTTTCTGACAATATTATGGGTAGTTCTTTTCTTGAGATTTATATAGTCACTGAGGGGACGAAAAAAGAAGCAAGGTTGGTCCGCAGATATAACAAAAACCATAATCGTGTCGAATGGGCTTTAGTTTCAAGATCTAATCCCAAAAAAGTTCTTAGATGGTTCGGTCCTCGTAAACCGTCCAAAGAACGAGTACTGTCAGAAGAACGCAGAGTTCAGTGGTTTAAGCACAAGGGCTCTATTAAGAACAGCTGGCTCGTTGAAGAGATACCAATTACTGATCGGAGAGATGAACATCCTTTTACTAAGGACGATACTGAGTTAAGACGTAAATGGTTGTCTGGCCCAAAGGATCACTTAGATCGTCGTGACGTTTTTGGTCCACACATAGATACAGAATTTGGTAGCGGGTTGTTGAAGAAGGATAAAGAATTGTACCCTCGATGGGAATTTACGGAAACACCTCAGTTTAGACAAAACGCACAAACGGTCGAGTTGCCCCAAAGATACGGCCCTTATAACCCCCTTCTTATTGCCGGACAACTTGATCAGTTGAAACCCATCATCCAGGTACATAATGACTTTGTTAATTGGGTCCGTCAAGTAGTTGATAAATTTGACAAAATAGCTCGTGGCGTTTTAACTGTGGATTCGTTGATATCTTTAGTTGAAGGGAGTGGGGCTTCTGACATGGAGTCATATATTAAAAAGACAGTATCTGACTATCTTAAAGAACTAACGTTTCCTGGTACTGTTCAGCGATTAACCATGCTTCGTGAGGGGCTACCTAATATTTCGCCAGTAATTGAAGAAATGCGCGAAAATATTAACACCGAAATGCGCAAGATTCGTAAAATATTGAGTGAGCAGTTTCCGTCACCTGATATGCCGCAAATTCGGTCAGTAACTCCCGATGTCCTCACTGAACTGCCGATATCTCCCGAAGGTTTCTCTTTCAAAGATTGGGAAAAGATACAGAAAAGTAAACCGGGATACCAAGCCTTCGAGGAACGGCTAGTTCAGTTGGGTACTGTTCGTGAACGATTCGACGAAATCGCACGACAGATTGAGAAGGCGATCGAACAAGTTCGTGATTATATAGATCGAGTATCATCTTGGCAAGATCCAGAAGTCCAGAAACTTCCTGGTTGGTTAGGTGAACTGTACGACGAAGCGTTAGAGCTTTCTTCGGGAAATGCGAAGACAAGGGAAGAACTGACCCGGTTGATGATCGACTTTGAAGGAAAGGTACAGAAAATTGAAGACATCATATCTCGAAGGATAATAGAAGATTCCTTTGAGAAAGTTACAAGAATTATTGGTATTATTACGGAAGGACTTAAGGAATTAGTCAATTTGTATCATTCTTTTGTTTCCAAGTTAGGGCTTTCCCAGGGGGAGGCAGACAAAAATGGCGAAGGTACACAAGGTTGATGTTAAGACAAAACAGTCCGTTATCATTCCTCCGGGCCAATTAACGAGACCTGTAAATTGGAGTGATCTTCTTGAGACGTATAATGAGTACCAGGTATGGGATCCTGATATGGTCCGACCATTTCTTGTCCGAACACTTGATCCTAATTTTGTCAACTTGGTTGATTTAGAAGGATTTTTCGAGGCTTTACGCGAAGGTGCTTACGGAGAGGGTCTTGCTCTAATGGCTTCGTTCTTAGGTACCCTTTCGAAAATTAGTAATACTTCGTTTAACTATGTTATAAAGTTGTTGAGAAAAAAGGTTAAGGAAGCAATTTCAGATGCCGACACATCAAAGATAGATAGTTTAAATGATTTGTACAAAGAAATGCGAGATTCTTTTTCCGATGTTGCGGAACAGCTACGGACTATTTTAGGATCGGAACTTGAGAAGGTTACGGTTCGTCCTCTGTCTCCAAGGACCCCGACCAAGCAGGTCAAACCAACTAAGATGCCAGGACCAGAATACGAAGGTCCTTTTTTTAAGTTTCTTATCTCGAACGTTTATAAAGACCTCTTTGTCAAGTATTTTGTTACATTATACAAAGTTACCGGGAGTATTAAAAACAGGAAATATTTTCGGATAGATGAGGCGAAACGAGACACCCTTCTTCTCGAGTACATCAAAGACCGATTGCCCCGATACACATCAGAGAAAGTTACTGTCACTAAACTGTCAAATCCGGAAAAGGAAGAAGTATCAAGTATTGTGTCCAGAATTCGCGAGATACTTTTCTCCATTTATGAAAAGTTGAAGGCGGTAAAACAGGTGTCGTATTCTATGCCTTCGGAAACGGAGCCGTACGAGCATTTGATTACTTCCTCAGATATCTTTGACCTGGAAGATGTACTGAACGACTTGCAACGCCAAGTTCGTGTTATTAGAGACAGTGTCACGTTCAAGCGCATTACTCCCGAAGCCGCGCATGATAAGATCAGGTCCGTTGTTGAATCTGTCAAGAAGCTTGATCTACCAAACAAGCTAGGTCCGTCTTTTGATGTCACATCTGTGGGTCAGTCTTCTATGGCGGTTGAGGAATATGTTGAAGAACTTGACGAGTTTCTGTCGGAAGCTCTTCTTAGGATAGGTAATCTTGTGGATATTGCTCAGTCGGAAATTGTTAATCGTCTGGGTCGAAACATTGATCGGATATATCATATACTTAACACGTACTTTGATGACCAGTTCAATGTTAATGAGGCGGCAAATAAAATCAACAGGATCAAGGAGATTGTAAGCGAGTCATTAGACCTTATCAAATCGATCCGGCGTGCTGGTACGGAAAAGATCAATTTTCCTGAGCTAGACAAAGATTTTGACGACCTCAAAGACCAAATCAGTACACTGGAAACTAAGGTCAACGAAATCATTCAGTTCAAAAAGTATGTGGAAGAGTCTATAACTGAGGCACCATCATTTGGTCTCGAGAAAATTGTTCCGCAATATGATACGTCTGAGACACGCAAGGTTCTTCTTGATGTCGTGCCCAATTTGAATTCGGAGGCACGAGCTTTTATTAAGAATGTTTATGATACGATTACTGAAGTATTACGGAGCGACGATCTTCAAAATCTGAGATTAGGTCGTACCGCTCGCGATATACTGAATGATTTTTTCGAGTTTCTCAAAGGAAAAGGATATATTAGTTCGAGTTCCGAACCAGGGAATTTGTACCACAAAATTTACCAGATTCGGTCCGTTTTACTGTTTCCTTCTTTGGTAGGAGAGTGGGACTTTCAACGAGGAAAGGTAGAACCGAAATCGGACATTGAACAGCTTAAGCAACAGTATATTGGCGCGGTTTTGGACATTGCGGACAGTATCGCTACCGAGATAATGAATGGGTCAAAGTATCAGTTCGAATCTTTGAAAGCCGAATTATCCGATTCTCTTTATGAAACCACCAAAAGTCAATTTATTACCGTACTTGGTATTGCTGACCTTGAGGAGAAGAAGACTGCTTTGGAAGATCTCCACCATTTTGCTAACGGAACAGCGAACGATATTCTAGTTCAGGTCCGAGAACAGCTCGAGGACCGAGTAAGGGACCTTGTGCGAGAGATCAAATTAGGCATAAGCGCATTTCCAGTTAATCTTGAGGAGATTGCTGATAGTTTGAGAGCTTTCGGAGCGGCCGATTTGGCGGACCAGATCACAAATAAATCTCAATGAAGCAGTTTATTAACAAAGATCATCCTTTATTACCGGTTCTACATGCATACAAGAAGGAATGGCCTATTGATACGGTTGATTACAAAGATGCCCCAAAGTATCTCAAGGGCAACTATTTGATAACCGGAAAGATTGACGGTGAACTATCTTTGGTCCATTATTCTCGCAAAAAAGATCAATGTTACTTGTTGTCGAAAAATGGTCGTGTCCGGACCGATCTACCAGTTACGAACGAATTCAAGGCTTTACTAGATGGTAAGAGAACGAACGAACTGGTCGCGGTTGGTGAGCTATATGTTCTTGAGAGACCGGGTGTTGTGATGTCTTATCCGAAAGCGATCAGTATTCTCCGCGCACCAAAAGATCTAGAAGACGAAAACAAAATCCATCTGATGATCTTCGATATTATTTCAATTGATGGCAAAAACTATTTGGAGAAACCCATATTTGACCGTATTAACTTGGTACAACGGTTGTTTAAAGGTACAAGAGTGTCTCCTGTTACTGTGTTCCAAACAAGGGATTTTGGTAAGGCATGGAAGACAGTATTATCTGAAAAAAGTATGTGGGAGGGACTGGTAATTGTCTTTGAAGACGGAACTCGAATAAAAGTGAAACCTGTTTTAACTGTAGACTTCGCGGTTGTAGGTGTTGAATTGTCCAAGAAAGATCCTACCAGAATGGGCGCCTTACAGCTTGCTTATATGAACGAAGAAGGGTTATTTATCTTTGACTCCATGGTAGGATCTGGTTTTACTGACAAAGAGCGTGAAGAGTGGTTGGAATGGGCTGAAGAACACGAGGTTTTCCGCAAGGGAAGGATGATTTATGTGGACCCATTTGAGGATCCTAAGGTTGTGGAAGTTGAGGCCCGAGAGATTCATATTGAGGAAGGTCCTGGCATGAAGTTCGATAGAAAAAATAAAAAATGGGTTTATGTAGATGATTATCCTGCTGGTACGTTAAGACAGCCTTCTTTCAAACGTATCCGTGAAGACAAACAGTTAACACCAGAAGATCTGCGGATAACCCAGGTTTTACCACCAGATGTAGTAAAGAAACACAGTGGTCAGTTGATACCGATAGTAGCTAAACAGTACACATACATTTTATCAGAAGATAAAGCGTTACTTGAGAAATGTGGTTGTTTTGTGAACGGACTTATGTACCCAGTAAATGATGGTTTGCACTGTCTGCAAATTGATATGGGTAATGATTCGTACGAAGGGTATAAACCGGGCGACCGCATCGTAAGTATAGCTAAAGGGATTACAGGAACGATCATAGATTACGAACAGATTTGGTGTCCTAATTGTAACGTGCAAACGATACCTGTTCCTAGACGGAACTTTCCAATGTTTTCAGTTTATTATGTATGCCCCGAATGTGGTAATTATCTTGAACGGACCGATATCGATTATTTAGTTCTATGGGACGAACCAATAGATGAAGGGCATTTGTATGTAAGTGAAGCACATCCTACTGAAATCAGACGGGTGAGTAGGGCTTGGTTGGTCACGAGCGGATTAAAACCAGGGACTGAAAATGATGTTGTGATAGAATCAGAATATGGCAAACTGACCAAGAAACAAATATATGACTATTTCAACAGTGTCAAAGACAAATTGCCCTTCGGATCAAGGATATTTATCGTTATTAAGACGGACAAAGGTCCTGTTCTGAAACGTAATATAGACGGGGAACCGATGGTTCTAACTGAGGATCTGTTTGACGAGATTAACCACGGACGGACCGTCGAGATTCACAAAGTAATTGACAGTAAAAACATTGACTATTTCTTTGTTGATATTGACCCGCGAGAAGAGGTTCCGTTTAAAAAAGTTAAACAGGTTACAAAAGACCTTTACGAATTTTTAGAAGGGTGGGATATGGTCAGAGATCTTTCTGTACAATTTAGTGGTAATCGTGGTTTTCACATCCTCGGAAAGTTGAAACGGAAGATGAATGTTAACGATTTGCGGCATACTTTAGTACTATTACTCGAGGATTTCATCAGCTCGTCTGGTTATTCTGGTCTAACAACTGGAATAACACACGACCCAAGAATGATTAGGTTGGACGTTAGTACGTTGAAATATAACGGGTCAATAAAGGTACCGTATTCGTTATCGTGGAGAACAGGATTGGTTACGTTACCAATTAAAATTGAAAAAATTGATGAATTCGAAAAAGAAGATGCTAAAATTACAAACTTTGCCAAGAAAGCGTTCCGTAATACGGACTTTAAGAATTTGATTGGGTATAGAGGGCGATTTGTTATTCAGGACCATTTTTCATACAAACGAAACCGAAACCATTATGATTTAAGATTAGAAGTCCCTGTTGAGAGGGTACGGTCGTGAGCGTTCTTAGTAAATGGTTGAAAAGTGGTGCAAGTCGTTTTGACGAATGGAAGGGTCTACTCGACGACATTAAATCGGTTAACCAAGTTACTCCGGACCATCTCGAAAAGGTACAAGAACTGGTCAATCGTGATTCTGGTAATATTGACCGTGTTTTGTTATGGTTACAATCGTTGTCAGATGCCGGCTATACTTTAGGCATTCCAGAGATAATCAAGGCTTTGTTCGAACATGATCTCCGCAAAGGAGTACCCACGACAACTCTCAAGAAATGGATCGGTCTCTACAATACCATCCCGATAGTAAAAGACAATTTTCCATACGATGTTGTCGTTTCCTTTCTCGAGAAAAAACCTGTTGGCGCTCTTCCATTCATTACAGAGAATTCTTTTGTCCAGTTTATAAAGTCCTTACCACGAGACCAGAGAACAGCTCTTTGTGATTCTTTACAGAACTATTTGATAGACCAGCTGACCACGATAAAGGAAACGGGGCCAATACCTGAAGACTTGAAAGAAGCTTTGCGCAATTTCTTCGCAAAGGTAGGCGAACCGATATACACAACATTGGGTAATTTACTTGACATGCCTGAAGGTAGTCCTCTTCCCTTCAAACCACGACCCCTTTCTGAAGAAAGTCCGGGACACGAACTGTTGTTCGGTCTTTTGTCCGATCTCCGTAATGTTATACCAGATATTTACTCAGATATAGAAACGGAAGTTCTTGGATCACCAGAAGAGGGAACCGGTTGGGACGTTGGTCCTTTCATCAAACAGTTAAGAAAACTACATCGGGACCTGGAAGACCAATCTCGCCGGTTGTACAACGCAGAACAGGCCGGAACTCCTGAAGAGGTCCGAAAAGAGATTCAGCAAACGGATTCTGTGTTAGACACGGCGGTAAACGATTTACGAACCTTGACAGAGCATTATCCAGGGATCCATTTCAGAGGGGATCTACAAAATGCAATAGACGCTCTTGAAGAGGCTCGTAAGGCGTCTACAACGCTTGAGAAACGCCAAAGAATTGACCAGGCTGCTCTTTACATTAAAAATGTCGTTGATTTGGCTAAGCATTATCACAAACAAGTTCGTTCCGCGTTATCTGATCTTAGTTCGGCAACTGTTATGGCGTTGAGACGGTTAATTGCAATTCGTGCTGTTCTTGACACGTTCGATGCTGTTCTAGATAGAGCCGACTTACCACCAAAAGTTAAGGAAAGTATTCGTCATGCGTACAGGACAACTTACCGGAACAAAGTCGTAAATGTTGCGAACCAAGTGATTCCGACCATTGCCGTTAAATTGATCATGAGGAAAGTGTACAATCCATCACTTAAAGAGAGCGCCCATTTCGTAACAGCAGTTGTAGAGTATGCTGGTCAAACTTTTAGTGCAACTTGGAACGTTCTTGACCGCAAGAGTTTTATTAACGCATATAAGACTATATCGTCGAACCTTGCTAAAGTTATGGCTCGTCCCGGAACTGATTTGGAAAAAGCTGTTAGGTCTGCAATCGTTGAGATAGCCGGATCGTTCGGAGTTAAGGAAGTTTTGTTCGGGGCCGAAAAACCAAAATCTAAAACTGTTCCAACCAAAGAAGTTTTCGAAAGGGAAAAATATCTGTGGAAAGAATATATACCTACATCTGTTACATTGCATAGACGGTTACAGGTTCCAAGGTCATACGGAATGCTTTATGTTCCTTTCCTAAGAACGGTTTACGAAATTGCGAGCGTTTTCAACGAGATAGATCGGATATCTTCTGTTATTGACAACACAAGCCGGTTGGAAAACACATTGCGTACATTGAGAGACGCCGTTAGTTCTCTTTATGACTGGGCGTCAAAAAATCTTAATACAGAGATTGTCGATAAAAACATAAAACCACATTACGACAAACTAGTATCTTCTATTGATGGTATACTTTTGTCGTTAGGTACAAAGACAATGTATGTTGTAGAGAAAGCAGAGAAGGAAATAGAATCTACAATTGTTCCAGAAGCGATTGCACTAGTTTCTAACGTTTCGGCTTTGGTAGCAAGGGACAAAAAGGGCCCTGATTTTGATAGTGCAGTTACGTCAATTGCTCCGTATATTGACACAATAAACACGGTAATAAGAGACCTTCGTAAGACCGTGTTCCAGTATCCTGAAGGTACTCGTGGTACCAAGTTCTTAATTGGTAGTTTGCCGGTCTTGTATAGATTTTCTCCGGAGGATTTCTCAAGAATGTCGGCTGATGATTTCGCACAAGCTGTTTCCGACGAGATCAGTCGAGACCCAGAAAAAATAACTGATATCTACGAGAAGACCGTTGAAGAAGTCGATACCGAAATTGATGTTGTGTCCCGTCAAAAGCAACGAGCTGAAGGAACCGGTCTAGACGATCTTGTATCTCGTTTGGACACAATAATTAGTGACCTTCGTAAACGTAAGCAAGATCTGGAAGAGAAATACGAAAAGGCTAGGGTCGAGGCTGAAAAACAAGAATACGTTGAAGAATATGAAAAGATTCGTCAGGAAACAGAAGAAGGAGTAGAAGAGGAAGAGAAACCGGAAACCGAAATACCAGAAACACCAGAAGCTGAAGTAGTTGGTACTGTCGAGAGTGGCGGTCTTGACGAATCCTTTGCAAGGCCTGAAACAATCGAAGAGATATTGGGAGGGACAGACCATGTCGGACTATGGGATTAAAATCTCTAGCATTTCGGGACAACGTGGTACCGCTTATTATATAGGACCTGATTATCTGGTCGTCTATAATGACGGCCGTGGGTTTGTTGTCCAGGCCGAACTTGTTGACCCTCTTATCTTCAAACTGTACTATTTTACCAAGAAAGCTCAGTTTGAAGAGGAGGATTTGGACGTATATGTTCCTGGTGAGTCCGGTTTTAGTGTTTATGAAGAATTACCGGGTGGTGAGGCTGAAGGTGAAGTTTCGACTGGTAGCGACTTACAACGAATGATATCAGAAGCAGACCGAAAAATGAAAGATTTGTTTGCCGAAATAGACCAGGCTGCTTCTCAATTGGTTACCGAACACAAAAAGGGACGAGCCCGACCCGGTACTCTCGCGAACGCGGCCATGCCGTTTATTAGGTTCAGGCCTGTTTTACAATACTTGTCGAACATTATGGCATTGTTGTCAACAAAAACGATAATTTCAAAGACGCCTAGATCAGAAAGGGGAGAATGGGTTCTCAACATGTTCAAAACGGCGTATAACCTTGTTCTGGGCGCGTTTTATGAGCAGTTGCACAAAGATGTTCTCGTTAGCCTTGTCGAATCGTACTTGGTAACCGACAAAAAAGACGATATTACTAAATTTTTAGATAGTCTTAAGTCGCTGATTCTTGAGTTACTTAACGCAAACGGTGTCAATCTTGAGCCAAACAACGATGTTGCTCTTAGTCAGTTGATGAAGGATTACGTTGAGCCAGCCATAGTAGAAACTATTACAACTAAGATAATTCCGGTATTTGTTGGTGGTCAGAAAGTTAATCGGGTACGTAGTGCGATAGCTTTGGCCATAAACGAGCTTCTAAATCCGACAAGAGAACAATATATAGAATTGACCCCAGGTAAGCTGGTTCCCCATGACTTCGAACCCCAGTTATACGAGATTATTAAGAACCATATTCGGTCCATTCAGGATATTGATAGCAAGAAGGCCAACATTAAACAGGAAATAGAAAACTATTTTTCCAAGAACAGGATCTCTTTTGTTAGTCCAGACGCGTTCGACAAATGGTACGATAACATATTGAAACCAAATCTTGTCGAGGCCCTCGACATAAGTAAGTTGATGCAGTATGAAGATCCGCAGAAACAGATTCTTGACGCATTTGGTGCTCAGATCTTGTTAGCCATTCCAGTAAAAAACGCTATTGACTCATTTTTCAGAGACCAGGCGTCAAAGCTTTTTAAACGAAGAAAACAGGGACCTGTTCCACGCACTGAAGAAAGAGAACGAAGAATTTTGCAAGATACCCGAGACGAAATGGTCAAAATATATAACAGGTTTAAGGGAAGCGGTATTATATCAGACGAGACTGTTGCCACGATCCTTGATAACTTGTTCCGATCTTACTACGGTGAAAATTATCAGGCAAAGATAGATAAGAACGAGATTCGTCTCTATGCCAGAAAGATCAGGGAATCCGCAACAAATGTAGTAGATTGGATTCATCAGTTCCTTTCTTCGTTCCCAACATTGGATACGATATATGCCGCAGCAACTTACTTATGGAACAGTTTCTTAGACAAGATTTATTCGGGTCTTGATCGGATCGAACCACCAGAAGTTAGAGAACGGATAAAAGAAATGATCTCAATTATAAAATGGTCTATGAAGAAAGTAGGAAGTGTAATAACAGTTGGTAAAGACAGGTATGTTTATCTAGGTACTGACGGTGACCAGGTACTACTTACGAATTATGACGAACTATTAAGTGACGGTACATCAGAGCTCATTGTCAGTTCTGGATCTTTTGATTTTGAGGAAACGAACGACAGAATAGAAGAAACGTTGGTAGAGTGCCCTGTTAGCGGAATGGTTGTCAGGCGAGCGACGTTGTGTTCATCATGCCCTTACGGTCTTGAGTACCCTAATTGTTCAACTTGCTTATATGGTACTCTTGAGAAAGAAGCTCAGTTGAAGTCAAAAACTCCTAAAGTTGAGATTACTAAGAATGCGATAATTGATGGTTTGTTAGATAGTGTTTCATTCAAACCGGAGAAGAAACAAATCAAGACCGCTAACGAGCCTATATTTGTTTATGATTGTGTAATGCATCGCAAAACTGGCGAGCTAGGTGTTGTAGTTGAGAAAAAAGTCGACGGGGCACTGAAAGTTGTATGGGCCAGTACCGGTAAAGAAGTACCTGTCTGGGAACAAGAAGTTGTCAAGGTTGACGAAGAGTCCTTGTAACGACAATAAGTCACATCTTTTCGTCAAAGCCTATTATCGGGCCAGACTACTATGACCAGGGATGTTTTAGATAGAGAAGAAAAGAATTTGTTCGAGAGATATGTAAAGAAACGTAGGTTTGACCGAACCCCAGAACCTGTACCCGAGTCCGAGGATACTGTGTTAATATCTTACGCCATTCCGAAAGCTAAATTACCGGAAGAAGGTGAAAAGGTTTTGATGGTCCAAGTCGAGGAACATCCTTCAGAGTATATACATTTCGAAGGGGAAATTCCGAAAGGTGAGTACGGTGGCGGTTCCGTTAAAATTTATGACAAGGGTTTTTATAAAGTCGTGGATGCGGACCCAAAACGGATGGTCGTAGAATTTGAAGGAGAAAAAGTGAAGGGAAAATATACTATAGTTTACCTGAGAGATGACCAGTATCTCTTGACCAAAGTGGTCCGGTCCAAATAATGGACCTTCTCAGGAACTAAGCCTGAGATAAGGCTGGACCCCAGCCCATAATATATCCTGTATAATTACAAACAGTATCCCCTGGATGTCAAGGTTAAAGAAAGGAGGTAATGAAAAAGAATGAAACTGAGTGGAAAAAAAGTTAGTAAAAGGAAAGAAGTAACTGAAGAATGAAATGGGATCATTATGGTGTATTTTACCCATCTTACAAACCAACTATTATAAAGTTGGTAAAGGAAGAAGGTTATCCGAAGGATATAACTGTATCTTTTCCTCCGGTACCTGGCGTAACAGAGTACAAAATTTATGGTTCTTTGACTCCAACCGTCAGAACGTTAATTGGTACTTTTAGCGGGACTCCTCCGTTCAGGATAAAGTTCCCAGCGTCGAAGATTATATTACCAGAAGAGTTAATCGTTCATATTTGGGTAAGTTACCAGAAAAATGGTCAAGAAGTGTTTTTACAAGAGGAACCAGCTACGTACTTTACCGCTTCTGATAAACAAGAAGAGATGTTTAACACTTACTCCCAACTTAACCCAGTTATAGCTCCGAACCAGGCTACTGCTCCGGATTATGTTAAAGCTACAATTCCTTACGAAATGATGACTTTCTATAGAGATGAAATACGTAGAAGACATATAGCGATGATGGAAATAGGCGGGGAAGAGTTTATCTTGTACAAAAGACGTAGAGAAGGTCCGGTATGTCCAGAATGTGTCGAGCCGAAGTTAACCGGCAACGTTACCCCGGTTGGTTCATCTAAACCGATACCATTTGATCCCACTATCAAGAATGATCAAGAAAGCCCGAGATTTAGTGGTCGTGCACGATGCGAAATTTGTTTTGGTACTGGTATCATAGGCGGGTACTATTACCCAATTAGAATAAAGTTAAGTTACTGGGGCATGCCAAAGTTAGAGTTAAAGATAAAAGAAAGCGGGTTAGAGGTAGACAGAACACCGGATGCGTGGACTTTGTGGACCCCGCTCGTTGCACAACATGATGTTTTACACAGGGTCGTATCTGGCGAACGGTTCACGGTTAAAGAAACTAAAGTGTCAACCTGGCAAGGGGTTATGTTAAGACAAGGTCTATCTTTTGAATGTGTTGACCCGGATGATATCAGGGTCCGTATTAACCGCGACAAAATAACGAATGCGTTAAGAAAATACAATCTGATTGACAGTGAGGAAGAAGTACCACTATGGATTTAGGCATTTTTTAGATGAATTTGCTTTGATATCAAACCTTGTTGAAAAATGAACAAGAACTGAAAATTTAACTGTTTATTGCAAACATCTTTGATTTTTCAACAAGATTTGATAAAAAGTTGACGGTCACTCATCAAAAATCGCAAAAAAATAAAAGCGATCTGCATCAAAACAATATAAACATATTAGCCTATACGGGTCAACTTAAAATTTTTGAGATTTTACGATGGTAAAACCAAGATTTGACATACAACATTACAACTGGGTAAAAGCGGCGTGGGTTGCGTCGCTGAGAGCCGTGTTTGGTTCCGACTATGTTCCTCCTGAATACAAGTTTGTTGACGACGAGGAACAGACCAAGATTCTGATTTATACTGCGTTTCCATACAGATATTTTAAAACTCCTATAATCGTGGTCGATGCCGAGCATAGTAATATTGACGTATCTTATGTAGGACCCCAGGAGCAAGTCAGACGGGTCGAACTGAAGGAATTCAGGTCAAGGATGGTAAAGGGGCCCGGTGATACCGACACCGTTTTGTTAGATGATGAGCCTGTTTTGTATGACGAAGTTGAAGCTGTTACTATTCCAGGAATTGACCCCGACAAATATGAAATAATTAAAGATGGTCAGACCGGATATGCTCAGATCAGATGGTCAGAGTCCGTGTTTAACGAAGAAGTTCCGTTTGAAATTTCATTGATTTTGAAGAACCCAATCCCTTACCTTTACTTCACGGGTATATTACGGTTAAGTATAAAGATCTCGATATTTGCATCTACTGTTACTGACGTTGAAAGGCTTGTTGACCTTGTTACCATATTTTTAAGGTTCTTTCTCAGAGATAAACTGGCCGAGCTAAAGATAACTTATACCAAGATGGATGTTTCGGGAATAAGTACGATAGAATGGAACGGTGAATTGTTGTACAGTGCGTCAATAACAATAGGGAACTGTCATACCGAGTACGAGTTAGTATTTCCTGAATCGTTACTCGGTTATATTAACCAGATCAACATCGAAAGTACTATTAACCAGATCTTGGCCGAGGGGTCAGCCAAGTAATTAATCTTGGTCTTACCTCGTGAGAGGTAAGGGTAACTAGCCCCTTAGGGGGCTCTGTGACAAAACCAGAGCAGCAGTTATCCAAGTGAAATACATACACACCATGGAATGTTCCACAAGTTCCATGCAACTGTGACCTGTTATTAAACGGAGAGGAAACTCTCAGTGTAACAGGTTTAAAAACCTTGGATAACAATCCCGATGTGGACCAACAGGTTTTGGGAAGGTTCCTGGACAGGTCCGTGTAGGTACCTGTCATAAAAACCTTCTCAGCAAATTATGCTAGTTTATGTATTAAACAAATCAGGTTTACCACTTATGCCGTGTAGTTCTGGTAAAGCAAGAAGATTGCTAAAGAAAGGTTTGGCAAAAGTGGTCAAAAGAAAACCATTCACAATCCAGTTAACGGTTATGAATGGTGGAACGACACAACCAATAGTTTTGGGCGTTGATAATGGCTATGAACGTATTGGATTGTCCGCTGTTACTGATAAAAGAGAAGTATATAGTGCTGAAATTGTTTTAAGAGATGATATTGTAAAACTTAACTCTGAACGGAGACAATATCGTAGATGTCGCAGAAATCGTAAGGCATGGTATCGTGAACCCAGATTTCTTAACAGGAAAAAAGACAAAGGATGGTTAGCTCCATCAATACAACACAAGTTAGATAGTCATATTAAAGCAATCAACCAGATAAAACAAATATTACCTATATCAAAGATTGTGATTGAAGTTGCATCATTTGACATTCAAAGGATAAAGAATCCTGATATAGAAGGTGCAGAGTACCAGAATGGTGAGCAGAAAGGTTTCTGGAATGTTAGAGAATATGTCTTACACAGAGATGGTCATGTTTGTCAATACTGTAAAGGTAAATCAGGAGATAGGGTATTAGAAGTACATCATCTTATATCCAGACAAGTAGGTAGTAACAGTCCTGATAATCTTATAACATTATGTAGAACATGTCATAAAAAAGTTACTGAAGGAAAGATTACTTTAGATGTTAAAGTACCCAAAGAATTTAAAGCAGAAACTTTTATGTCAACTGTTAGATGGTTACTTGTTAACAAACTTAAAGAAATTTACCCAAATATTCTTGTTGTACCTACATTTGGTTATGTAACCAAGAGTAACAGGATATTGTTGGGTTTGGAAAAATCTCATATCAATGATGCTTTTGCAATGGTTGGCACTGGTAATATATCAAGATGTGAACCTTTCATGGTTAGGCAAAGCAGGAGAAACAATAGAACTTTACGGTGTAACAGAAAGGGGTATAAACCTGGTATAAGGAAGGTAAGATATCAGTATCATCCTGAAGATTTGATAAAGATGGAAAATAAAATGTACAGAGTTAGGAGTGTACATAGTTATGGTAAGTATGTAAGAATAGATGATGGTAATGAAGTAAAAAACGTACCGATTTCAAAAGTATCTCTGGTTAAGTACCAGAGAGGTTTTGTATATGTATAAAATTTATTAATGGGAGGGAATAACTAATGGCTACATTTGTTAAAGGATATATTGAACCAGGTGTCTACGTAGAGTCAGAAATAAAACCGATGCCTGTGATTGGTACTGTGGGCAACTTTGTACCGATATTAATTGGGACATGGGATTCTTACACCAGAACAGAATCTGATACTATAACGAAAGGAAGTAGTGATTCAAACTTAGTAAAATTGAATGGGGAAAATGTTGATGTTACACTGGTAGATACAGCCAGGGGAAGCGCAGTTAATCTAACAACTTCTGACATTTATACAATTGGTACAGACTTTGAGTTAGGGAATGATGGTGATGGTAATTTACAGATAACCTGGTTGACAGGCGGTAAAAAACCCCAACAAGGTACTACTTACGTTGTGTATTTCTATCTTAAAAAATCCACAACTGATTACCAACCTAAATTCTTCTATTCGACTCAAGTGGAAGAAGCTTCTAACTTTTTGGGTCAGGTTGAAACCGACAATTCTGGAAATATCAAGTATTCATTGCCTTTAGGATTTTCTATAGCAATTGCCAACGGAGCATCTTCAGTGTGGTGCGTGTCTTGGAAAGATATAAGTGGTTCCAAAAGAGATGTTAATACTATATTGACCGAATTACAAACACTCAAAAATCCTGACGGGTCATATCCATATAGTATCATATTCTTAGGTGGGTATATGTCCGGTCAAACAAGCGACCTAAGTTCTAGCGATGTACTTGCTATTATAAATCATGTCAGACAAATGTCATCTGTTGATGAACAAAAAGAAAGAATAGCTATCTTTGGGCCACCTGCTGGTGTAACTGAAAATGAAACTAACTATCGAACCACGATTGGTGAATTGAAAGATCGCAGAGTTATATATTGTTATCCAGCAAATGTAAAAGTAACAGTTGGTACAACAACAGTTACAGTTGGTGGTTATTATCTTGGCGCGGCAATTGCAGGATTAATTGATTCGTTAGCAATGAACGCACCTTTAACTGGTCAAATCGTTGCTGGTTTCAATGAAATTGTTGATCCTTTGTTAAGAGTACAGAAAAATAGTATTGCAAGTGCTGGTTGTTTGATTGTCGAAGATAACTTCAGGATTCGTCATGCCTTAACGACCGACCAAACCAATCCTATAACTGGTGAGCTCAAAATCACACGTATTGTTGACTATTTGATGAGACTAATGAGGAATTCATTGACTGCTTTTGTTAACCAGCCGTATAGTGCTGGACTGTTAAGTACAATTTCGATGTCAGTTAAGTTAATACTAACACAACTCGCGAACGCGAACATAATCATTGACTACAGAGACATAAATGTTGTAAGGAACAGTACCGAACCAAGACAAGTAGATGTTTCTTTTGCAGTCAGGCCAACATTTGATATTAACTGGATTTATGTGAAGTTTACAGTAGAAGCATAACCGGAGGACCCAGTGTATGGTTATAGAAAGAGTTCCCAAACTCAATATAAGACCAAAACATTTAGTTAAGGTTTACGCAAGCAACTTGGACAGTCCAATTCCGTTGCTCAGGAACATTAGCTCTGTTTCAGCAACCACTTCTGTACTGAACGGCAGAACTGTTCTTACACTTACAATCACAGAAGGGAAAGAGACCAAACCATATACGTTGGACCTTGTCCAGGTAGGAACCATTCAGAGTATTACACTGACAACTGATCGCGGTGTTGGGTTCTATAGGAACCTGGACTATCAGAACTTGGGCAAGATAAGAGAGACATATCCTCATTTGCCAAATTATTCTGCGTCTGTTAAAAACGTTGCTTTTTATTCCCAACACTTACTGAACGCGTTCCAAGCAACCAAACAAGGCGACGTTTTTACAAAGTTACCAGAAGCGAACCCGAACACATCTATTGATCCTACCTTTAATATCTACAACCAAATCGCGCCCCTGATTATAAAAGTAGATATGCTAGAGAAAGGGGGCGACAATCAAGATAAAGTAAGGTCTCTCATTTTGTGGGACTGCTGGTTTGACAAATCAGAAATTGAGTTTTCTATCGAAGAAGACATTTTCTTAGTACAAGAAGCCGGAATGAAATTTGCATGGTTAATGCCGGTCTCGGCATAACGGAGGGACTAACATGGTTATAGAGAGAGTTCCTTTACTTAATATGCGCCCAAGACATTTGATTAAAGTATATTCGACTCCTGCGAGTGTTCCGTTTGATGCCTACACCGCAAATTTAAGCGACCTTATAAGGGATCTAGGAGACCCAATAGGAGGTATCCAATCCCTTAGGATAACATCGTCTCGTGACCTGAATGTGTGGAGGGAACTAAATTACGAGACTTTAGGTCGTATAATGGAAGTATACCCATCCCTTGGCGAATTTGAAGTAGCAGTTGAAAAGATCGCTTTCTTTACAAACCATCTATTAGATGCGTTTAAAGCAGTTGAAAAAGGAGATATTTTCAGTACAACAGCTGGGACTACTGACAAAGTCGGGGCATCGTTTAATATTTACAACCAAATTGCCCCGATCCATATTATAGTGGAATTACTTGACAGAAAACTTGAGAATAATCAATCTCAAGAAACTACCCTTAAGGTACTGATATATGATTGTTGGTTTGACAAATCAGAGATAGAATTCGACGTGACTGATAACGATCTCGCAATTGCACAAGAGGCAACATTGACAGCAGCTGGAATATATGTAGCCAGACCATAACAAAACTGATATCGCATTGTAATTGTAAACTGACCCTAAAATACTAGGCCCTAAACGAATGGATCCAAGATTTGTCCGGGTACCGTTAACAAACATCCAAACACCGCAGTTCATAACTATACGACTGTATGTTCCCACGACAAAGCAACGTATAGCATCTACTGTTCCCTTTTTCAACAGTCTCAAGTTCGTAGGTGTTGCACAAGGTATTACTAGTTTCTCACGTGACCAGACCCGTGAAGTAACCAAAATTTACGGTTTCAATGGTAACGAAATGTACCCTGCTTGGGTCGTTCCTGGTCAAATTGATGTTCGCCTGCGCCTCAAAAGAATAGTATTTCACGAGACTGATCTTTTACAAGAGTTAGGATTTATCCGTGGAAATCTACTAACACAAGAAAACCCGTTTGTCATAATAGAGGATCAGTACAAATTAACTCCTGCGGAATTAAGCGGGGGTAAATTTGAATGGACCTGGACTCGACTTGAGATAGAACAGCCAAAAGTTACCAAATGGAATGTTACTCTTGCCCGGTCTATTGTATACCATGACTGCTGGTTAAAAAACAACAATATCACGTACGATATTATGTCAAACGACATGATATTGATACCTGAATTTGAAGTTGAAGTTGGCCTTGTTACCACAACGGAGGAAAAATCGACACGTCTTTTCGAAGATATCTCAACAGCTGCTACGAGCTGGTTCAAAGGTTTTCTTGGCCTGAAATGAAGACTTAACGAAAAGGAGGAGATGGAAGTATGGAAATCAAGGAGATCAAAACAGAAAAAGAAATACAGGTACCACAAAAGCCCGAGCAGGATTATATTGAAGTTGATCTTGATCTGTTGGTAAAAGTCGGGGTTATAGAAAGAGAAGTTGAAGTTGCGGGAATCAAATTTACGTTGAGGACCTTGACAGAAGAAGAACGCCGGAAAGTTGAAGAACTGACAAACGACGGGTTACCAATTGACGACCCAAAACACGTGTTAAATTCGAAGGTACCAATGTTGTCGTTCGCTATCACAAAAATTAATGGTAAACCGGTTCCGTCGGAGAAGAGACCTCAATTGATGGACACACTTTACAAGATGCAGAGTTATGTACTAGACCAGTTGTTTATCAAGTATATGGAAATAGTAAGTGATCAAATGGCGTTAACGGAGCAGAGCGTAAAAAGGGGGCGCTAATTGACATACCCTATTCCCGAGCATTATGGATCGTATGCAAAACATTTGGTGTACTGCCAAACGATCCATTACTAAAATCTTTACAACCGTTCCAGTTAGCCTGGATACTTGGTAACCTGAGGAAAGACGCTGAAGAATTAGAAGAAGTAGCAGGTAAGTTCGGTAAAGAGACCGAGAAGTTCGAACTCGATGCCGATTCATTTCGCCAGCTTATTAGTCAACTTAAGAAGTAACTATGGTCGATCCGTCTGTATCTCACACAACAAAGGACCCATCTATACCCGCTAGCGAACTCGCCTCAAAATTGTCGGTTTTAACCTCGACCATTAAAGAAACATTTCCAGTTATTGACAAAGCTAGTTCTTATGCTAACAAGTTAGCAAGCGCTTTTAGTGAGACATCTATGTCCGCGACAGAATTTGCTGACAAGATATATAAAATGGGCGAGGATATGACAAAAGTTATTGGCCAGATCGAGACCGCGAGAAAGAAATTGGTCGAAACGATAAGTACCGCACTCAGTGGTTACGAATCTTTTTTGAAGGACCAGTCGAAACGACTTACGGAATTCAAGTTCGATCTTAGCAGTTTCGTCGGGATACTTGCTAACGAAAGTCGGCGTCTTAACGGCGTCCTTTCCGAAAGTTCTGACAAATATCGTGAGTACAGAAAAACGTTGTCCAAGTTAGAGGAAATTGTTCGTAGTGTACTGTCAGGTACGATACCGGACAATGTTAATGAGGTTGTTAGGTCGTTCCAGGAAATGAGCCGGTCCATCCAGGAATCTACAGGGAAGCAAATAGGTCTGGTTGTTGCTAATGAAAACGGTATAGAGATGGTAAGAGATTTGAGAGATGAAGCGGCCAAACTTTCAAAAGAAGCCGAAGTTTTAATAACGGTTAGTGAAGAGTCTAACAAGAAGATACAAGAGATTAAGAACTCTCTCAGGAACTATCTCCAGTCAGTTGCGGGCCTTACCAAATACAACAAGGTCCTCGAAGGACAGTATGACGCATTAAAGAAAAGAATAGAGGAACTGAGTGTCAAGAATTTGGTGACAAAGGAATCGATTACAAAATTAGTCGAGGACTTGGACGAACTCAAAAAGGTCGCGGACAACGTGGCCGAACTTGTCAAGGAATACACCAAATCAACTACCGAATTCGTTGTATGGCAACATATGGCCAATGACTCTTTCAAGAGATTTTCGGAAAAAATGTCGCAATTGCCAAAACCTATCCAAACCGTAGCTACAGCTGTTGGTAAATTTGCGCTCAACATTATAACTCTTGCCCGGTCTATCGTGGCTGGAGCCGGGCCAATTGTTGACGCGGCCAAAAGTTTAAAGGGATTCATAGAACAGTTGCTCGAAATAAAGAAAGTTTCCACGGCTGTGGTTACCATGATTATTACGATACTTTATGCACTCTATGAAGCAGGCATGCGCGTTACTAAGTTAACCGCGGAGGTAACAAAGTCTTTTGGCGAATACGTTTTTGGCCTGAGAGATGTTAGAGAGTTTACACTTGATTTGATGGGCAGTTGGGCTAGTATGATCTACTCAATCGAAACAGTGTCCAAAGCCGTTAGTGATGTTATCAACGTTTTCATGCCACTCGGAGAAACTTTTGAAAGTCTGACGAGACGAGGAATTGGTGGTATTGTCAGCTTTTCAATGACCATTGACCGATTTGCCAGGGCTATTGGTACAACAGCTGGCGAACTAAGTACTCGGTTAGTAAAGTTTGCCTCGTACTTCGGCTATAGTTTACAAGAGATCATACGTAGAGGTTACAAAGGAGCGCACGATATTCTACAAATGTACAGTAACTTCGCAGGTTATATTTTGAGAAAGATACGTCTTACTATGACTGAAGTTATGCAGATCTTTGGTGGTGTGTTTGAACGTATCATGTGGATGGGTTCCCGTTTCTCCGATATTAACAGTCAACTTATGGGCAATGTTGTTTCTGCAATAGCCACGGTTGGTAAAAGATTTTCGTTAACAGTTGAACATTCGAGAAAGTTAGCAGAACAGTTTGCGGAAGTTATTGGTGGTACGACATGGGACATGTACGCGGGCGTACTTGCAGCTACTGGTCGTTGGACAGGAACGTTAGATGAAATGGTTCACAAAGCTCTTGTTACAACCCCGTTTGAGAAAGCCAGAGAAACAGCCGCATTTTTTATGGATATTGCAAAGCATAGTGCCGGTCTTAAGGATACGTGGATGGCTTTTGTTCCACAGTTCAGAGAGATTATCAGAAGGTTCCCAGAAGAAGTAGACGTGTTACGAGAAGCAGTTGAGACATGGGTACAGAACAGGAACGTTGACTTCAGAGAAGCACTGGCCAGATCAGGACTTAGTGTTGATAAGATTGACGAAATGATGTTGGTAATGGACTCACTTGGTAATCCGTTACAGACATTAATTATTTTGGTGAAAAGGATACTAGATAAACTTACTCTTATTATTGGCAAACTGTCTTCGCCATTGTTAATGGGTCTTGCACGTATAGGTAGGTAAACAATGACGGTCAGGTCTAGAACAATAGTCTTAACAGTACCAACGGAAGCAGTTACTTATTACTTTAGGATACGAGGAATTACCAGCATCAACTTTGCCTTGGACACAAAAGTGGGTACGGCCCAAGGCATTGCTTCTAACTTTGTCCACCCATGGTTTATAGGGCCTGTTGATATAAAGCTGTCCGGCAGTACTTACATTGGCACTTTCTATAACGTACGGGACGAGATTTTGGACGAGACTAAAGAGCCTTCGGATCCGGTAGAATCAGCAAAATCAAAGTCGTTCAAAGAAGTGTTTTCCAATATCGGGGCAAATATTAAGGAGGCAACATACGGCCGGTTCAAACTGTTAACAGAATCTTTGCGAAAGAAGGGAACGAAGGTAACAAAGAAAGGAACCCCTATTTCCAGGTACCCGGGAGTACAACAGTTTCCAACATTTATTAATACACTCTACAGGATATCTGAAACTGTTCGAACTGGTCGTGTCAAAAGAAGTGCCAGTAGCATTGTCAAGCAACAGCTAACGATATCCGATTATTTAGGTCCGGGGAGGAGCCTGATTTTTGACGGGTTCATTTCCGACGTCTCGATTACAGAAGAGCAAAACCGATTAGGCATCATCAAATTTACAATATCTTTTAAGGGTATATTGAGACCGATACCCGTCGAAAAATTTGAGAAGCCAGTACCTGAAGAACTAAAGTCTTTCTCTGCCAGTGGTGGTGCTACGTAAAACAATGGCCGAAAAAGTTTTCACAACCAGATTCAAACTTATACTATATAGGTGGAATTCCACGGATGGTATTGGGAAACAACTAGCTTTTGACATTTATGACGAAGTGGACTTGGATGGTAACCCGGTCACAGACCCAACTCTTACGCCCAGGCTTGTATCAGAAGAAAATCTGAATACCGAGATCTCAGACATCAAGACTAAGATAAAGAACATGGAATCGAAATTGAAGGACCTTGGTACGTTGTCACAACATCCGTTACCGATAACACCTCCAGCTGAGATAGAAAGCAGTGCTGACTGGTACCTTAAAGAGTTTCTCAAGGACAAACATTCGTATTATGTTGGCGAGACAGATCTGAACATTAACTGGAAAGCGTTAGATCCGACTACCAACTACGAGGAATTGAGCAAACCACATAACGAGTACTACAGAAACAAGATCGGGTCTATTATTGAGTTATTTAAAGGACTAAAACCGTCTTTATACGATTTGGTCGGTCGTGGTAATGTCGACGAAATTGATCTTACAGAAGCGGTTATAAGTATTGATTCGTACGTTGTTAGCTTGGACCGAATTGGTATGGAGCTCAAATTTACTCTGAGCTTGGAGAAGTTGAGAGAGCTAGGCTGTAGCTACATTACCGAAAACAATATAGTCGACTTTTTTGTAGACGTTATCGGTTCCGATACACCTCGTGGTAACTTACACATTGGTGAGTACTACGGTCCTGCTACAAAAAGTGAAATTGACAGTCTTAGGAGCGATGTAGATAGTTTACAACCGAACGAACTTGAAGGATACTTTCACCAGAGACGGTTCGTTGGCGTTGTAACCGCTGTTAACTATACAGTTGAACCCGAACAAGTTCCCACATGTACTATAACTTGTAAAAGTTACGTTGCGTATTTGGACCGTGTGAATACAGTCAAGGACCGCGCGTTAATGACTTTCTTTGAAAACTATCCGTTAGACATGCAACAACCCGGAATAACTGTGTTTGAGGATATACTGAACTTCAAGACAGTTGATGAAATTTTTGAATACGTATTAAACACGCTACATTTAACTAATAAGAGAGGGTCTGTTCCGGAACTATCCGGAGGAACGGTTGCGGGTACGATGACCGGGTCAGTAACAAGTTTAACCGGGCAAAAAATGAGCGAAGCGGGCTTGTACATGGTTGTTAAACTGTCTGGTTCAGAATCATTAACAACTGTTGTCCCTGCAGAGAACATGACTCCTCAAATCACTGGCAGTTCAGAGAGTATAACAGGTAGCCCAGACATTGACCTGTTAATACAGGATGACCGATTAAAAGAAACGAAAGGATTGTTATACACATCGAAATTGTCCGATACAAAGTTTGGCGTTTCTGGACTATCTTTTTACCGAAGGGCGTGGTATAACGTAGATGATGTTAACCAGTTGTGCACGGCTGCCGGGAAAAGTACTGGATTTTCGAACATGTACTGGGTGTCATACTTGTACTTTAAGGTCAGAGAAAAGTACAGAGACGTTCTCTTACGACTACAAGATAACGTTAGTAAGAAACTAAACACGATACAGAACGAGATGGTCGAGAAAGTGCACGAGCTAGGTCAGGGATCACCTGAGATTGGTCAGATTGAAACAGAAGTTGCCCGGAAACAAGCCGTCTTTAATAAATTGAAAGATTTGTCCCGACTTTCTAAGTATTGTTATATTGCCGCGTACCAGGAAGGAGATTCCGCTACAATTAGGGCGTACAACCTTCAAGTGGCAGAATCCCACGTTGTTTTTTATAACGTTATAGAAAGTGGGACATCTCTTTTAAGTAACCTGTTCGATACAACATATGCTTACATCTTTGACGACGAACCAGGCACTTTAGTGTTAAGGTACCCGCGACCAAATATGTTGTTGGTCGACGAGAAAGGATACGTTGATCCTGATTTTGTGATTAACAGGGAAGATATCCTAAAGATGAACTGGTCCAGACGCGATTTCGATTTGATGTCGCGCCAAGATTTTTCGCCGGTCACGCCTTTATCCGGGGAGATATTTCCGTTCTGTTGGGCATATACAGATTCGCAGATTGCGTTCAAGTACGGGTCGTCTGTGGCCTCAAAAACAGTAAACCCAAACGCATCTTTGTTCCATCTCAACTACATTGCGTTGTTCAGTGCGGTAGCATTAAGCTTTAAGAATGCGTCTACAAGAACCATGACTATTGCCGTGGTAAACAATGGTAGGAGATACTGTTTGGGAAGAGCATATTTCATACCAGACCCGTATTTCGGTACCGAAGGAGCTGCTATTGTAGGTAACAAGTCATTAACCGGATGGGTCGCGATGTTACACAGTATGACATATTCTTACGCACTTGAATCTGTCCCGACAATTGATCTTGAATTTATATTCGCAAGAAGAGTGAGCAATGTCAAAATAAAAGGATGAAGCACATTCCAACAATAATAGACTATTCGTTGCTTCTAGATTACGCGGTTTCGTCCGGGTCTGCAACGTCTATACTCTCGGGGAAAGAAAAGTCCGATATCGAAGAATTTTGTAAAGTTAGAGATGGGTACTACTGGGTCAGGTATGGGACAGGGAATAAACCTCTTTATTACTATAAAACTCCTTTTAGAAAGACAGAAAAGTTGATAAACATAAAAGAGCAGCACATCAAGGCATTAATTGAAATGTGGATTAACCAATACTTAGAATTTTCGGAGAAGGTAATGGGTTATATCCAAGAACACCTCAAAAGAGTTGGTACGCTTATAGGCGCTCGCTATTTAGACGGTAATGTACAGATCGAGATACCTCTTAATGCTACCATTGACGAACCGACCGGATATAATTACGGTACATGTCTTCTTTTATACACTTTGCTAACTACTCCAGCTCGTCGCGAGACCGCAGAGACTATGGTTAATTACAGACCATACACGTGGTCCGATATAAACGAGAACAATTCTGTTATCACGGTTAGGAGTGTGAATCCCGATACAGTCGTTGATCCAACGTTATCATTACTTGCTTACGGAACTTGTGCTATATACGAGTTTGACAAAGGGAAGCAATACCAAGTTCAGATAGGATCGGGGAAACAGATAAGTTATGACGGGGCAGGTTATGCCGGTTTAGTTGTCGGATTCATTATTGACCCGTCCATAATAAATATGATTTTCATTGAGCAGCTTGTTAACAATAGCTTTGTTTATACAGTTAACGTTAACGGACAAGGTCGAAATCCGAAACTTTGGGGCTGCGTTGAAGTAAAAAGGATTCTTTCTCAATCTTTCGGGTCCGCAATTATTCCTTATTACTTTCCAGTGAACAGGATCGAGGATCCTAACGCTACTACCTCTGATGCCTGGCTTCATGACAATGTAGTGGTCAAAATAGTCGGGACGGTCAACCCTGATAAAGGTATCGAGGGTGGATTGGTCCCAAATTACTTCGACGAACGATACTGGGATGACGAAATTTTCTATCGCGAGATTTATAAATACGTACCTGTCCTCGTCAAAAATATAGTTAGAGTGGATCAGGACACGCTACAGTCGTTTAAACAAGCTCTTGTGAGCCGATTACAAGCCTTGGCGCAGAACTACGAGATATCTGTTTATGATGTTCCCAGTAACAGCACACAGGTAAAGAGTTCGCAGAGCCAAACTGCCTTGTATCTGTACAATCCTCTTGATCCTGATCTTACATCCGAAATGTTACGAGTATTTGGTATGAAGAATATTGTACCAGAAGGAAGTGTGTACGACTGTTACCAGTCATTTGACGTGACTCGATTTCCGAAAATTCCATTCCTTGATAATATCGCAAAATACTGGATAGATTACGCGGATTATTCGTTAACAGAACCATGAAACTAGGTATCGTAACCGGCATTAAACGAACCGAGAAAGGGCTTTTTATAGACATTCTTGGTACTGACGGAGCATACTATACTGACGTAGCTGTACTGAACACAACTGGTCTGAATGAGGTACCAGTACCATCTGATATAAAAACGCTTGACGTGTGGAACTTGTCGGACCCGTTACTTGCGGAGTTTGTTGGTAAAATGTACAACCCGGGCGAGGCCATTAAACAAGCGAAAATCAGGACCCTTGTTCTATACGAGGAGATTTCGCTAAGTGGTAAAGATAAGAGACAAATTTTCCCGGTAAGATTTCTTAAGAACTGGCCCCAGGAATCTGCTTCGGAACCGCCTCTTAGGGTGAAACCACTGCCAGGCGAGATAGCAATTCAAGCAGCCGGTACTACTCAGTATTATGGTGGGTATTTGTATCTTAGAAAAGACGGTAGCCTTAAGTTGTCGACCGGATCTTCATACTTTGTATTAGAAGCGCAAAGTTTAACTGGTGAAACAAAGGTAAGGGCTGGGTCTCTTTACCTTGACACTCAAGGGATAAACCTTAATATTGAAAAGAACGGTCTGACACTGAGTCACAAGATGTTCCTTGGTACCAGTTATGCCCCGGTACCAAATGCAACTATATCTGTTGACCAGACTGGTAAGGTTGACGTTAAATCGAGTCCTGTTACTGGCGTTTCTTCAAACGTAACCATAACTGGAGACAGTGTTACAGTTAAGAGTAGTACTAGTGGTACGTCAGCATCTATTGAACTGAAAGGAACCGGAGAAGTAACCATAGAAGGGAATGCTGGTACGTCTGTCAAGATCAAAATAACCGCGTCTGGTATAGAGATTGACGCTGGTGGTGGGTCAGTGAAAGTTAATAACGCGACGGGCGGCGTCGTGATAAACAATGGTACTCAAGCGGTTGTACTAGCTGACCTCTTGACAACCGCACTTAATTCACATATTCACAGTACACCAGCTGGACCATCTGGACCACCAATGGTTCAGTTCAACAGTACAATGTATTCTTCACAGGCACTTAAGACCATATGAAAATAGTAAGGGACGACCTTTTTAACAGGCTTAAAAATGATATTTTTGCTTTGCAACCGGAAATTGAAAACAATCTGCGGGACATGCTCAGGAGAGCCGGTAAGACGGACGAAGAGATCAATAACGAAATTAACAATATTAAAAACAAGATTGACCAGACTACTGCTAAATGGACTTGAAGTTTATATCCTGGACTCGTCGTCCGGGATAGGGTCTGGCCTTTATTTGGACCAGACCACATTATATCGGGCCGGACCACCGTGTCTGATAAAGATAACTGGTACATTGTCGGGTACTATCCAGGAGGTACGTGATTATGTCAATAGAAGATGACGATCTTTTGGGGAACATTGACCAGGTAGAACTACCGCCAAAAGATGTACCCCAGACAACAAAAGATGCTTTGTTGCGGTTAGGCAGTACAATACTAGGTGCAATAAACAGTGTCATTGCAATGGCAATTACTCAATACGCTCAACAACAGGCCGCTTTGTTAGAAACACAACTTACAAACAGTGCTGTTATGTCGGTACTCCGTGCCCAGGCTGATAGCGTCATACGACCAATCGAAGATTTTAAAAAGAGCGTTTTGACCGTGTTAGATACCAGTAACGCTCTTAAATATTTAGAGTTATTTCCTGAGATCAGACAACCAGTCCAGACAGCAATCGACACTATACTCGACACTGTTGGGCAGGTTGAGTCTGTCGCGGAAGACATTAAAAGAATGACTTACACAAATGATCTTGTTAGTGGCATGATAAGTTCTATTTCGAGCGACATAACCGAACTTGTACAAGTGCAGAAGTTAATAAGATTGCTCTTGGGAGGATAGATGTGAAAGATATTAAAGTATCGTGTGGTAACAGGTCTTTTATTGATCTTGTCCCGGTCAAACAAGATAGCGGTGTAACATTTGTAACAGTGGAGAACGAACCAAAGCTTTTACAGTCTTTGGTCAAGTTGCTTTTGACCCCGGTTGATTTACATATATTTGGGTATGGAACGGACTATACTAATTTCGACGAAGACGAAATTATGCGCATTTTAAAACTTTATAATGATACGACCGAAACTGACAACCCGGCCGAGCTTGTTGATACAGTTGATATTCACCAGATCTCCTTAAATGAATACGAAGTTGTGGTGACGACACAGAAAGGAACAGAAATTTCTCTCAAAGCGGGCGTGTAGGAGAAATTATGGCTTTCGATCCTATAAAATGGCATACAACTATATCTGACCAGATCAAACAATTTAATCCAGAAATCGATACGTCTCTTGGTACCGTTGTCGGTGACGTTGTTGTCCTTCCGTTGTCCATAATAAGGGAGATCCTGGATAAAACAAGAGATTTCGTTGGGAGTATCTATTACTTAGATGGCATCGTAGCTTTATTGAAGGACGATAGCAGGATTGATGATATATCAGAGGCATTGGGAATATCACCGACCGAGGTTAGGAACACTCTCAAGAACGTTATCGAGAACATCGCTAACGATTATGCTTTGACAAGGTTATCTGCCAGATCAGCCACTGGGACTGTGTACTACATACCCAAAAGTCACGATTTAGGTACTTACACAGTAGGTCCTAGTGATCGTGTTAGGTCGATCTTTAACATATACTATAGACCTGTAACTACTTTCGTCTTTAACATACAATCAGATGATGATTGGGCTAAGTACTTTGTACTAGAACTTGGTACGTACGGATTTCCTGTTACAGTAGAATGTGAACAAGTAGGAAGTATTGGAAACATTGGACCACAACAGATAGATTATGACTTCGGCTATTACCTGCAAGGAAATTATTCCCGCGCGGTAAACTTGTTACCGATAATAGGGGGCAGTGATGAGGAAACTGACGAACAATTAGTTGAGAGGATCAAGTCGAAATGGAAAGGAACTCGTCTGGGTACAATTCCGGGGTACAAACAGCTGTTTATTCAGTATAATGTACGAGATGTTTACGTAGCAGGCCCCGGCGATCCGTTCATGCAACGGGCCACGACCGGAGCTGTTGACGTTTATATCAGAGATTATCAAATCTTGACTGTTCAAAGAGAGATAAACATTCCTTCTGCCAATACGCCCATAAAAATAAGAGATTTGTTAAAGGACTATATGTATGTTCGTGATGTCAAACCGACTTCGGGGACCATTACCATTACGATAGAGAAAGATACTAATCCTTTATGGGAGTGGAGTACCAGAGCAAACGATACACTAACGTGTAGCCAGAGCGGGTCGATAATAGTAAATATTACTTATAATGCGACCGTTGCGGAAATACAAAAAGTATTAGATCTGGAAGAAAACAGAGTCCTTGGACTAGATGTAATGGTGCGCGAAGCGCGGCCATTAGATTTTACAGTCAAATGTTCACTAACATATCTGACACAATATTCACCTTCTACTGTACAACAAAATGTACGAACAGCTCTTGTCAACTATGTAAAGAGCTTACCGTTAGGTAGTAAAGTTGCTATCTCTGATTTGGTTAACGTAGTTGAAGATGTACCCGGTGTTGATACAGTACCCAGCTTACAGATACTTAAAGAAGGTGGCCCGGTTGAGACAGTCCAGGCGTTACCAATAGAATTCTTAAACCTGACTGAGGTGACCATCGTATGATATACGTCACTTGGGAAGAGGACACCTTTGTAAAAGACATTTTGGACAGTTTCCCGTTTTTAAGAGTGTTGTTTGACATCGGATCTAGTGCCATTCCTTATATCTCGAAATATGCTGTGAGTATTGATTCTTATCCGCCTGGTTCTGAAACAGTCGATTTGACTATTACAAATTCGGACGGAAATACAACCCATTATGATCCAGTACCGGTTCAAAATGTGAAATTTGAGATAGACAATTTTTCAGGGTCCAACCCAGTAATAACCTTAGGGATAAATACTTTCACATGTTCTTTCTACGACAGTAGTGGTCAGATAATAGACGTTACGGAGCGAAAGTTTGACTGTAGATACATACTTTCTATATTAACGTGGATATCGTGGTCTTCTGAAGATGTGTATAAAGAATTGTTAACGTATATGGATTGGTTAGCAATAGTAACGGTCCCTGGTGACGGGTTGAGTAAAAGGTTTGGATTTTTACTCGACCAACCTTTTTATGTCAGTGCCGACCAGTATCGTGATATAGTGAAAGGATTGTTCAGGGGAAACGTGTACGGCGGATCTTTGAAAGGGTTAAAATCTGTTCTTGACGGGATCAAAGATGCTTTTACAGGAAGTGATTATGATTTAGTAGACCCTAGAGAACAAACGTTGTGGAGATTACCAGGTAAAAGTTCTACTTATGGTAAGTATTTTACGAAGTACTCCGATGAACAATTGGATGATTATTATATACAAGTCAGTCCTGGTGTTTACAAAGATGGAAAATCGGATCGTATTCATTACATATTAAAGAAATCAAACGGGTCTTATGCACTTGAAGGTAACGAAGAAATAGCCGCGCTTTTGTCCTATTTCGCGAAACTGGCGGGGTACGTGGTGAAGTTTTATGACTTGAAACAGTTTGTTTCTATACAGTTTGATACTCCTGTTAACATAACGGACACATTTTCATTCAATACAAATTTACCCTGCATTATAAAAGAAATTATTGTTGGCGGGACAAATTATCCAAGATTGTTGAAAAAGAACGGTAACTTGTGGGGCGTTGTTGATAATTCTCACTGGTCTATTGTGAAGAGGTCTGTAATACAAGTTGATTCTACTTTACAGAACAGTACCTTGAAGTTTGAAGGGTACACAATTCCGCTTGATATTGTTGATAACAACATCAGTACAGTGAAATCGACTTTATCAAGAATTTACCATATCTATTACAAAGGAAGAAAACAACCTATTTTTGAGATTTACGCATAAAAACTATGACAACAAAAAGCAAATCAGTATTCTACGACTTACAGGAACCGGTCAAGGACGACTTCAATTATATAGGAGACTCTGTAGAGGACCAGTTAAGGAAGAGGGCCGCGGACCTTTTCAACGATGGCATCCTAGGTCTTAGTTCGTTCGAGATAACTATCGATCCTGGTTCCAATAACCAAACAGTAAAGTTCAGTGTCGGACCTGGTACCGCGTACGTTGGGAGCCGGCGAGTTGAAATACTCAGTGACGATACCACTACCTATAACGAGCTAAACCCGGTCAAAAACTTGTTAAACGGAGAATGCCCAAAATCAACTGGGTGTAAGGACGTGACCGTTAGTGTCAGTTCTGGTAGTGACTGTGTAACAGTATTCTTGTTATATGCGAAAGACTATGACGAAAATGTTTGCATTATAGATCCTGAAACGTACGGAAAGAGGTACACAAGAGAAAGATCGGGTTATGCCATAGGATACGCTGTCGGTACAAGAGATAATAGGCCCGTTCTGCCGAAACAGTTCGACACCGGTGGAGTATGGGCAAACTATAGAGAAAACTCTAGTGATCCGGCAGCTAGTTGGACCGTTGGGTATAGTTATATCATAATTGCGGACCTCTTGTACACAGGTTCTGAATGGGTCGTTGACAGGACTCGTTGCCAGCGAATAATTCTGCGAGAAGAAGTTCAACCATCCGAGGAAGTTGAAAAACACCAAGTTACGCATCATACCAACGGCATATCATCTTTAACAGAGACTAGTTTCAAATATTACAAATATGCTGTAAAAGATTTGTTGGGAGAGGGTTCGTTCAGAACAGTATCAACTCCTATATCGTTGACTTACACTTCTCCGATCACGACAACAGAAATCTATATACGGATCGCGGTAAGTAATGCAACCAATCAAGACCTAACCATAACAATTTATGATACAGACAATACTGAAATCGACCACAAGACCTTTACTTTTACCAGTTCCGCCAACACAGTTACCTATTCATACACATCTACTACATCATTTACGGTTGGTAAGGTAAGTGTTAGTAGTACCGGATCAAATATTACTGTAAATTACAAGACTGTAAATGGTGTTGACACACCAAAGACCCACACCATATACAGAGATACAACTGACACAGACACATATGATGAATACTTACCATTTGTAATACCACAATTAGACAACAATGGAATAAACCAGAGTGACTGTATAATGATACGTGACACATTAACTGAAAACAGATCGTTCATGTATGTAAATGGTAAGAGAATTACCAAATTTTTGTTCAGAGGAATAGAACTATCCTCAGTACAATGGACAGATAACAAAAAATATTTTGTTTTAAAAAACTTAACACAGACTGACTTTGGAGGACAAACTGGTACGTTCTATCTAGTTGTGGACGAAAATGGATCAATTGGATTTAGTACATCACTGGACCCATTAAAACTAGCTTTGGCTATACTTAATGTACAGTATAGTATTAACAATACTTGGTTACCTAGCAACGTTGGCGGGTTGAGTATCGAACTTCAAAAAGATATCCGGTATTTAGTAGACAGTCATAAGAAACTGAGACTGTCCGAATACCCAATAGAAATAGTACCAACAGACGATCAATCATCTCAAACTCCAGAAATCGTTCTATCAGCTAACACGACATCGTTTGCCAACATCCCTTATCTTCCATTGAGGATAAGAATTGAAAACGATAGTGGCAAGTCAAAACTAGTATTTGAAGGAGGTACTGGTAACAATATACTAACTATATTGGATAATGGTAATGTTGGTATTGGAACAACTAGTCCGAACAGGGTATTATCTATAATTGATTCTGGAGTAGGTATAGATAGACCAGATACAAATACTTTATCCTTTTATACTAATAATACTGAACAACTAAGAATTGACTCTTCTGGTAATGTTGGTATTGGTACTGGAACATCTCCTTTATCCCAAAAACTAGTAGTTGCTGGTAATATTGGACTTAAGACAAACACAGATGCTTTTATTGGTACATTAGACACTTTTGGTTTAAGTTTGAGAACTAACAATACTGACAGAATTTATATTACAAATGAAGGTAATGTTGGTATTGGTACGAATCCAACCAATTTCAAGTTACAAATAGATGGCAATACTGGTCCAAATATAGACAACACATATGATCTAGGATCAACAAGTTACAGATGGAAATCGTTATATCTAGGTGGTGGTAGTTTAAACATAGACCAGATTGGTGGTACAAATTATGAAAGATTAACAATAGGATATGATACAAACAACAACAGATTCCAAATATTAACAACAGTATCTGGTACTGGTACTTTAAGACCATTATATTTAACTACTGGTACAAACAATGGTATAACTATTGATACAAATGGTAATGTTGGTATTGGTACAGCGACACCTTTGTCAAAATTGGATGTCAACGGAGGTGTTGCGATCGGAACTTATGCCGGAAACAATACGGCACCATCAAATGGGTTAATAGTCAGTGGCAACGTCGGCATCGGGACGACTGCGTCACTTGACAAACTTACCATTGCAGATGGGGTATTAGGAATAAGAAAGTCCGCTGGCGTTATGCTTACGCTACGGGATACAACTAATAACATATCCTACAATTTTTTCAATACTAATGGCAGATTGGGATTTGTAAATAATAGTGATCAAGAAGTTGTTTCGTTTTTACAAAGTGGCAACGTCGGCATCGGGACGACGGCACCTGGATATAAACTTGATGTCAATGGTTCAGCGCACGCAACTTCGTTTCCAACTTCATCAGATATAAGGTTTAAAGCTGATGTAAAACCAATCAGTGATGCTTTGGACATTGTTATGAACTTAGAAGGTGTTAGATTTAGATGGAACGATTTTTATAAGAACACACTTGGTGTTGATTGTGATACAGAAAAATACGAGTTTGGTGTAATAGCGCAGGAGGCAGAGAAGGTTGCTCCTGAAGTAGTTACTAAATTTAAACGGCAATATAAAGAGAAAACTGAAGATGGTGAAGAAGTTGACAAAGAAGAAGAATTTTTATCAGTTGATTATGGACGATTGGTTGCAGTTTTGATTGAAGCAATAAAAGAACAACAAAGACAGATTGAGGAGTTGAAACAATGGATAGGAAGGGCTAAATAGATGAGCGACAAAGAACTAAAAGAAATTGATTCTATTGAAGGAGTGTCAAAATTCTTAAAAACCGTTATTGATCTGGTAGAAGAAGTACCGTTTGGTAATTCAGACTTCCAGAACCGACTTGCTATTGTTGACGGCGAGTTATCTCCACATCGTGCCTATAGACACGCTGCGCTAAGGATCATTGACAGGTTGAGAGCGTTAAACGAATGTTATTACGATCTGCGAGTACGAGCAGTTGAAATCAAAAAACTAGAAAGAAAACTAGAAACAGAAACAGATCCGCTAGAAAGAGAACTTATCCAAATAGAGATAGATCGCAAAAAATCAGAGATTCCTTATATCAGAAAGTTGGTCAAAGACGCAATACGAGAAGTTGAGGTTCTTTACCCCGTTTTAGAGAAGATCGGGAAAATGACCAGAGAAGAATTCGAATCTTGTGAAAAAGACCATTTCAAGAAGAAACTGTTAAACTTACTAAATGGTAAGAATGATGCGGTCTTGAGCCTTGAAGCTATTTCACGGGAGAAAGATTTGTATGACTTGATATTACAAAGCGGTAAACAGTTGTTGAAGTCCGAGGAACCAGAAAAACTAAACAGCGGTCAGAGATTAAATGATTCTGGTCTTGCGAAGGGGAACTCTGGGACAAAACCAGAGCAGCAGTCATCCAAGTGAAATATATTATGGGCTGGGGTCCAGCCTTATCTCAGGCTTAGTTCCTGAGAAGGTCCGTTATCGGACCAGACCACGGACCAGATCACTTTAAACCTTGACATCCAGAGAATACCGTTTGTAGTTATACAGGATATATTATGGACTGGGGTCTAGCCTTATCTCAGGCTTAGTTCCTGAGAAGGTCCGTTATCGGACCAGACCGCAAACTTGGAGGATAAACAAAAATGGCGCCGGTCGAAGTTAAAAAAGGTCTTGTTACATATCATTACTTAGTTGACCACGTACCATTAATTGAGGCAATTAACAATCTTGAAAAGAGCTTACCTTCTAGGCTATGGGTTGTAAAGCAAGCTGTCAAATGTGCTACTACTACAAACATTAGTGCTAACTATTACTATGACACGAACAACAACAAGTGGGTCCTTGAAGGTACTTCCAATGGACCATTCCCTACAATAGACGGAGTCACTGTTACTCCCAATGATCGTGTCCTTATAAAGGACCAGACTGATACAAGTCAGAATGGTATATACGTTCTGGATGATGTTGGTAGTAGTAACAGACCATTCAAATTGTCGAGGGCAACTGATCTTGATGAAAACCCGGAATTTACAGGTAATATAATAATACCTGTACTAGAAGGTCAGGCGAACTCTTCTAGAACTTTTACGTTAACATCAGAGAACGTTGACCTTTCGAAAAGGGACGGTATAGCATTTAGTGAGATATTCTTAGTTCCTGGTGGTAAGGTCGAAGTATCTTCAACTGATACCATGGCCGATTACTTACAGAACAAGATCATCGCAGGCGATAATATCACAATAACAAAACAAACTGGAGCTGATGGGTCAGAACAGCTCAGTGTTTATACTGTAACATCTCCTGCCTTTGCAGGGATAACTATTAACGGACCTATATCTCAAAGTTATGGAAGTGACACCCAAACGATGCTACTTCATACCAGCGATTTTTTCTCTGATACAGTTATTTCTGGACTACTACCTGCTACTTCTTCAACTTTGACTTCAGATATATCAGCCGGTGTTGCCTATGTAATGGGCAGGAGAATTGTAAAAGGTACAACTTCTCATACATACACTGCATTAAAAGATACCTATGTTGACTTAAAAGGAGATGGAACTTATATCTTTACCGAAGTTGATAATGGGGCAGATGCTCCGCCTGTAGCACCAGATTCAATTAGGTTAGCAAAAGTAATTACTTCTGCAACTGCTATTACTAGTGTTGTTGATTTGAGACAGTTGCACAAGATTGTTGTTGATACTTCTGGTAATGTTGGTATTGGTACAACTAGTCCAGGATATAAACTAGAAGTTAATGGTGATATAAAAGGAACAAATTTGATATCAGCATCTTTAACTTCAGGTTCTATCCTGTTTTCTGGTTCAAATGGTCTGATATCTCAAGACAATGCTAACCTGTTTTGGGACAATACAAATAAAAGATTGGGTATCGGGACGACAATACCGCAAGCTAAATTACATATAACAGATTCTATTTTGATCACAGGACAAACAAACCCGTATTATGCACTTCATTACACTGGCGACTATAATTTCATAAGATGGGTTCCTGCAACTGATAATAATCCATCTTATGACGGCATACAAATTAGAAATGCTGCTAATACTGCTAATAAATTTGCGGTTAGTAAAGGCGGAACAATTTATACTGCTGATGTTTTACAAGTAGCTGGGACTGGAAATTCATATATAATGGGTAACGTCGGTATTGGTACGAATCCAACCAATTTCAAGTTACAAATAGATGGCAATACTGGTCCAAATATAGACAACACATATGATTTAGGATCAACAAGCTACAGATGGAAATCGTTATATTTAGGTGGTGGTAGTTTAAACATAGACCAGATTGGTGGTACAAATTATGAAAGATTAAATATAGGATATGATACAAACAACAACAGATTCCAGATATTAACAACAACATCTGGTACTGGTACTTTAAGACCATTATATTTAACTACTGGTACAAATAATGGTATAACTATTGATGTTTCTGGTAATGTTGGTATTGGTACAGCAACACCTTCGCAGAAATTGACGGTCAACGGTAAGTTACAAATTGGTGATGACAGTTCGCCGCCAATTGCTGGTACTATCAAATGGAACGGATCTAATTTCCTAGGATATAATGGTACTGTCTGGTTAACTTTAGATGCTCAACCTACTTCTGCTGCAGGATGGACCGCCGATACAGGAAGAGTATACCTGACTACCGCAAGCGATCATGTTGGTATTGGTATTATAACATATCCACAAGAGAAACTGGTTCTGTCGCAAGGTTCTAACTTTGCTGTAGAAATGTCAGTTCCAACAGGAGTTACAGCTTCAACTTCATCAGGTGGAACGTTAAATGGAACATATTATTACAAGATATCAGCATCAGATGGTATAGGTTGGACAATATTATCAAGTGAAGTATCAGCAACAGTGAATGGAGGAACAACTGCTGGAACAATAAATGTGTCTTGGTCAGCAGTTACTGGAGCAGTAAAATACAGAGTATGGAGAGGAACCAGTTCTAACGGAGAAAATTCATATTATGAAACGACTTCGACTTCGATAGCCGATAATGGTTCCTTAACCTTTACCTCTGGAACACCTCCAACTGCCACTACTGCCTACGTTAATAAAATATCTGCTTCTGGTAATTCTTGGATACTTGGCAATGTTGGTATTGGTACAAGCTTGCCAGGGAATAAGTTCGGCATTACAATTACTTCAGATGATACGGTACCTGCCTTAGGAAGTAACGGTGGAAGTTTTGCTCTTTTAAAGAAAGTGAGTAACGATCCAGGTAACTATGGATTTCTTATGGGAGTTCTCAGTAGTGGTAATGTTTTTCAACAGGTTCAACGTATTGATGGTACTGCAACACCATATAGTCTCCTTTTGCAACCTAATGGTGGTAATGTTGGTATTGGTATTACATCAACGCCAAGTGAAAGACTGGAAGTTAATGGTAATATAAAAGGGACAAATTTGATATCAACATCCTTAACTTCAGGTTCTATCTTGTTTGCCGGTTCAAATGGTCTGATATCTCAAGATAATGCTAACTTATTCTGGGATAATACGAATAAAAGGCTGGGCATCGGGACGACGACACCTTCTCAAAAACTAACAGTTACAGGAAATATTGGTCTTCAAGCAGGAGCAAATGCCTTTATTGGAACACTAGACAATTATACTTTGAGTTTAAGAACGAATAATACAGATAGAGTTTTCATTACAAGTACAGGCAATGTCGGCATCGGGACGACAACGCCAAGCTATCCTTTGCATGTTGTGTCAGGCGGTACAGCCGCTGTATGTGTTACTAATGTCAATACTAGTGCTAGCAGTTATGGTATTGTGAGTACCACTTGTTATGGTTGGGGCGTATGGGGCGAATCTTCTTCTGGCACCGGTGTTTATGGTGTAGGTGATCCTCAAGGTGTTGCTGGTGTTGGCTATAATGCTGGTAGTCGTGGTGTTGTTGGTGTTAGCTATACTGCTAGCAGTTGTGGTGTTGTTGGTGTTGTCTTTGAGGTTAGTAGTTGTGGTGTTGTTGGTGTTAGCTGTGCTGCTAATAGTTGTGGTGTTGTTGGTTGGGGTGGGAATTGTGCGTACGACTTCTATGCAGCAGGTCCAGGAACAAACTACGGACCTTTTACAGGCGCTCACGACACAATATACTCTCAAGGTGAGTTTCAGCCAGGTGATGTTGTTGTAGTGAAAGAGGTACGCTTTAAGAGATGTGACGGCGTTTCGTCAATTGTTCCTGAAATATCTCAAACTACAATCCCTTGCGACAAACGAGTCATGGGCGTATACAATGTTTATCTAGGTTGTGAAAATTGTGACCACTGGGTTTATAAAGAAGGATATACAACACAAAAATTTAACTGGGCAACTGTAAACTCACTTGGTGAAGGTTTAGTAAAAGTCAAAGAAAATGAGCTGGGTAATATCGAAATCGGTGATTTGTTAACAACTTCTGATGTTCCTGGTTTTGCGATGAAGCAAGGGGATGACATCGTTCACAACTACACACTTGGCAAAGCAGCAGAAAATATTGACTGGTCAACAATACAAGTAGATCCTGAAAAAGGTTTTAAGTGGACCATGGTAGCTGTGTTCTATTACGCCGGTTAGTTTTGTTTGAATCTAGAAAAGGAGTTTGAAACGTGAACCTTGATTTGGCTATAATTTCAGATGGTGGTCTTGGTAAACAGATAGCTTTATCAGCCTTGGCCAAGAAACTGAACGAAAAATATGGTAAGATCGCAATTGTAAGTGGTTATCCAGAAGTGTTCTTTTATAACAAGTTTGTTTACAGAAATTTTCATTTTCAACACCCATATTTGTATGATGACTATTTGAAAAGTACTCCTGTTAAACGGATCGAACCATATTTGACTTATGAGTACCGATTTCAGAAAAAACATCTCATAGAAGCGTTTTGTAAAGTTCTAGACATTGAATATGACCAGGAAATGAAACCATTGATCTTTCTAACTCCACAAGAAGAAGACGAGATTTTGCGATACAGGCGTGAGGTCGGTAAATATATATTGTTACAAATATCTGGCGGGCCCGGTAATGGTCCAAATCTTAACCGAGACTGGCCAGTTGACGAAGCGCAGAAGTTCGCAGACCTTTTTGTCAAAGAATTCCTGGACATAAAGATTATACAAGTACTGTTACCGCAACAACCAGTACTAAGAAACGTTATAAAAATGAGCCATTTAAATCGGAGACAAGTCTTTCCATTGATGAAGTATTGTGAAAGTTTCGTAGTTATAGACAGTTTCTTGAACCATTTGTCGGCCGCTTTTGATAAAAAAGGCGTTGTCTTATTTGGGGGTACATCCTCGGAACGTCTCGGATACAAACACAACATAAATTTGGCAAAGGATAAATGTATCTGTCCAGAGAGACCATGTCATATATCAGATTTCGCATCGCATTTGGGAAAGGTACCCGAATGTAATTATGACTACGATTGTATGAAAATAGGTGCGGAAATCGTTTTTGAGAAGCTAAGAGAGGTCATCCAAGGTTAAAATTCTGGTCTTACCTCGTGGGAGGTAAGGGTAATTACACATGTTCTAGTATTAAACACGAAAATGAAACTAACATATTATTGTAATTTAAAAGGAAATAAAGGGAAGTTGGAATTTCTTGAACAACAGTATAGATATGTTCAGGTAATAGCTAGGTATATTCTCCGGTATATCAAAGCAACCAGAGAATACAGAAGACTTGAAGTACACAAGGCCACATATGGTAAGATAAAAGCAAAATACCCATTTTTATACTCAAGCTTGATTGAAGATGTAAGAAACAAGGTATTGAGTTCGGTTAAAGCTGGTAAATTGTTTAAGGTAAAGAGATTGAACATACCACTGACCTTCGATCGTCATAATTTTGATATGGAGTTCACAGAAGGTTATTACAATGCCTGGATAAGGATTTGTAAGAGAAATTATCCATTAGAAGGATTAAGAACCATCAATAAATTGAAAGAAGTAACTGAAATAAAAAGGATTGAAATAAAGAAGATAAACAACAACTGGAGAATATACTTTATTTGTGAAGTACCGGAACAGGGTAATGTAAAAGGGAACCAGAAGTTAGGAATGGATATAAACGCTGACAATATAACTCTATCAAATGGTAAAAGATATAGTCTAAAGCAATACGTTCATAAAAAGATGGAGTATAGAAAACATAAACAAAAAAAGAAATTAGCGAATTATAGTAAAGACTTCTTCCACAAGTTGACTTCTGAATTAGTTAAGTATCTAATAGAAATGGGAGGTTCCCAGATTATATTAGAGAACTTAACTAATATCAGAAAGTCAAGTTCTAGAAAAGAAGGAACAAGTAAAGGGAAAGATGTAAACTACCTAATCAATAATGTGTTCCCTTTCAGGATGTTCCAAGACTTTTTGGAGTACAAATGCAAACTAAATGGCATAGATGTTGTATATGTGGATCCTAAAAATACTAGTAAGATGTGTCATTTCTGTGGTTCGCTGGATACAGAAAGACCAAGACGAAGTTTACTAGTATGTAATTCTTGCGGGAGAAGGACGAATGCAGATTTAAACGGAGCCATAAACATCCTTTTGTTTTCACAGAAGGATGGGTTGTTGAGCCGTTCCAACCAGGCTCTTGTAATAGTTGGAGGGGATAGGTAAAATGGCGGCGAAAAACAAATCAATATTTTATGACTTACAAGAACCAACATCTGACGATCTCAATTATATTGGAGAATCGGCTGAGGAACAGTTAAAAGCGAGGTCGTCCGACCTATATTCGGACGGTGTTCTTAGTGTTGACCATTTCAAAATCTCCGATACTGTGTACAACTCACAGACTGGTATATTAACCGTAAACGTTCTTGCTGGAGTTGCGTACATTAACGGCAGACGTATTGAAATACTCAGTGACGATACCACTACCTATAACGAGCTAAATCCGGCTAAGAACCTGTTAAACGGAGAATGCCCAAAATCAACCGGATGTAGGAACATTCAAATACCTGTCACAGTACCATCTGGTCAGACCCAGTACATTACGTTGTTCTTGTTATACGCGAAAGACTATGACGAGAACGTTTACACTATAGATCCTGAAACGTACAAAAAACGGTACACGAGGGAACGAGCTGGGTATGCGATAGGTTACAAAGTAGATACTGTTCGTTCTACGGCACCATCACAACTGGGAAGCGGCGGTATTTGGAAAGATTTCGAAGAGAGCGACACCAACCCAAACTGGACCGTTAGTAGTTCATACATTATTTTAGGTGATCTCGTCCTAACAAACTCGTCAGGTCAGTACAGTTTAACTCTTGATAGAAGTAGGTTACAAATTTCATACGTAAAAGGAGAGACGTTACTTGCTGGTGAAATAACAAAACATCAAACTGTTTACCACACCAATGGTATATCATCTTTAACAGAGACTAATTTCAAATATTACAAATATGCTGTAAAAGATTTGCTGGGAGAAGGCGAATTTAGAACAGTTTCGGAAACAGATCCTTTGGTATTAGAATACACCCCGTTTACAACCACAGAAGTCTATATACGGATCGCGGTAAACGTGTCTGGTCAGAATCAGGATCTTACTATAGCAATCTACAATCCGGACAACGAACTGATCGACAGTAGAACCTTTACTTTCAGTACTTCTATCGGTCCGGCTACAGTTACTTATACATATACCAGTACTGACCCGTTTACTGTTGACAAAGTACGTGTTACCAGTACTACAACCGGAATTACAGTAAACTACGACCAGAGTACTGACACACCAAAGACCCACACCATATACAGAGATACAACTGACACAGACACATATGATGAATACTTACCATTTGTAATACCACAATTA
>Ga0078972_1001187_pt1 | contig 100457 bp, 91 predicted proteins | sample YelNatPaOPGAMG01_FD_67568 | JGI IMG/M metagenome (GOLD analysis project Ga0078972, IMG submission 67568) | Hot spring thermophilic microbial communities from Obsidian Pool, Yellowstone National Park, USA - OP-RAMG-01 (SPADES assembly) (version 2) | ecosystem: Environmental > Aquatic > Thermal... | reverse complement strand
CTGCTAGATGGCATATCGACACTTTTCCCATCGCCATCGCTTCCAGGGATGTTTTTCCAAATAGTCCCCCTGGGAGATTGGTTTCTCTCTCATCAACGACTTGATCGATTACTATGTGTGCTTCGGATATCTGTCTGAGTGCCTCCTCGTAATTGACATTTTCTATCAATCTGAATTCAAAAGCGAGATTCTCCTTTTTCAATTCATTGATAGCCTTCAATATTAAATCCGTTCCCTTAAATTTTCGATTCGTTGGCATATGAAGAATTATCGGAGTCTTCTCCGAATCAAAAGAGTATGGTAATTGCATTATCGGGTTAGGAATGAAATACGCATCCGGAATCCATTTCAATAAATCCGGGGTTGCGACTATCTTGGCATCGATGAAATTACGATATGCAAGTCCCGTTCCCTCTCTAGTTTCAGTCCCGTGATAATGAACGACCACGGGCTTATGCTGCATGATCTTGATTAATAAGAAATCCAGCCTTTTCCAATTGATTCCAGAATGAAAATGTATGATATCAAAATTAGATGCTATGTTTATAGTTCTCAATATTTTCCATAGATTTTGCATATAATGAATTTTGGAAGCAAAATAATAATTTTCATAATCGTGAGGGTAAATAACACTCGTTTTCCAAGTCTCTAATACTCTTGCTTCATAACCTAACTCACGCATACCAACAGAAATAATATTTGTGATTCCAACGGTATTTCCGATATGTAGTATCTTAAACATATAAGAATTTGGAAAACATATTAAGATAATAAAACTATTGGAATTTCTTAGCTATCAGACTCACAAAATCCATATCTAGTTCTCATTTTAATATGAATTTAAGGAAATAATTAGAGCGAATATTCTTTATTTCATTTAGATATTTATAAATTAATAAATATTTTAACAGCGCCCTCATCATAGATTAGATTATTTTGTGAGAGTTCAAGATATATGCTCGAATCTAATTTCGTTAATATGCCAGTCCCCAATTTGCCTTTCCCTGTCAGACCCATTTGAAATCCTATTGTTGCATCGAAATCTGAATACATTATGAGAGACGATCCTGAAAGAATATCCTTATCTAATCTACCATCTGAGGTAAGAGGAAGCTTTTTTATCGTCTGATTCAACAATGACGCAGTTTCGAGTAGATGATGAGCAGAGAATGCCGATAAGCTTCTTGGAATAATCAATATTTGATGCGATACAGACACATCTCTTAACCATTTCACAGAAATTTCTTCATGATTAGTGTCAAATAATTTTATGTAAGGTTGCTCGCCGATAAACGGGCTTGTTTCGAAGCCAGCAATACTACTAGTAATTGACATAAATACAATCGTTGCCACTATTAAAGCGACAATCATAATTCTAGATTTTCTTACAATATCTTTCCAACCTGATTTAAAAAGACATGATCTATTAGCAGTGATCTTATAGAATGCAATTCCAATAAGAGTCGCAACGCTAATTACCAGAAGGAAAATATATATCCTATTTGGCAGCAGGTAGATTAGATTTGTTAATACTCCCATCGCAGTTAAAAGGATAAGAACAACTGTCATATTCAAAATCATGGTCAATTTCGGATCATATTTTCTTGACTCGCATAGATAGTAGAACCCTAAAACTCCGAATATCATCAACAAAGCGTCTCCAATCGTATTAATGATGATCATTTCGAATGAGATAACATCATATGCTCCTGGCGATGCGATAAAAGATCCTGAAGACAACGAATCATACCACTCCTCACTAAGTATTGCAGCGTTCCTTATGAAATCGGAATAGTATAGCCATTGCGTAATCAAGATAGCGATGAAAATAATAATAAAGCCCCTAAGTCTAATAATAATATCTTTTCTATTTTGAGTAATGCATAGAATGGTGACTCCAAGAATGATCATAACGGATATGAACGATGTGTAATGATGTGTAAAAACTAATGTGATTATAATTATGATGCTAATGACAAAAAATGATGGATTTCGTTTATCGACAATTCTTAATATAGATAAGATCAGAATAGCCATCAATGGGATTGCATAAGTAAAAGCGGCTGCGTGAGTCGTCCAATAAATATAATAACTTGCGGTCGATAATAATAGAGCAGCAAACAACCCAGCCATATTGTTGTATAATGACCGACCAATCGAATATACGAGTACTAATGGTAATATCATAATAAGATAACCCATATTAAAGTAGGTTTGTAGCGGATCGGTTGAGAGTGCTTCACTTACTGACGCGACAAGAATATGATGAGCAGGAAATTTATTGTAAAGGAATGCATCAACGCCGCCTTCTTGTATGTGACCATTTTCAATTATAGGCACAACCAGACTGTAAAAATGAGTAGGAGCATCTGAACCACCAATACCTAAGGGAAAAATGAACTGAGTAGATGCGTAGATATTCACTGCCAATAAAATAATTTCAATGAAAATAAATGTCGATTTTCTCTTTGAGTCAACAATTATGATCTGAATGGTAAGGAAGAATGTGCTTAGCGCGATCAAAACATAATATATGATTGATTTCTCATGCATTGAAATGATTGCCCACAGAGCCGATGAGCTCAATAAAAAATATGCAATTCCCGAGACCAAGAATATGCGATAAGAATGAGAAGTAGATTGATCGGATGATGAATAATTGCAGACTTCATTTGACCATGATTTTCTAAAATGAAGAAACAATAGGCTACCTATGATAATTGCAATTATAAGCATCATTATCGAAATGACACCTATTGTAACAGCAATCACCAATGCGATTACAGATAAACCGAGAATGACCATAACTAATCGTTTAATTTTATCAGAAGACATATTTTCATTCCCATCTTTCCCCAATCAGGTTTTCCTCCTCTTTGCGGCTATTTCATATGCCATTTCATATGCATTTCTGATTTTCTTTATCCAAACAGGAATCGAAAACTCTTTCAGGACCTTATCTCTTGCCATCTTTCCTAATTTATATGAGAGTTGTCTATCGCTCAATATTTTAATTATAGCATCTGCAATCGCATTACAATCCTTTTCTGGTACAAGTATGCCTTGCTCATTGTCGGAGATGATCTCCCTTACACCCTCGAGTGCGGTGGCTATAACTGGCTTTTCGCATGCCATTGCTTCTAATAGGGCGATGCTGATTCCTTCTTGAACTCTCATCATCGTTATCGATGGAAAAAGAACAACGCTAGATTTTTGATATATTTCAATCATATGTTGGCGAGGAATTTCTCCAAGAAACAAGAACGGGCCAATTACCCTACAATTACTTTTGGAAAAATACATCGTTTTAAAAACCGTGGCTCTTAATTGAGATATGTCATAATCAACGAAAGAATAGGAGCATGATTTCTTAATTTGGTTTGCAAGATTTTCCAAATATATTCGAAGAGGGCCATCGCCTGCAATAACCATTCTCGCATCTGGAACTGCTTTGAGAATGTTTGGCATCGCTCTTATTGCGTATTCCACACCTTTTAGAGGTGTTAGTCTTGCTGGGATTAAGATAATTTTCGCATCACGAGACGCATATTCATCAGGCAAAGGTTTCCAAAAGTCACAATTTATAGAATTGGGAATATATCTAACCACATTAGCTCTCATATTTGTTGCATAATGATAGAGTCTTCGAGAAATCGCAATAACAACGTCGGGTCTTCTTATTGCATTTTTCTCATACATCCGCATTGCACGATATACTGGATGAATCCTTTTCCAGCCATACTCAGAAGCTAGAAAATCGGATGAAATTGAGTGTATCGTAAATATGATAGCGTGGTCCCTTATTTTATTTAAGTAATCAATTGCGAGTGTATTGAAACAGTGATAATGAATGATATCAAATGTGTACCGACGAAACAGATTATGAAATCCGAAAATCATTTGAGGGTAGGTATCACAAAATATAGTATGGATCCCAAAGTGTGAAAAAGCCCTTTCCTCTGTAGAAATTGGTTGCCCCCGCCTGTTTGAGAATACATATATTTCATCACCAGTTCTCGCAAGCGAAATTGCCAAATCTCTGACATGCGAACTTACGCCGCCACCGCAATATGGAGGGAACATTGATGTCACGAGTAAGATTTTCATCTCGATAGACACCCCATTTTTCTATCTAATTAAATGCTTCAAATAGAGTTGAATGCAGAGCATATTCAAATCTGCAAATATAGTAACATAAATTGAAGCTATCATTGATGTTCCTTGCCATTTCTTTTAATTCTATGATTCCTAATATTTTGAATCACCTCGTAATAATCTGAGGCTATGGCCTAATCGGTTTGTCATTATTGGAAGTATCATTGACGACTTGAACCTCGGTCCGATGCCACTTTTATTTGCTACAAATAATAAGTCATCCCATATAAGATTAATTGCCATTGCAAATTTGGCTCTTGAAGCGAAATCAATATCTTCGATCATTGTAACACAGTCTAACGTAAATGAAATTCCGTTACGAACCGGAAATCGCAGAAACCTTCCTTGTTTCTCTATTCTATCATTAAAGACCTGGATTCTTTCAATCCATCTCTCAAATAATCTCGACCAACCAAGTTCATTTGCTATTTTTATAGAATTGTCAACGATTGTTTTATCACTTATCGATCTTAAGAAACTGATATAATCAAGCAATGAAAGATAGGGATGCCCGAAAATCCCATGAATCGAATTCACAAGAAGTGATAAACTGCATGATAACCCTGGATGGGAAACGCCATGCGTTGTATGTATTTCAATAGAGCCCCATAACCGATTAGATCTAATGAAATCTTTATGGAAATATGATATCCCATTGTATATGTCAACCCTTCGGCAACCCCTCGCTTCGAATGAAATTTCAGCTGGGTTATCATGAATAATCGTAAATCCGCGCTCGAAAAGAGCATTCTTCATTATGTCCCAATCAGCCTTATGAATCAGAATATCAACGTCACGCGCGACATTCTGAACATTATTGATATCTTTTATCAAGATGTATTTCACACCGTACTCAGACGAGATAGAATTTAGAATTTCAATGGTAGTCTTGATTTCTGCTATCTGCTTGAGTTCGAGAGAAAATCGTTCAGGTTTTAAAAGTGGGATACCAAGTTGTTTGATTGTTTGTGCCACAGCATAATAAAGACCATTGATATCGGCATAATTGAGTAGCGTCTCTTGAAATCTGCTATTTGAAAGAATCGGCACGAATTCCGACCTATTATTCTGCGACTCATCAATGAAATCAAGAATAAATTTCGTAAGATTAGCCGACTTTTTCATCATGGAAAAGCGTCTCCTTAATGGTAGTTATGATCGTATTTGCTGTCAACAGAGGGTTCTCATCGACATGAATGCGCTTAAATCCGAAAAGTTGAGATATCTCCTTATAAAAATCAGAAATTCTTTCAAGATAATCGCCCTCGGATTCTATTGATTTCCATTCTCTATGTCTCCTCCTCAATTCGATAGAATTCATTTCAAGCCACAATATTAAATCCGGCATAGGAAATATTTTAAGAATTTTTGTGGCATTATTTCCATATATGTCATAAAAATATTGATAGAAATATCTATCACTAATCACGAAATCATATTTGCCATGCGTAATTTTGACATATATATATGTGAAGAATGCATAGAATATCCCAGAAATTTTGAGCATTATTTCTATGAGGAAATGTGATTTCTTCTTATTATGAGTTTTAATCGCCATATGTCGTGGGCTAATTTGTTGAGGTAATTCAATTCTTTTTCGAATCAATTCCAGAAGAACATATGTTGATTGAATATATTTTGCACGAAAGCCAAGGGTCAACAATTTCGATTCAAGGATTTTAGCTTGAGTAGTTTTTCCCGTGCCGTCGGCACCAACAATTGCTATTAGTTTCATATCAACGCCTATTCCCTATCAAACGTTATCTTTGATTTGCAGATTCATAGATAAATTGAATTAAGCTCAGAATTCGATCTTTATCCATGTTCTGCAATATCCAATTTCTTGCTGCGTCACCTAATCTCTCTCGCGTTTTTTCATCATAAACGAGCCTGCGGATGGCTTCTGTAAGCTGATCTATATCTCCTGGGCTAACAACAATCCCTCTCTGATCTTTTCCGAGTAACTCTGGAATTCCTCCAACAGAGCTAGAAATCACAGGCTTTCCTCGTGCCATTGCTTCCAATATTGATAATGGCGAATCAAGCACCTTACATGTGCATCTAAACGGCTCAACAACAATATCTGAGGCTGAAATAACTGTGCCAATGTCCTTCACAATTCCGATATGTTGAACGTTGTTTTCCAAATCCAAATCTTTGATTGTTTTCAGAATTATTCTCTTTTGATTTCCCGACCATTGATAGGGTTCTCCCCAGGCAGCAAGAAGGCAAATATTCTGGATTTCTTTTTTTAGCTTCTTGATGCTCTGTAATAAAATATCTATACCTTTCCAGGAAGAAAAATTCCCAATATATAATATAAGAATGGAATTCATATCGAGATTTAATTTGCTTCTTGCGACATTCTTGGGCAAAATCGAATTAGCAATAATCGAGTCGATGATCGGAGGCACATATCTTACTGGCGTTCTAGAAGATACATATTGGTTCAGGATTGTTTCTAGATTTCTGCTGAGAACGATAATGCAATTGAAGGGACGAGTCGAAAATCGCGTAATTATCGTTTTTACTTGATTATTACTCGTCTTACAACTATGCCCTGATAATAGGCTAAAGTTTGGTGAGTATAGACTGAAGATTTTCGGTGTATCGATATGGCCTAAATAATAACCTATCGCTCCGAATATAGCGTATGCCGAATGAAGATGAATGATATCGAAGTGGCGAATCTTATGTGCATGAATAACTTCGCGAACCGCATTAAGAAAATATGATTGTATGTATGATAATGATGCATACCTTCCTACGGTCGGTATGATATTGCTTTGCCAGGAGGTCTCGGTTATACCTTCCCTAAGTCTATGATTGATATCTGATGTGAAGATTTCTACATCGTGTCCTTGGTTAATTTGCTCTTTGGCCAATGTTGATACATTCTTTGCAAGACCGCCAACAAATGAGCCAGAGGTGGTGGGAACTATTTCAGCAGCAATGTGGGCTATTCTCATAATTAGTTACCTCATGGGTTCTGAGAAGACTTATGCTCGTGAAGAAATCTTCGAAAGAATCCTTCCCAAAAACCAATTGAATAGCTAATGTGCTCCAAAATATAGATGAACGGCATTGCAGTAGCTATTTTCAATTCCTGGGTTCTAATTCCTGCATATATCGCGGATAGTGCAATAATAATGAGATATAAAAGTAGTAAGAGCACGGAAAGTAATGGTACAATTATGAGAAGAATAAGAAATATTGGCAAGATGATTGGAAGGATCAACTGCGGCCCAGAAATTAAAGTCATTCCGCGTCCAACGCCATATTGTAGCATTCGCTTTGCAAAGGCTTTTACTCCTCTTCGATGATGATGATATACTGTAGCATCTGGAACATAAATCAGATCCCCCAATCTCGATAATCTCTTATTTAAGTCGGTATCTTCCGCCGTAGGCAAATCTATATTGAAACCACCGATACCCAATAGATCTTTTCGTCTATACATACAATTGCAGCCACTAATACTTGACACCTTTTTAGATTCCTTGAATATTTTTCCTTGAACAGAATTGGCGCTACCAATCAATGTGTCGAGACATAGATTGATTGTTCTTTCCCAAAAACTATTCCCAGTGTTGACGACTTTCCCTCCAACGCCCACAGCTTTCTCATTGAAGTGTCTGAAAAGGTGTAATAGCCAATTTGTGTCAGGTATGCAATCGGCGTCGGTAAATGCGACAAAGTCACCAGTGCTTGCTTCAATGCCGATTTGGCACGCGGCAGCTCTCGTGCCATAATTCTCATAAATGACTCTTGCGCCAAAAGTCTTTGCGATCGAAACGGTATCATCTGTAGAATGCCCGTCAACGATTATTATCTCACTAGGTTTAAGAGATTGAGATTGAATGGCTTTAAGACAATCGGAAAGCTTTTCGGCTTCATTCTTCACAGGAATTATCAGACTTATTGTTCCTGACATAATGCCCACTAGATCCGGTTGATATTTGACGTACTATTTTTCCGGTCTTGATTTGCATGAACTTTCAATTGTGATTATTACGAATTCTTGCCAATGAATTTAATATCATCCCAGTAAAAATAGAAATCAAACCTATGAAGAAAAATATAACTGCAGCAAAACTGGGAACAAATGGCAGAGCTTTCATGGAGATGAACTGAGAAATTGAATATAGTCCGGATAAAACCCCTATTATCGTCAGGACAAGACCTCCTATTCCGAAATATAAGAGCGGATGATCATCTCTAAGAGTCTTCACTATTGACAATAATACCTGCGTTCCATGTCTCACAGGCTTAATAGTCGAGGTCTCAAGCCCTTCGTACCTTACCTCTATCGGCACCTCGACTATCCTGAGTCCAAGCCGATTCGCTTCGAGAATCATCCGTGATGAGAACCCCATGCCATCGTCTTTCAAATCCATCTTATAAACGGCTTCTCTTGTAATGCATCTGAACCCGCTCTGGGAATCGCTGATCTCGTTCTCCGAGGTCACATTCGTCGCCAGATTTAGCGCTTTCTGGCCGACGGTTCTGTATTTTGGTATCTTCTCCTTGCTTTCTTTCTTCAGAAATCTCGACCCGATCACGAGGTCTGCATCCTTCCTGAGGATAGGAGCCACAACCTTCGGAATGTCATCAGGGTCGTGTTGGCCGTCCGCATCGAGATAGGCAATAACATCAGCGCCATTCATTGCAGCCGTCGTTATGCCGACGCCAAGGGCCGCACCATACCCTCTGTTGGTCGGATGCCGGATCACATACGCCCCCGCCGCCTTCGCGACGAACGCCGTCCCGTCCGTGCTGCCGTCATCGACGACGATGACCTCTTCCGCGTACTTCGCGGCGCCCTTGACAACCTCGGCTATCGTCTTAGCCTCATTGTATGCGGGTATCACGACCGCGAGCCGGGGCACCTTCGGCTTTGTATCGTCCGTAACTGCCCGGAGCTCTCCGAAACTCACGACCTCCTTCGTGTTCTCCAACCTCGCCTTCATATTCGAACCAACACGCGATATACGCCATCGAAAGCATCTACTCGCATAACGCACGACGCTAGCTTTCTCAACAGATGATGATGCGCATTTGACAGGGGTTTATGCTATATCCATTCTGATTTTAAATATTTCGCCAAGGAAAATATTGGATATCATGAAGCCGCCAGATGAAGGAATATCGGGAGAAACATCTCCGAAGAGGCCCGATATGAGACGCGATCATAATCAATCGTGAGACTAGCATTTCCGAAAAGCCGTGCAGCCCGTTCTACAGATGCATGCGTGGGATACGCCAGAGGGTGTCACGTTTTCTGCTTCGGCGGCATCGTCGGCAGCGTGACGACGAAGCACGCGCCCTTAGTGTGGTCCCCTCGGACCCTGTCCTCGACCCAGATGGACCCGCCGTACTTCTCTACGAGCTTCCGGCACATGTTCAGCCCGATGCCGAACCCGCGCGCGAAGCTGGCCGCGACCGCCTTCCTCCCGGAGAATATCTCCTCCTTCATCTCGTCCGGGACGCCGCACCCGTAATCCGCGATCCTGACCGCGCAGAACCACCGGCCCTTTATCTCCATGCGCTCGATCGTCACGTCTATCCTGACTTTCTTGCCTTTCGAGAACTTGACCGAGTTGTGCAGTATGTTCAGGAATATCTCGTCAAGCATCTCCCCGGCCCTTGCGGGGAACGGCTCGTTCTCCGGAATCTCCAGGTTGACCTCTATCTCCTTGTTCGGGAAGGCCCCTTTCAGGCTCCTGATGGCATCCTTTATGACGTCCCTGACCATGACAGTCTTTACCTCTTCCATGTCCTCCAGGTCGCCCTTGGAGAGCTTCCTGACGCGGGACACGAGCGCGCTCATCGCCTCTACCTGCGCGTGTGCCTTCCTGAGGAGATCCTTCGTCTCATCCGGCAGGTCCGAGTTCAACAGGAGGTCGAAATACGAGTACAGCGGTGTGTTCAGGTTCGCGATGTCGTGCGAGAGCAGATCGAGATACAGCTTCGACCGGTCCTTCTCGTTCTCCATCATCTGGAGCAGCTGTGCGTTCTCGAGCGCTATCGATGCCTGCTGCGCGAACAGCGCGCCTATCTTCAGCTCCTCCTCGGTGAAGGTAGCTGGGAGGTCCCTGTGGATCTCGATTATTCCGAGCGGCTTGCCCTTCGATATCAACGGCAGGGCGAGCATGGCGGTCGATTCCCTCGCCGTGCCCTCTATCTGCTTCCCGCGGCCGTCCGCGAGGGTATCGGGGATTATCTCCGGCTTGCCGGACATCAGTATATGGCCCGCGAGCCCCGCCTCTGACAGCGGGAAGGTCCCCTCGGCCATTATCGCCTCGGCGTCCTTCCCTATCGCGTCCGCGGCCCTGAGGGTCTTCTTTCTGTCGTCGTACAGGTACACCATCACGTCCCTCGCAGGAATCAACTCTATCAGTTTGCTGATGATCGAGTGCGATATCTTTTCCACGTCAAGCTCGAGCTGGAAGAGCAGGGAGACATCGAGTAGCGCTTTCTGCGTCTCCGCCAGGCGCTTCATCTTCTCGATGTTCATCATCTGCGACATCCAGAGCCCCAGCTGGAACGCTACCAGGTTCAAGTGCTCCCGGTCCTCCTCGGTCACCGGGAGCTTCTTTCTCGAGCAGATCAGCACCATGCCCAGTACTGTCTGTCCGGATATCACCGGAGCCCCGAGCACGGTGCTGTAACCCTCCTTCTTCAGGAGATCCATCGATTCCTGCATCAGCCTGCGGACAGGAAGTCTATCGCCGCTCAGCCAGGAGGCAAGCGCGAGGCAGAAGTTGTCGAACTCAGCGGTGTACTTTTGTATCTGCGCCAGAAGAGCCTTCGGAGTCTCTCCTGAGGCCGCGATGAGAGAAACCTTCCTGGATGTTGTGTCCATCAGGAAGAAAACCCCCGATTCCGCCTCGAAGACCCTCACCAGGCGGTCCAGGGCGCTCTTCGCTGCGTCCGCGATGCTTGTCGAGGTCAGGTATGCCCTCGATATCTCGTTCAAGGCCAGGGTCTTTTCGTTCTGCTTCTCGAGCCTAACATCGTGGTTCGCCTTCGCCAGCAGGACGAGCCCGAGTATCCAGGCGAGCAGTGGTCCCGAGAGGGCGTCGATGGGGATTATCCTCCCATCGGGCGACAGGCCGAACAGGTCAGGAGCGAACAGCGTTACGCTGGCGAAGAATCCGATGAGCAGGATGAAGAGCGCGAACATCGACCATGGGTATCTCTTCTTCTTCGAGAGCGCGAACATCGAGACGAGAACGGCCGTCACGATCGAGAACACCATAATTATCCAGAGCTCGACCTCGAACGCCATTCAACGCCTCCTGAGAGCTATCAGTATGCCGACGAAGAACGCGAGGACGGTGAGAGCGGAGAAGTAGGCCGAGAGAACCTCCGCGAGCTCCAAGGGAAGTTCGTGCCAGGCCACAAGGATGAGAATTGTGATCGCCATCAGCGGAAAGGCCGCATAGACCCAGAAATGCAGGCCGTGCTCCTCGAGTTCTTTCCGGAGATAGATGGTCTCAGCAAGGGCGGCCAGGGTCATTACGGCTATCACCAGTTCCCCCGCGTTGAGCATGCTCTCCTCCTTCCTTCAGTTCTATCAACGGCTCATGAGCGACTATGCGGACCGATGAGGCTTCTTCAGGTAGCGCTTTCCTGATATTTTAACCTCACAAGGCTTAGCCTTGGCATCCCCAATCCGGGGATTAGGCAATCTTTAAACGAGCAGGTCATCATCCCGAATCCGCCTTGACAGAAACGACCAGCGCTCTCAGGAAAGGATTGCTCGGGCTCCCCAGGAACGTTGTCCTCCTTGGGATAGTCAGCCTGTTCGCGGACATCAGCAGCGAGATGGTGAACCCCATCATACCCGTGTTCCTCGCCTCCGTGCTGACCGCGTCCCCAGAGATAATTGGGCTGATAATGGGTGGCGCGGACAGCCTCGCGAACCTCCTGAAGGTCATGACCGGCTGGTATTCCGATAGCGTCCGGAGGAGGAAGCCGTTCGTCGCGTTCGGGTACGCGCCCGTGGCGCTAGTGAGACCATTGCTGGCGTTCGCGACCTCCTGGTGGCACGTTCTCGGCATACGCTTACTGGACCGTGCCGGGAAGGGCATCAGGACGGCCCCGAGGGACGCCCTGCTGATAGATTCCGTATCGATCGACAAACGAGGAGCCGCTTTCGGGCTTCATAGGGCTCTGGACACCGCGGGGGCGATCATCGGCACGGCGACAGCGATCTTCCTCGTGGCGTTCGGCCTGGGCGCAACTCAGACGGACGATATGAAGCTCCTGTTCCTGCTGTCGGCGATCCCCGCGGCGATATCCGTGCTGATAGTGATACTGTTCGTGCGCGAGAAGGAGGCAGCCGGCGCCGAGGGCGCAAGGCCGAAAGGGTTCATCGCGAGCCTGAGGGGCGTAAACCCGGCGCTGAAACGGTTCCTGGTAATTGTCGTGTTCATAGGGCTCGCGAACGTCGGATACACGTTCTTCATTCTGAGGGCGTACGATTTCGGTGCGGGGCTGGTCGAGATACTGCTCGCGTACCTGTTGATGAACATCACGTACACTCTCTTCTCATACCCTGCGGGGGCGGTCTCTGACAAGGTCGGCAGGAAGAAGATGCTCATGCTGTCGCTCATCGTGTTCGTCCTCGGAGCGGTCACGATAGCCTTAGCAAACAGCTTGACAATGCTCTTCCTCGGGTTCCTGATATACGGCACGTTCCTCGCCATCGCGGAGGTCAACCAGGGAGCGTTCGCGTCCATGCTCTCGAAGAGGACTGACAGGGGCACGGTCATGGGCGCGTTCCATACCGTGTCTGGCCTGACTGCGCTTCCGGCAGGGGTCGTGTTCGGGCTCATCTGGAGCTCGGTCGGGATGATCTACGCGTTCGCCTGGGCTTCGGCCATGGCGATCATCGCGTTCTTCCTGCTGTGGGGATTCGTGAGGGAATCCGAGAACGCGGCATCGTCCGCCGCGTGAACGGGTGATATCAAAGCTGATATCTACCAGTGCGGGAATCTGTATAACGAAGCACATGGCGGGCATAGAGCTCGTATTCGACCTCTCGATAATCATGCTCGTCGCAGCCGGCATGACCCTCCTTTTCAGCTGGCTGAGACAGCCGCTGATACTCGGGTATTTACTCGCGGGGATCGTCATCGGCCTGATAGCCCCGCAGCTGAACATCCTGACGGACACGACGCTCATCTCGTACATTGCCGACATAGGTATCGTCTTCCTCATGTTCACGCTCGGGCTCGAGTTCACCCTGGGCCGGCTAAGGGAAATAGGGCTGTTCGCGATCGCCATCGGCACGATAGAGATGCTGATGATGATAGGCATCGGCTTCTGGACAGGCCTGCTCCTGGGCTTCCCGGAGAGCGCCTCGCTGCTTCTCGGGGCGGTGATGGCGATCTCCTCGACCGCCATCATCGTCAAGTCGATGCAGGAGTTCGGGCTGGTCACCAGGGAGCATTCGAAGATAGTCGTCGGAGTGCTCGTCGTGGAGGATGTCGCCGCGGTGGTGATCCTCGGACTGATCAGTGGTCTGGAGAGCACGGGCTCGGTGACGGTTGCGAGCCTGCTGCAGACGATAATCTCGATGATTCTCTTTCTTATCGCCAGCATGGCGATAGGCCTGCTTTTCATCCCGCGGATAATCTCGCGCGTCTCGAGGACCAGGCCTGCCGAGGTCGTCCTGATAGTCTCGCTCGGCATCTGCTTCGGTCTATCGGTGCTGTCATCGATGTTCGGTTTCTCGCTCGCGATCGGCGCGTTCATCGCGGGCATGCTGATAGGCGAATCCGAGGACGCCGACATAGTCGTCCTGAAGACCACGCCGCTGCGCGAGATGTTCGTCGCCGTGTTCTTCGTCACGATGGGCCTGATGTTCGAGCCCGGGCTAATCGGGTTATATCTCGTCCCAGTCGTGGTGGTGATGATCTTCTTCGTGCTCGGGAAGTCGCTGCTGATAAGCGTGGGAACCTTCATGTTCGGCTTTCCTGCCAAGACCGCGCTCCTCGCGGGTTCGAGCATGATAGCCCTCGGGGAGTTCTCGCTCATCATCTGTCGCTCCGGGGTGGATGCCGGACTCGCAGGGGAGTACCTATACTCGATCACGGTTCTCGTCGCGACAGTGACCGCGTTCGCATTGCCCCTGTCGGTCAAGAACGGCGAAAGATTATATGACTGGCTATTGAAACGCCTGTCGCCGGAGATGCGCGCATCGATATATCATCTCCAGCGGTCCCTGATCTCCGCGAGGCTCTCGACGAAGCGCTCTCCTGAGGTTGCCGATGAATGGAACAGGCGCGCGGTCAGCAGCCTGATCGATATCGCCCTGATATCCATCGTCGCGATAGTCGCGAGAACGGTGTTCTTGTTGTCCGGCCAGCTATCCGCGTATATCGGCGTTGACACGGTGCTGTTCAACGGGATCGTGTTCGTCCTCTCCGCAGCTGTCGTGATCCCGCCAGCGATGGACCTCGCACGGAACACAGAACATATGATATCACTCGTCATCAGACACGCACCCGGAGGGTACGGGAACCATTCCCGGATCCGTACGGGTCTGAAGAACCTCCTCAGGGGCTTCGTCATAGCCATAATAGGCATTCTGCTCATGCTGATCGCACTCCCCTGGGCCGTCGATCCGGAATTCCACAAGGGTCTCTCTCCTGTAGTCTTCGTATTCACGCTCGTGGTCATCGTCTTCCTGGCATGGTACCTGAACAGGACGATTTACAGGAGCTTCTGCGAGATAGTCCAAAGGGATATCATGCGCGAGCACGTGTCTGTCGGTACGGGAGCGAAGAGCAACGATAAGCAGACCGCAGAACCGCGTCCGGGGACGGACATGTCCCGAAAGCCAGGGAGCGAGGGATAGCAGAGATTATCCTTTTATCCGACAGTTCGTTCCGTGTCTTCGGCAAACATATGTCCGGAGACGATTTCATCGCGGAGCTTAAGAGGCTACTCGGCGAGGAACGGGTTCTGACCTCGAAGGTGGATATACTGCCGTACTGCTCCGATTACCTCCACAGGGATTCCTACATCGAGTACGGCGCCTGGCCGAGCTGCGTCGCGCTCCCTGAGACGACCGAGGAGGTCTCGCAGATAGTCAGGATCGCCGCGGAGAGGAGAATCCCTATAGTACCAAGAGGCGGCGGGTCGAGCCAGGTCGGCGGGTCGATGCCTGTCGATGGCTGCATAGTCGTTTCGACCGCGAAGATGAACAAGGTCATCGACATCGATGCGGTGAACATGATGGTCACAGCGCAGCCCGGGGTCAACCTGAAGGAAATGGACGAGATACTCGAGCCTCACGGCCTGATACTCGCCCAGGAGCAGGGGAGCTACAGGACGGCCAATATTGGAGGCGCGGTATCGACCAACGGGCTCAGCATGCGGCACAACAGGTACCGCGATATCGGCGAGAACGTCATCAGCCTGGAGGTCGTACTCGGTGATGGAAGTGTCCTGCGGACCGGCAGAAAGGTCTGCTCGAACAGCTCCGGATACCCGCTGCACAAGATATTCGTCGGCGCGGAGGGGACGCTCGGGATAATCACCGAGCTGACCCTGAGGATACACCGCAAGCCGGAGAAGGAGCTGGCGGTGCTCGCGCTATTCGACAGCTGGGAGAAGACCCAGGCGGCTGCCTGGGAGCTGAACGCGAGCGGGATAAACTTTGCCGGCGGGTACGCGTTTGAGCTCGACCAGGAAGAATTCGGAGGCAGAGTGACAGGAGTGCTCGTGGGCATCGAAGGGAATGCCGAAGAGGTCGATGCGAGCGCGAAGCTCGTCACGCGTCTGCTCGAGGAGAAGGACGGGAAGCTGACGGACGAGAAGACCGCATGGGAACAGTGGCGATTCGACAGGATGCTCTGGTGCGGCTCCGCTGCGAAGACGGAGCTTTGCGGGGACGACCTCGTCGCGGCGATGCCACTTCAGTACTACGACAAGGCCCGGGAGCGCATCATTCGTGAAGTTTATCCGAAGTATGGGGCGATACCGGGTGGGGAGAACTCGCGGGTGATAGTTCTTGGCCGACGGCATCTTGTCACCTTCGGGTTCTATTACGATCCCGAAAAGCTGCCTCTGCCAAGGCTGAAGGAGATGTTCGGCGAGATGATGAGGATAGTCGCCGAGTACGGCGGAGTAGGGCCAGGCTGTCACGCGACCGGCATGCTGCTTGCGGATCACTTCGAGATAGAGCACGACCCGGTGAGGGCGGAGATCATGCGCAAGATGAAGCGCGTGTTTGACCCGTACAACATCATGAACCCCGGGAAGAAGTTCTTGTTATGACTCACGGCTCGACAACGTTCACCCAGAAATGCAACTCACGGTAATACACGCCGTCGATGTACACCTTTACCGATATCTTCTGAAATCCGGGCTCGAGCGTCGTGGCGTTCAGCAGGAACGTCCTGTTCTCGCCGTCTCTCAGATGACATGTCAACTGCGACTCTTTCGTAAGGTTGAAGTAGATCTCCACGCGGAACGAAGCATTGTGTCCCTCGCCGTTCTTCAGCATGAGCGTGAAGTTCACTCTCTCGCCCACGGAGGCGTTCTTTGGCAGCTTGAGATCCATGTTCTCAGACATGAGCGCGATATAGGTCGTCGATGGCGGATGCGTCGTCACGAGGATGTACGCAAATATCAGTATCAGTACGATCCCGAAGACGATCCCGGCCAGAATTATCGGGTCAAGGTCCTCCTTCCTGGGCATCGAGAGTTCCAGATCGAATTTCCTGTTCTCGTGATGCAATATCTTGTCCGCCATGAGCGCTACCACGGTGAGTCCGACGAGGGAGATGATCGACACCTCCTGCGTCAGGATGCCCGCGAGCGCCAGCCCGACCGAGATGAGCATGGCCGAGAGCACGCTTAGGGCTATCGATAGAAGCACGAACATGTCCGATTTGACCCTCTCATGGAAAACCAGGCGCGTGAGTGCATACCCTGGGAGGAAGAACAGCAGGAGCAGCCCGAGCACGAACGTGACCGGCGAGGAGCCCAAAAGCAGAGTGGAAAGTCCTGCAACGACCGCCGTGATGCCTGCGAGCAACCGCAACAGATCATCTGAGACCCTGAGCTTCAAGACACAACACCGCGAGTGGCCGATACCGGCATATCGACGGCCGGTCAGGATGTCCTGAGAAACTATTTATCTGTATTTTAAGCTTAACTCACTGGCTTCTATGCTTCCGCTGGAATTGTTCAGATACGGCACTAGGATGAAGGTCCTGACGTTCGCGATAGGGATTTGCGTCGCGTTCATCGTGGGATCGTTCGCGTTCGCGAACGGACTGAACGCCACCGTGCAGGAGATAACGGGAAAATTCGAAAAGGAAGGCGCGCTGGTCTATGCGGGCGATAACCTCACATCGAGCTTGATAGACGAATCCGCCATCGCCATCGGCAGCCCACACATCTCTGTGGGGATCGCGGAGGCGCTCCTCAACGGTACGTCATACGTCTTCTTCGCCGTAAAGGACCCTGCAAACCTGCTCGGCCAGGACCTGGTCCCGTCACCGGGCGAGATGCTCGCGGGCAAGGACGTGCCCGTGAGAGGATATCTGACAATAACCTCGGTCGAAGGCTCGGTCACACTGTTCGCGAACCATACATACTCGTCAACGATGTTCCCGACATACTGGCATCTCGTCAGATGGGAGGATATCGTCAAGCTCCGACAGGCGCTCTCGAACAGGACCTCCTTCATGATATTCACGAGCATGACGGACTCCCTCGAGTCATCCATCAAAGCCAAGGGACTCTCGTTGCAGCCCATGCCCGGAATATTCGGATACTTCAACGCGGGTGCGAACCAGGTCACGAACGATCTCTGGCTAATCATAATTCCGTCATCGTTCATAGTCGCCATGCTCGTCTATTCCGCCATCGCGATGGAGACGAAGGACAGGGCGAAGGAGATCGCCATCCTGAAGACGATAGGGGCGAACAACGGGCAGATAGCCCGGATATTCATGTTCCAGGCGTTCATGCTGTCCCTGCTGGGCGCTATTATCGGGATAGTCATAGGGATAATCATATCATACGCGATATCAACGTCCTCTTCGGTCGTCATCGAGAACTCGTTGTTCTATCTCAAGGTGACCGAGTACTCGATGCTCGTCGCGCTGGTCTGCACGATTCTAGCAGGCATGCTCGGGGCGATCTGGCCAATTTACCGCGCTTCGCACCAGAAGGTCCGGGAGGCGATGACGTGAGGAGTCCCGCAAGCCTCCTGCTGAGGAGGAGGACGATAATCGCTGCGACCCTGAGCCTCGTGATATTCACGGCGACCATATCCGTCCTGATGGGCATCTCGAGCCTGCCGAAGACCATGCTCGGCAATGCAGACGTCTATGTGATCACGAGCAAGGGCTCGGAGAGCGTGCTCACGAGCAGGATAGATGTGCAGCTGGCGGAGATGCTACTCGAGAACAGGTTCGTGACGAACGCGAGCCCTGAGATATTCGCGTTCGCGGAGTACCGGGGCGAGCCTGTGACCATCCGCGGGGTTGAGTTCGGGCAGTTCATGAGCGTCGAGCGGGCGGTCCTGGTATCCGGGCGGCTACCGCAGGGCCTATCCGAGGCGCTGATAGGCACGCGGCTCGCGAAACGGTTGAACGTCGAGACAGGGGACAGCATCCCGCTGGTCGGCTCATATTCCCGCGCTGTGGCAGAAGCGCGTCTGGTGGGCATGCTGGAAACGACCTCAGGGGTCGGGGACGAGCTAATAGTCTCGCTCAACTTATCGAGGGATCTCGTGAGGATGCCTTCGAATCAGGTATCCATTGTGAGAGTCACTGGTGATATGGAGTTCCTGTCAAAGGTGTTCGCCCCGAACACACCGCGGTTCAGCATATTCGATCTATCCATACCGAAGAAAGAGGTCGTGGTCAACTCGACAGTTCAGGTGAGCCTGAAGGTTAAGAACTGGGGCGATGCGGACGGTACTGTACGGGTTCTTTTGAGAGATAACACCGACAAGGTGACGCTTTTCGACTCGAACCTGTCGATTGCCGCATCCCAGACCGTGATCTTGACGCTCAATCATACCGTTTCCAGACCGGGCAACCATAGCTTGCTCGCGCGTTGCTTCGGGCTTCTGCCTCAAAGTATCTCAACGACCATCACAGTCAGGAATCCGTATCTCATCGTGGTTGCACCTGAGAGGGTCGCCCAGTTCAGCAGTTTCTCCGTTACGGTGTTCGACAACCGCATGTCCCCGGTAGAGAACGCGTCGATCGATGTCGGCGGTAGGGCCACTCTTAGGACGAACGCCTCAGGGCAATGCGAGATCAGCCTCACGTTGCCGGTCGGGGATATCGAGCTCATCGCTGAATATCAGGACTTCGAGGGCGGGACAGCCACCGTAGAGGTTGTGAACTCGTCCTCGCTACCGCAGGAGGTGGATATCCAGGTTTACAAGATAACACTGACCCCGGCGATCGTTAAGGTCCGGGAGAACGCAACGGTCGCCGTGTTCTGCCAGAACTTCGGGAACGTGAGCGGAAGCAGGACGATAACAATATACCTCAACGGCAACCTGTTCTCGCAACGCTCGGTCTATCTGAACCCGTTGCAGATCAAGGTGTTCTATTACAACGTGTCGTTCACCACCGCAGGCGACAGGACGTTCACCTCGGATTCGGTCTCGGAGACCCTCCGGGTCGAATCGCTCTACCAGCTGAATCCCGGGCTCGTCCAGTTCCTGTTGAGGTTCGGGAACACGGGCTCGCTCGACCCGTCGAGAGGCGATCTCATCTACACCACGGCGAAGATATCCGAAGCGAACATCGTGATAGTCCTCGTCTCCCTCGCGATCCTCTCCGCGACGCTCGTGACGTTCGGCGTGTCGAGCAGCTTCATGAAGGAGATAAACAACAATATGCGCATCATCGGGATATTGCGTTCGATAGGAGCCTCCTCGCGTCAATTGTCCTGGATGATCTTCCGGCAGGCGATACTGCTATCGATCCCCGGAGCCGTCCTCGGGCTCCTCGGCGGCATACTCCTGGCGTACCTCATCTCTCTCTCGGAGAGGCTCCTTGCCTTCGGACACGTCGTATACCCAATGATCGACCCGGGAGTCGTTGTCGCCGCGGCGGCAGGGTGCATCGCTATCTGCGTCGGGTCGAGCCTCATAGCGGGGCTGAGCGCGTCGCGCAGGGTGACAATCAGGATGATAAGGGGCACGCGCGAGGAGGCGCTCGAAGGACCGACCCTGCGGGAATTGCTAGGGGAAGAGTGAACATGAGTGTAGCCTCGAACAAACTCGCGGTCCCGATGTTACTGGTTTTCCTGCTCGCGTTCGTTGTCAGGCTCTACCCGCTCGTCTGGTCGCCGTATCCATATAACATCGACGGATTCGGCGAATCGAAGTTCGCAGAGGACATCTTCGATACGCACTCGCTGGCAATCCCCCCGGAGGCGACCTACGCGGACAGCTACATCATCTACATGCCGTTCTTCAACTCGCTGCTCGCGATGTTCTCGAATCTGATGTGCGCGGACCCGCTCATCACCGCGCAGGTGTTCGCAGCAACGATAGGCGCCCTATCTTGCGCGCTCGTCTTTCTGTTGCTGCACGTCATTACGGGCAGCAGGCGGGTCGCGTTCCTCGGCGGGCTCTTTATGGCACTCATGGGGACGTACGTCTTCTGCACGACCTCGGTCTGGAAGGAGAATCTCGGGATGCTCTCCTTGGTCATTGTCGCGGCGTTCTTCCTCGAGCGCCACGATATCAGATTCCGCGTTCTACTGACCCTGCTGCTGGTCATCCTGACTTTCGTTCATCATCACAGCGCGGTCATGACATACCTGTTCTTCTCGTTCGCGACGGTCGCCGAGGGATATATCTCCATGAAGGCCAGGGATTGGTCCTGGCACAACTATGCCGATATCGGAACAATGCTATTCGTCTGGCCATTGGCAGTCCTCTACTACTCAGGGATCGACCTCCCGTACTACGATTTCCTGACACCGGATACTGGCATGTACCTGATGCTCGCGGTCTCCTGCGCGATGGCGGTCCTGATGACGTACTTCCTGTCGGGACGAAGGCGAGGATCCGGTAAGCGCTATCTCCGAGTCGTCATCCCAGCAGTGGGCATCGGGCTCCTCGTGTTGAATCATTTCCGTCCAATATTCCCGGGGATCGAGGGCACCAGAGAGCCGGTTCTCATCTTCGGGATTGTGTATCTCGCGCTCGTTGTACCGATGTGGATCGGTGCCGATCGTGTGCTCGCTCCGGCCGAGCGCGCAGCCCCCATGCTCTACGCCCTCCTGTTCGCGCCCCTGACGATGATCCTGTTCGCGCTGCTCCGAGCGCTCGATGCGACCTCGCACATGATAATTTACCGGACGTTCGATTTCCTGGACATCGGCCTTGCGATCATGTTCGCGGCCGGGGTTGTGATTATACTCCTCAGGATGAGACAGCAGTTGCAGGTCCTCGGGGTTCTCTTCCTCATGCTCGTGCTCGCGACGACCCCGATAGCGTTCCAGACAGAACAGCTGTTCGGGGTGCATAATCAGACCTATGAGTACGAGGTTGACGCGCTCCTTTGGATCGATTCTCATGCAGGCGGCGCGAGGATAGACAGCGACCAAAGACTCGGCACAGTGTACGGAGTGCTGACAGGGTCGAACGGATCTATCGACCTCGCGCTTAGGATATCCGAGGGGCGGTCCGTTCATGGGTTCGACCTGCTCCTGCTAAAGAGCAGCTGGTCGGTCTCGGGCGCCCAGCAGTTCCCCCTCGGGCAGGTCGTGCTCGATCGAGAGCTCCTCGATAGATTCCTCGATGAGCAGAATGTTGTTTACCTCGCAGGGCCAGTGGAGAACCAGCTGATCGTAGCGATGAGCGCGTGATCTGAGCCTATTCCGATCTCTCGAAGAAGCTTCGGATTCTCCTCAGTATCCATTTCACGTCTTCGACCCTTCTCACGAGCCAGCCTTTCATCTCTGTCCTGAATATCACCAGTACCGCGACGAGGACGAACAGGTACACGAACCCGGCTTCGGAGATGAACACGTACTCGTAGTCGTCCTGAAGCGGCCTCACGCCCCATTCGACCACAAGATCGAAGCGGACAGTCGGCTGCGTGTAGAAGTACAGGTTCGGCTCGAAATAGAACGCTTCCTGATAGAACGGGTACAGGAGCGCAACACCGCTGAGGTCGAGCATGACGTGAGAGATGAGATAGAACATGATAATCGCGATCGGGAGGACCCAGCCGGGCTTCCTGGCCTTCGCGTATATCAGAAAGGCCAGGGGTATCAGCACGGTCACGAATATGTTATGGAACAGCTGTCGGTGTATCCCGAATAGCGAATCGAAGTCCGGGAAGAGGGCGAAGAAGGACAGGGGGACGACCAGTCTCGGGTTCATTCTGGCAGCGAGGAGTATCAGGAGCGGAATGGCGAGATGGGTAGCGGGGTCCACGCATCTCTGAAAGGCCTAGCATCTATTCAATCGTTTTGAGCACGTGGCAATAAGCCATTTGACGTGCTGGATTGTCAATCTCACACGCGTCATCCACGTAATAACATATTTGTAGCCGAATACCCTAATACCGTAAGTCCTGGTAGGGGCACCTCACCCGTCAGGACTAGTTGCAAGCTAGGAGGAATCGCTGTGGCGAAGAAGAAAGCACCGGAAGAGGAAGAGCCAGAAGTCACCTGCCCTGTCTGCGGTAACCCGGTAACCCTCGAGGATCCCTTCTGTCCGCATTGCGGCGCGGAGTTCGAGGAGGAAGAAGTTGAAGAGATTACGGTAGAGGAAGAAGAGGTACCCGAGGCCCCCGAAGAAGAGGAAGCAGAGGTTGAGGAGGAGGAAGCCGCCGAGGAGGAGGAAGCTGCCGAGGAAGAAGAGGTCGCCGAGGAAGAGGCCAGTGAGGAGCTCGAGGCCGAAACGGAGGAAGCAATCGAGGAAGAGGCTCCCGAAGAGGAGGAAGCAGAGGTCGAGGAAGAGGAAGAAGCCGCCGAGGAAGCAGAGGTCGCCGAGGAAGAGGAGGTTCCCGAGGAGGAAGAGGTTGCCGAGGTGGAAGCGGTCGAGGAGAAGCCAGCGGCCAAGCCCGCCGCGAAGGCGAAGACGTATGGCACAACGACAGGCCTGACAGACATAAGGGTGTTCGGGATCGCGTTGCTGGTGCTGGGAATAATAGGCCTTCAGATAGCCCTGTTCATACGATGGTACTGGACCTGGGTGCCGCCGATAGATCAGAATCTCGGCATGTACGCCCTGATAGGTTTCCTGATCATCGTCATCGGCTTTGGCGCCTTTACGCTCGTTAAGAAATCGGCCGAGGAGAAGGGCAAAGAGTATCACCCAATGCTTCCGACAGTCCTGCTCTCCGTGTTCGTGTTCGGTATACTCGCTCTCATATTCCTTCTCGCGGGCAAACCGATTAGCGATGCGATGAAGGACAATCAGGCCGCCCTGGCAGTGATGTTCGTGGTATTCATCGTCATCGGTATACTGCTTTATATGGCGGGCCAGAAAAAGCTTTCAGGCACGGCCGCGTGAATGATCGGAAAAAACCCTTCGAAACCCTTTTCATGTGTTTCCTATTTTCATGAGAAAAATCCTGAGGCAATCCTGTATTTTCCGACAAAAGGAAAAATAATATATACGCTCGAATCGGTTTTGCCATCCAGAACGAAGGGATGGGAAGAGCGCGCGCTATGCATCGCTCCGTTCCTTTTCCTGCAGTTCAAGGTGATGAGGCATGATAGACAAGAGAGTTATCGTGTTGATAGGCGTGTTGGTCGTGGTGGCAATCCTTGTGCTCGCTTTCAGCACGATGAAGATCGATTTCTCGAGCAAGTCGGGTAACTCCTTCTCGGAACTCATAGATTCGATGGAAGAGAAGATACCAGGATCGTTGGAGCTCGTGCTCCCCAGTACCTACACGAACAATCAGCAGATCACGATCACCGACAGGATAGTGGCAATGGAATCGACCGACTACAGCACGACCTTCTATTTCCTGTACACCGGGACGAAATGGGCGAACGAGACGACTGGCACGGACTTTGAGATACTCACATACATGGGCGGTAACATACACGTGAGACACGCCATGTTCTCCATCACGATCGTCGCGGTAGACCTGCATGCTATGTACGACATCGGAGACATGATAACCCTGAAGACGTCGGTTAAGATCAGCGGCGGGAAACCGGTGCTCTCCGGAACCTGGGTAGTGATAGGTGCTTGAAGAGTAGCTCAAGCCCTCGATATCTCACCCCATGAGCGCTCGTGCGAGAGGTTAGCGGAGGCGGTGTTCGGTTTGACCATAAGGGAGTTCGAGGGGCTGTCGCCAAGAATAGCTGAAGGCGCGTACGTCGACCCAGAGGCATTGCTGATTGGTGATGTCCGGGTTGAGGAGCGAGCGGGGATTTATCCCGGAGCGGTGTTGAGAGCGGATGAATCCACCATCGAGATAGGCAAAGGGTCTTTCGTGCTCGACCTCGCATTGATAGAAGCGCCATCAGGATGTCCAGTGACCATCGGTGAGAACACTATAATATCTCACGGCGCGATGATCCACGGATGCACAATCGGTGAGAACTGTGTCATCGGCATCGGCGCGATAGTCCTCGAAAGGGCGAATGTTGGCGACGGGTGCATAATCGCCGCGGGCTCGCTCGTGCCCCCCGGGATGAAGATCGACCCGGGCAGCGTGTGCATGGGCATACCTGCGAAAAAGATGAGGAGCACGACGAGCGACGATTTCGCGAAGCTGAAGAGCGAGATAAACCACCTGAAGATGAAATCGGCACGATACCGCAATTGAGCGATCGAACGAACACTCAGATTGATCTATCAATCATTATCAAGTCCGGAATTCCGGGCACATTGTTTTTATAGCCCCTTCGCGGTTGAACAAGAATTGCTCCTTTGGAGCGCGTGCACGCTAGTATGCTATATGGGAGGATAATTAATTGAAGGAGCAGGAAACGATTGGACGAGGACAGAAACGACAGGTGAAGAGATGCGCCGTCGTATCCGTCCAGCCACGAAGGCCGCAGACGAAGCCCGAAAGCGCGCTCGCGATGAAATGAGCTCCGTCTGTGAGTCTGCATATGCTTATTTCGCCCCCGGCTGTTTCACGCGTCCCTTTTTGTCAATTGCTAGGAATCTACAGAAATGTCTCCGGATGCCAGCTTTGTAATGTCAAATCCTAGCAATCTGTTTATATCGTGATAAGTCGATGCGGACGCGGTGATATGGATATGCAGCCACAACCAACGATGTATCAACCGCCCCAGCAGCAGGCCCCGGCAAGGCCGATGAGCGATTACCTGAGGCCTGTAGCCTCAGATGTTGTGCTGGCCATCGGAGCCCTTTTGGGGTTGTTCCTGATGATGCTGGGCTCGATCATCGCAGGTCTGACTACAGGAGACAGCCGGGACATCGGATGGATCCTGAACTCGTTCGGCATGTTCGTCCTGACCGTGGTATTATTGTTCGGAGCCATTGTCAGGGTCGACATGGACAAGTTCGTGCGCAGTGCGATGATACTCGCGGCAGCGTTCCTGATCGCCCAAGTGGGCTTCTGGTAACCGATACGGTCAGACCAAGGGACCCTTGGGATAGGGTCCCCTTTCAACAATTTTCTTGGTAGATCGGCGGGAAAATCAGTATTGCCAGACACGGATAATTCATTCGGATTGCATTTTTGCGACATTCGTAACACGCCGCAAGAATTAAATCGCCAACCTGGGAGAGTTTTTATAACACCTGTTGCTAAAAATCAAAATCATATCATCCGCAAAAGCTCGCGTTCCACGCGAAGCGTTTCAGCAGCATCGGGGGACGGACTACAATGAATGTCGTGACGAAAATCAAGAAGGGGTCTAAGCGCGGGATTTCAACCCTGACAGTCGATCACCTGGCTACCGCCATCAAGGCAAGCATCGACAGAGAGGGCATGCCGGACGAGGAGGCGCGCTCCTTGGCGCAGCACGTGATGAACTTCTTCGGATACAGCGAGAGGATCATAGACAACGTCCTTGAGCCAGAGGACCGGGACGCATTCTATATGCTCGAGGACGCGGGCATACTCACGACCGAGCGCGAGGAGACGACCCTGTACGACGGCCGCGAGTGGAGGATACACTACTGGATTTTCAGGAAAGACAGGATCGCGGAGCTCATCGGAGGCAATGCCGACGATTCTGAGGATACCGGCGATTCTTCCGACGTGTACGAGGACGTTCCGCCGGAGATTTGGAACCGGGAATGAGGTTCTCATCACCATACCTCGAATTGAGGTTGCGGTTTTTCCCGGCTATCGATAGCAGTTTCGCCACACTTGTCGAAGAGGATTAAATCTGACCACCCACTTTCACCGATGCGATGAGCCAAATTTTTCCGTATCAGCCGCGGAAAGGCCAGATGGAGATGGTCGAAGCCCTTGTCGAGAATATCGGAAAATCGGCGCACTGCGTCGTACAGGCGGGTACGGGCACGGGAAAGACGATATGCGCCTTGACAGCGGCCATCACCAGCTGCGCGGATTGCAACCGAAGGATACTCTATCTCACACGCACGAACTCGCAGCAACGGCAGGTGATGCTCGAGCTGAGGGAGATATCGAAACGTCACCCAATATTCGGAATGGCAGTCCAGGGAAGACGTAACATGTGCCCCTACGTCGCCCTCAGCGAGGAGCTCAAGAACGGCAACCACGAAGAGCTCTCGCTCTTATGCGCGCAGAAGAAGAGCATGGTCATGAACGGAAATGCCTCTGGCTGCAGATTCTTCCACACCTTGATGAGCGTCGACTGCTCGGGGATCGAGACCTGGGCGAGGAACAGTCTGCCGACCGCGGAGGAGTTCGTGGCGCGCTGCACCGAGTTCGGAGTCTGTGGTTACGAGCTGTGCAAGAGCCTTCTGCCTCAGGCCAAGGTCGTCACGGCCCCGTACATCTATTTCTTCGACCCGTTCATCCGGAAGAACCTGCTCGACTGGATGGGCTGCGACTTGCATGACCTGATCGTAATAGTCGATGAGGCGCACAACCTGCCGGAATACGCGCGGGAGCTGAAGACCGCGGAGCTCTCGATGAACACGCTCAAGGCGGCGGTTCGGGAAGCGCAGGAGCTCAGGGACCCGGAGATATACGAGGGGACGAGCACGACGGATTTCCTCGGTATGCTCCAGGAAATACTGGGAAAGGCGATCGAGGAGTTCGTCTTGGACGAGGACGGGCTCGTCCCGATGGGCATGCTCGAGGAGGAGCTGATGGCGAGGCTGAAGGTGACGAGCAGGGGCCTGCTCAAGATAGCAGAGAACCTCGTCACGCTGGGGGAGATAGTGCGCGACCGGAGGAAAAAGGAGGGCAGGCTACCGAGGTCATACCTGCGCGCGGTCGGCCTTTTCATCGAGTTCTGGATGTCGGTCGATGAGGAGGACTACGTGAAGCTGGTCGTAGGCGGCGACTCCGCGCGGTTCGAGGCCTATTGTCTGGATCCCTCTCTCGCATGCTCCAGCCTGCTTCAGACCTGTTCGTCGATACACATGTCCGGGACGCTCGAGCCGCTCGACGAGTACCGGGACAGCATCGGACTGCCAAAGGATTCGCCGCTCCTCTCGTTCCCGTCACCGTTCCCCAAGGAAAACCTCGTTTTGCTGTACGCCGACGATGTCACCTCGAGATACGAAGACCTAGCGAAAGACTCGAAGATGCTCGAGAAGATGTGGAGCTACATCACAGAGATCGCAAGGAGCTTCGATCGGAACATTGCGGCGTTCTTCCCGTCATACGCGCTCCTCGAACGCTTCGCCCAGGAAGGCCTCAGAGACGATCTCGGGTGCCGCGTGTTCAAGGAGGAGAAAGGAATGCAGCAGGAGGACCTGATGTCCATCGTATCGGATTTCAAGAGATGCGAAAACGGCGGGCTCATGCTCGCGGTCTCCGGCGGGAGAATATCCGAGGGGATCGATTTTCCGGACCGAGAGCTCGAGATAGCGATAATCGTCGGCGTGCCGTATCCCAAGCCGAGCGCCCGTACCAGAGCCCTGCAGCACTATTACGAGCTGAAGTTTGGCAGGGGCTGGGACTACGTCGTAAAGGCACCGGCGACGAGAAAGATGCTGCAGAGCATAGGGAGACTGATCAGGAGCGAGACGGACATCGGAGTCGCTCTGATATTGGACAGACGGGCCGTGCATTTCAGGCCGCACATCATGGCGACGCGCACGAAGAAGCCGATCGAGGATATCCGCGCGTTCTTCGAGAGACACGCAGGCTCGCGGAAGATACGCCTACGCCGCAGGGAGACCCCTCGGATCCGTGGCGGAATGAAGGAGAAAGAGGATCGATAGCGCCTTCAATGAGCCTTCAGCTCGATGAACAAGCGTCCGCCCTTCCCGGTCTCGTCTTTCTTACACTTTATCGATACCTCGACCTCGGCGCACATCAGAAGCGCGTCGTTCAGGAAATCCAGCATCATGCGCCTGCTCTCGGAATAGTCCTTGTTCGTTATCGTGACCTTTCCTTCGACATCGAACTGCTTCTGGAGCCCCTCGACGAGGTTTTTCAGCTCTTCCTTTGTCGACATCCCCGGCTTCGGCTTGGTCGCGAGCGCGAATAGGCCTCTGCCGAGCCTGATGACCTTTCCCTCGTTTATCAGGTGGACAAGATGCCCTGAGAGATCGTGCGGGGTAAGCCCGGTCATCAAGGAAAGCTCCTGGAGGCTGACCGCCTGTCCCTCCGGTCGTTCGTTCTTTAGGGTCCTGACGATTATCTCCTTTTTCGTCACGCGCCTGAACCTCTTCTTCGGCGGTTCCGGCGGGGCTTCGTCCAGATCCTCTTGGCTTTCCGTGTTCTTGTAGTAATGCTGCCAAATCGCGGATAGGGATCGCTTGTTCACCTCGTTCGGATATTCATCTGTCGTATGCATATCCTCCGTAGGCAGCGTATGATAGCGACGACGGACTCTTTATATTCTTCCCAATATACGCGGCAGAAAACCCATCGTGTTGCGCATAATTTCTGAAAAACTCTTTTACTCGGTCATTGATTCAGTGGCGTGGATGTAGCACTAGTTCTTCTGACACCCCTTTGGCTGTTATGGCCGGCCATGGTATCGAACTCGTTCGCCGCGATCTTTGGCGGCGGTACGCCGATGGATTTTGGCAGGAGCTGGAAGGGCAATAGGGTGCTCGGTGATGGGAAGACCTGGCGCGGATTCGTCTCGGGCATAGTCTTCAGCGTGCTCGTGGGTATCGCCCAAATAGTCCTATCCGAGCCGTTCTCGACCACGCATTTCGGGCTCGGGTCGTACGAGGAGGCCATCCCCTACTTCATCCTAATCTCGACGGGAGCGCTTCTGGGAGACTGCCTGGGCGCGTTTGTGAAACGTAGGCTTGGGATCCCAAGAGGCGGGAAGGCTCCCGGCCTTGATCAGTACGACTTCTTCGTTGTCGCGGTTTTGTTCGCGTTCATCTCGAAGCCGGGCTGGTTCGTCAGCTACTTCATAGCAGATTATTTCTGGCTAGGCACGATCTTCCTGATATTCCTGATACCATTGCTTCACAGGCTGTCCAACATCATAGGCTATAAGTTGGGAAGAAAGCATGTCCCGTGGTAGAAAGGAGCTACTATCATGCTGAAGGAGATGTTGAAGTCCGTCCAGGTGGTCCAGTACGGCGATTTTACTCTTTCCTCGGGTAAGAAGAGCAACTATTACGTCAACGTGAAGAGAGCCTCCGCGGACCCGAGGATCCTGAGGGAGATGGCAAAGGAGATATCGAAACACGTCGGAAGCGAAAGGCTCGCTGGCATGGCCCTGGGAGCTGTGCCGTTGGTCGTCGCCGTGGCGTTACAGACGGATCGCCCCTATGTCATCGTCCGAAAGGACCAGAAAGAGCACGGCACGATGGAGAAGATCGAGGGCGAGGTCAAGCCCGGCGAAGAGTATCTAGTGATAGAGGATGTAGCCACCACGGGCGCATCCGCTCTCAGGGTCGTCGAGGCATTGAGAGCAAAGGGCGCCACCGTGAGGAAGGTGGTTACGGTCGTCGACAGGGAGGAGGGCGCTCGGGAGCTGCTCGAGCGGAACGGCCTGGAGATGATATCTCTGTTCAAAGCGAAAGAGCTGGTATGAGCGAGAGATGGTGATCCGACGGTCGAGGAATGCTTCAGATGTGACCTCTCGAATAGCCGGACAAGGATAGTCAACGGGGTCGGGCCAGAAAACGCGGAACTCGTGCTCATCGGCGAGGCTCCCGGGGAGCAAGAGGATATTACTGGCATACCTTTCGTGGGGAGAGCAGGGAAATTCCTCGATTCGGTGCTTGCGGACCTCGGGGTCGATAGGTCCTGCGTATTCATCACCAACGTCGTCCGATGCCGCCCGCCGGGGAACCGGAAGCCGACCGACGAGGAGATAAGCCAGTGCCTGCCCAATCTCGTGGCCGAGCTGAAATCGGTCAGACCGAGTATAGTGGTCGCTCTCGGGGCCGTTGCTCTGAAGGCGCTTACAGGTCGCTCCGGACGATTGTCCGATGACATCGGCAAGGAATTCGAAATAAAGTTGAACGGTGTCCCGTTCATTGTCATCGCTTCCTATCATCCCTCGGCGGCCATGAGGAACCGTCGTATGCGCGAGAGGTTCAGGTTGGTGCTTTCGAAGGCACTCTCCCGAATCGATCGATAGTGACCATTCGTCAACTCGTTGGGGAAACTTTTTCTATAACTATTCAAGTCCATTCCGTGGAATCGAGTGTCGGGATGATTAACAAAGGCTATCTGACCGTGGTCATTTTCGCGTCGGTTATGACGATATCAGCGGGCATGTTCTGCAACTGCCCGTTCGCCTCTGTAGTCGGCACCGCCGGTCCTATCGCGGGAATAGATTCCGCCAGCGGTCTCAACAAGACCGTTTATATCAACGGGATAGCCATAGATGCCAAGACCGGATATCTCGTCATAGCCTCGCTGCGGGTCATTGTCAAGAACGACGACACTGACCAGTTCAAGGATGGCGGGCTGTTCGATGATGGACATTTCAACGTATCGATATCAATCCCGACTTTCGCCGAGGAAAACCAGACGCTCAGGATTGAGGTGACCAGCCCGGACGGCAAGATACTGTACGGCAACACGACCCTATTGCTCACGAACCTGGACTCGACCACGGTTTATGAGGCGACTGTTTCCATCAAGTCCCCGCCGCCAAACTACAGCTGGGTCTGGGTCATAGTATTCGTTATAGCTTTCGGTCTTATACTTGCCGGATATGCGATATTCACTCGCTGGATGATCGGCAAGCTGGTGCTCAGAAGAGCCGACCAGATAAGACTCGAAGAATGGAAGCGCAGGGGCGGCGGCCAATTGCGGCCCTAGGCGTTCTTTCCGAACCTCTTCTTGAACAGGAATTTGAAATTGTTCCAGCCATCTCTCCATGTGTTGAGCTTCACCTCTCCGACCCGCGGGGAATAAGATATCGGAACCTCCTTCGCCCTCGTTTTTCTGAAAGCCTCGATCTTGAGCTCCTCGGAAAAGGACATCCCTTCCGATGTCAGGTTCAATCTCGGCAGTATTTCTTTCCGGAACACCCACATGCCGCTCTGCGAGTCCCTTACCCTCACCCCGAACAGGAGCCTCACGGCCAATGATAGTATTTTGTTCCCGAGCTTGTGCGTAGCGCTCATCGCTCCTGGCTTGAGGTTCGCGAACCTGTTTGTCGATATGAACTCGAGCTTCTCGGAATCGAGCAGCCGTACGAGCCCTTCTATCATGTCTGCAGGATAGGTCATGTCGGCGTCCAAGGTCGCGATGATCTCTCCTGAGGCGGCCTCGAACCCGGTCTTGTACGCGCGCCCGTATCCACGCCGAGGCTCGTCGATTATTCTCGCGCCCTTCGAGAGCGCGATTTCCCGCGTGCGGTCCTTGGAGTCTGTGTCAACAATCAAGATCTCGTAGCTCAACGAATCCGAGATGCTCTGGCGTATCGCATCGATGACCTGCCCGATGCTCTGCTCCTCGTTCATGGTCGGTATCACGATGGAAAGCCTGGTCATCATCTCTCGGAATCGGCGTATGCCTCATAAAACTGATTGCCGGGGCGAGGTGTCACTGCGTCTCGCTTTTCTCTGGCGGGCTTTCCACGAACTTCGCGTATGCATATCCGAGGAGCGCGACTGACAGTCTGACAAGTGCCCAGAAGGTCAACGGCGTTTGGAACATCTTCCTCGGGTCGTAAGCGTCCCAGAGCTTCCCGTGCTTCAGGGTCAGCTGCTTCCTACCGTACCCGTTCCAGAACGCCTGCTTGATGAATCCGAAGATGGTCCCCCTTGTCCGATGGTAGACAATCATCCGCTCGTTGTAGGTTATCGAATACCCAGCATCGACCGCTCTCAGGTTGAGGTCTATGTCCTCTGCCGTGATGAACCACGGGTCGAACCCCTTCACGTCCTCAATGACCTTGCGCCTGTACCCGATGTTATGGCTGGGATAGCTTATGTCGAACCCCTTCCTGTATAGCTCCACGCGCTCCAGGTCCTCGAACGGCTTGTACCCGATGTTGATGGTCTTGCCGGCGACTATGTCGCAACTCTCGAGCGATTTCCTCATCTCGTGCAACCAGAAGGGGTTCGCGATGCAGTCCCCTCCGATGAACGTTATTATGTCGCCTTTCGCTTGCTTCAGCCCGAAGTTAGTGCTCTCCCCACGAGTCCCCGGGTGTATGAATATCCTTATGAAGTCGTACTTCTCGGCATATTCCTGGACGTACCGCACTGTCCTGTCCGAGCTTCCGGCATCCACGACTATGAGCTCAAACGGGTGTTCCTGGATGACTATGCTGTCCAGCAGGTCCCGGATGTTCCTCTCCTCGTTCAGTACGTTGAGCACTATGCTGATTTTTTTCTTCTCGTCCAATGCCTCATGCACCTCTTTTCTCGGACCCGAGGCCTATCGCGCGGTATCTCACGCCGAACCTCTCCATCTTTGCGGCGGACAGTATCCCTCTCCCATCAATAACTGTTTTGTTCCGCATAAGGTCGAAGTCCTGCTCGGTCAGCCTCGAGAACTCGATGTCATCGGTCTGGATGATGCATCCATCCGCATCGCGCAAAGCCTCCCTGACAGAGGAGGCCAGCGAAATTTCCGGAAGTAACTCGATGAACTCCGACATCGCAAGCCTGTCATAGCCGATCACTCTCGCTCCCTCGGCCAGCAGGCCGACGGCTATGTCGAACGCCCTCGAACCTTCGACGGATATCGTCCCGCTCCTTGTAGCAAGACCGAGCAGCGCGATCCGTTTACCCTTCAGGCTCCCTAACTCCTCCTTCAGCAGGCTGACCGCTCTTCTCACCTGTCGGCGATTGACCTTCTCGACGGCCCTGAGGATCTCCATTCTTTCATCCAGTTTATCCCCGAGCCGGATTATCGAGGAGACATCCGAAACCAATTTCGGATCGCCATACCCGAGCCCGACATCGGCTGCTTCTAAGCCTATCAGGGGGAATAATTCGCGCGCGTCGATTCCGAGTTTCTCGCACAGATTCGCAAGCTCATTCGCGCGGCTTACATCGGTCGCCTTGACGCATCCTTCCAGATACTCCAACGCCTCTGCAGCTCTGAGACGTGTCACGACGGATTTCAGCCCCGAGCCCTCGAATAAAGAGGCCACTTCCTCGCCTACTCTCTTCCGCGATGCCCCGACGACGATCCTGTTCTGGGATATCCTGCATACTGCGAGATTGAACTCCTGGATAGGTTTGAGCCCCGAACGCTTCAAGAGGATTTCCGACACGAACCCCTCCGTCGCTCCAGGAGGGATCCTCGACAGAATAACGACGGTCGTGCCCCTCCTGAGGGATGAGCCGATCTTTTCCAATCCCTTCTTGAATTTCTGTATGTCCGCACGCTCGGATATGCCAGCTCGGCTCCCGAGCGCGATGAAGATATAATCCGAGCCCTTGACGGTTTTCTTAATCGAATCGTTCAGAGAAATGTTTCTTCTGAGAATCGCCTTTGAGAATTCCTTTCCGATATCGGGATTGTAGAAGGGTATGTCCCTTCTGGCAAGCCTGAACAATAGCTCCGCATCCTCCTCGACGAGCGTCAGCCTGTGACCGCCGGCAAGGAGGGCAATGGCAACGCGTATCCCCTTCTCCGTGCCCCCGATGACGCAAATCCTCTTCGCAGCCAATCGCATCAATCCTCGGGAATAGCTCCGGGCTTATCGGCTCCCGCCGTCATCCGATTGAGCACTTCATATAGCACGCGGGCTATCTTGATAGCGGCCTTCCCTTCACCGAACATCGCTTTCTGTATATCCCTCGGCTCGAACGTCGCGATGGCTTCAGAAATCCTTTTCCCGTCAGTCCCGACGAGCGCCGTCCAGCCGTCATCGACCGTCTCGGGCCATTCCGACTCCTCCCTCAGGCTGATGCATGGGACTTTGAGTATGTACGCCTCCCGCTGGATCACGCTCGAGTCAGTGATCATCATCTCCGCGCTCAGCGTGAGCCTTATGAAGTCCAGATAGCTCATCGGCGAGCTCAGGACGACATTCGCGGACGACCTTATCATCTCCATCAGCCCCATCGAGTCGAGCCTCTTTTCGATGCACTGGTCCAGCGCGAACACTACGCGCTTGCCGGAACCGATCATGGCAGCGAATACCGGTTCGGCCGTTTTACGGTCTGTCACGGTCCGCTCGTTGTGTATCGCCAGGACCAGATAGTTCTTCTCCTGTAGCCCGAGCGATTGGAGTATAGTTGACTTCAGAATGGCTATCTTTGAGGCCATGAGCACAGCATCCACCATCAGGTCTCCGACCAGGAAGACGTTCTTTACGATCCCCTCACGCTCGAGGTTCTCGACACAGGTTGCGCTCGGACAGAAGAAGATGTTGGAGATGTGATCGACCGCGATCCGGTTCCGCTCCTCGGGCAGGTTCTTGTTATGCGTCCTCAATCCGGCATCGATGTGTACTATGGGGATGCCGCATTTTGCCGCCGCGAGCGCGGTTGCCAATGTGCCATCGCTATCCCCGAAGGTCAGTACGGCATCCGGCTCCGATTCGAATATTATCTTTTCGAGCGATATCATGTACTTCGCGATCCTCTCACACCCGCTGCCTGCGACCTCCCCGAGATCGTATCTGGGCTTCGGGCTCTCTATAAAGCCCGCGAAAAGCTTTGCAAGGTCGCGGTGCGGGCCAGCTATCACGAGAGTCTCGCGCATGAGCTCTCCGAGTTCCCTGGAAAGGATTGCCGCCTTGATGTATTGGGGGCGCGTGTCGGCGAAGGTTAGGAGATTCATCGAATGCATATTGCCTGGTCTTCGATTTAGAGTTTCCTAGCCAGGACTGCAGACGTTTCAACACTGGGTATGATGTATGGTTAAACCTGCGTCGGAAAGCAGAAATGCGTTTCCAGGAATGAGCCAATACCTGTTTCATGGTGTCCCCGGTCAGCCATATCTATATATCCACATCGTCATTTGCCACTCCCGATTGAGAGATCGAGGAGAGCATCCATATGGAGCTCAAGGCGAAACATTATGTCATCGATGATTGCGAGATTGGCGAAGGGACGATAATAAGGGATTATGTCAATCTGTTCGGCTGCAAGATCGGGAAGAATTGCAAGATCGGCGCGTACGCCGAGATAGGCAGAGGCGTGGTGATAGGCGATAACTGCAAGATCGAGGCCTATGCGTTCATCCCGCCCGGGGTCACGATTGAGGACAATGTCTTCGTGGGGCCTCACGCATGCTTCACGAACGATAAGATCCCGCGCGCGGTGGGCAAATGGGAGATCACGCCGACGCTTGTGAAGAGAGGTGCCTCGATAGGCGCCAACGCGACCGTTGTGTGCGGCACGACCATAGGCGAGAACGCCATCGTCGGTGCGGGTGCGGTCGTCACAAAGGACGTACCTGCAAACACGATAGTCGTCGGCTGTCCGGCGAGGGTTCTCAGGAGGATCCCCGTGGCGGGCGATGAGAAAGATAAGGGTAAGCGGAAAAAGAGTGACCGAGCGAAGAGGAAGTCGAGAAGATGAAAGTGCCAATTACAATCCCTATGATGAGCCAGGAAATGATAGACGCCGCGGTGAACGCCCTACGGAATGAACGTCTGTCCTTGGGCGAGAGTGTATTCAAGTTCGAGCAAGAATTTGCCCAGATGTGCGGCGTGAAGAGAGCCGTCTCCGTAAGTTCGGGAACACACGCGCTGCAGCTTGCGATCGAGGCGATGGGGATAAGGAAGCGATCGACGATCATCACATCCCCGATGTCCTTCATAGCTTCTGCGAACGCGATAGTCCATGCTGGATGCGTCCCGAGGTTCTCCGACATAGACGAGAAGACCTATACGATAGATCCGGGAAAACTTAAGAGACGGATAACTACGAAGACGACGGCTATCATACCTGTGCATCTTTATGGTTATCCGTGCGCCATGGACGAAATACTCGCCTTGGCGAAGGAGAAGAACCTCGCGGTCATCGAAGATGCCTGTCAGGCGCACGGCGCCGTGTACAAGGGGAAAAAGGCGGGAGCAATAGGGGATGTCGGCTGTTTCTCGTTCTACGCGACGAAGAACATGACCGTCGGCGGAGATGGTGGTATGATAACGACCAACGACGACGCGTTGGCCGACAGGTTGGAGAGTATGCGACACTGCGGCAGGATGAAGGGCAGCAATTACGAGCATGACATCATGGGGTACACCGTCAGGCTGAACACCGTCAATGCGGCTATCGGCCGCGTGCAGCTGAAGTATCTACATGTTTGGAACGAGCGCCGAAGGGCCATCGCCGCCATATATGATCGGCACTTGAAGGACGTGGGCGACCTGAGGTTGCCTCCAGCACCGACCCAGGACATCATCCCGGTCTACCACTTGTACGTGGTGAGGACGAAGAGGCGGGACGAGCTCGCGGCCTTCCTCAAGACGAAGGAGATACAGACGGCCTATCATTACCCCTTGCCGATCCACCTCCAGCCGCTGTATAAGCAGATGTACGGGTACAAGGGCGGCGAGTTTCCAAAGGCGGAGAAGGCGTGCAATGAGGTCATCTCGCTCCCGATGTATCCTGGATTGACCGACGACCAGGTGAAGTTCGTCTGTGAGTCTATCAGAGAGTTTTTCGGAAGGTGATTGTCGATGGCGAAGTTCAACGTCGGGGTCGTCGGAACAGGCTATTGGGGCCGGAAGATAGTCGACGAGCTATCGAACATCCAGAACGTGTCTATCGAGGCGATTTCGGACCTGAATGACGAGAACCTGAAGTTCTGTGTGGAGAGATTCAAGGTCAAGAGGACGTTCAAGGACTTCCATGAGCTTCTGGCCATGCCGGAGATCAAGGCGGTAATCGTCGCGACCTCCAACGAGACGCATTACCAGATCTGCAAGGAGGCTCTCGATGCGGGCAAGCATGTGCTTGTCGAAAAGCCGATGACGCTCGACTCCAAGAAGGGCTGGGAGCTGGTGAGACTCGCGGAGAAGAAAAACCTCGTGTTGTCCGTCGGACACATATTCCGGTTTAATAACGCCATCGCCGAGGTGAAGAGGCTGGTCAAGCAGAGGTTTCTCGGTAAGATGTTCCTGATGGAGTTCAACTGGACCAACCTCGAGAAGCCGTTCACCGACCGCGATGTAGTATTCGATCTCGCGCCGCACATGTTCGACATGATGAACTTCATCACGGACGCCTGGCCGGTCGAGATCTCCGCCGTTGGTGCCTCGCACAGGACGAACGTTCTGGAAACCGCGTACATACACGCGAAGTTCAGCGATGGGCTGCTCGCAGACGCGATGCTCAGCTGGGTAATTCCCAAGAAGACCCGGCAGCTCTCGCTGATAGGCGAATCGAGATCGATGTTCGTCGACGCGGTAGGCCAGGAGATAACCGTGTTCGAGAGCGGGTACACCTACAAGCTCGGAGTGGATAGGAACAACACGATACGTGACGAGCTGTTGCATTTCATAGATTCCGTCGGCAACCCGCTGGTCGAGACGAGGAACAGCGGGACGGTAGGCGTCAGGACGATAGAGCTCATCGAAGCCGCAAAGAAATCGATTGCGGAGAAGGCCTCTGTGGACGTATCGATCAAGTGATTCTTCCTGTTCCGACCGCTGCCGATTGGTCATCAATCGCAAAGGCAATAATGTATGGCCCGCATGACGCTAAGGATTCATGTATCGGGTGATTCCCGTTGACTGAGGGAGAGGGCGATTCGCTCAAGTCTGAACTGTTTTCCAAGACAGCCTTCCTGTACGTTTCGACCTTCGCAAGCGCGATCTTTGGATACATCGCCCTGTATTTTGCAACACGTTTCATCGGATCGGTGAATTACGGTATTGTCGCCTTCGCTATCAGCTTCGTCGGGATATTCACCTTCGTGACCGATCTCGGATTCGGCTCCGCACATACGAAGAAGGTCTCTGAAGGCAAGGATTTGCAATCCTGCCTTTCCGTCTTTCTCCTGGTCCGCATGTTCCTTATCGTCATATTTGTGGCCCTCGTCCTCGGAGCGATGTTCGTGTGGGAAATAGTCCTCGGCCAGGGATATGAATACCCAGAGACTCATATGATTATCTTGATTGTGCTTCTCTATTACATTCAGATATCGATCACTAGCGTTTTCACATCGACGTTTCTCGCGCAGCGCGACGTGCTCAGGTCGCAGACGATAACATTATTCGATGTTGGCAGCAGGGCGATCACCACCCTTGTGGTGGTAGCATTCGGCTTCGGACTTGTCGGCCTCGCCTGCACATACGTCGCAGAAGGAGCGATTTCATTAGCCGTCGCGCTTCTGCTCGCGAGAAAGAGATTACCGCGGATCCGCCTTGCGGCAATCAGGGAACCCATATTCCGGGAATATCTGGGGTTCGCAGCCCCGCTTGCACTAGCATCGGTTATTTCGCCTATCGCAATGTATCTTGATAAAGTCCTGATTCAGTATTCCACAAATGCTGTGGAGACCGGTATATACTACGGTTCCCAATCCTTGCTCTCGTTTTATCTCGCACTGGGAGCGATTGTTAGCTGGATGATATATCCTGCGATCTCCGAGATATCCATACAGAGGAATGGCAAAGAAAAGATACTGAAAATAACCTCTTCCACCCTTAGATACTTCTTACTTCTTACCATGCCGATCATGCTATTTCTGATAATCTTCTCGAAAGAGATCCTATCGATTTTCCTCTCGGCCGCCTTCGAGCCAGGAGCGATCGCGTTCTCTATCCTCGCAATAGGGTACACTATGGGTCTTCTAATGTCCCCGTTCGGGTCGCAGATGCTGGGCATGGGCATGTCCAAGCTCTATGCGAAATACGCATTGATTGCAATCGCCATCAACATAATACTGGATATCCTGTTGATACCATCAAATATCAGCGTCATCACGCTTCTTGGGTTGGGAAAAGACGGAGCCGCGATTTCTTACTTAATAAGGCAAATCGTGCTCCTCTCGTTCTTCCTCATTAGCGCAAGAAAAGTCATCGGATTCAGGGCGCCTGCAGGAATTCCTAATATCTCGGCAGCTGCCATGGCTGCCGTTACACTCACGTACTTCTTGACAGGCTTTATGGACATTTCCAGATTCTACGATCTTGTCGCGCTTTTCATGTTGAACATCGGATTCTTCGTCTGTTTTGCCATCGCCTTCCGAGCTATAAAAAAGTCGGAAATCCGGGAATTGCTCAGGCTGCTCCGAATAAAGAGCCTGCTCAAGAAGCCCGGAATTTAGCACACCGCCAGACCGACGTCCATAACCGTCCCGATATCCCTCATTTGTCCCATTTGTATCTCAACGAAGTGTGACTGATATTTATGCTCGTGTGGGCCTCCTGGCTTTCCAAAGATATCATCATAAGTGGAGAATCAAGGCCTCGACGATGACATTTCATCCTCGCTTCGATAATCTCAATAGTGATTCTGCGAGTAGCTGCATATGAATGAGCGCTGTGAGGTATCGAGTTCATTGCATCTCTCCCCGTCTCGGACCCACGCAAATTGATTGAGCGACCTTTGTGACTTCTTATCAAGCATGTAGCTCTCTTACCAGGCGACAATTAAATATCGACCCCGGCCATTGCGATTCATCTATGTCATCGATCTTGATGTTGCTCGCAAAGCCATTCTCGGGCGATATCCGCGTCAATAGGGAAGCAAAGACCTTGCGCGAGGCGGGATATGCCGTCCGCGTCATCGCGTGGAATCGGGGGAGCGGTAAGCGAGAGTACGGCAGAAGCTCAGACGGGATAGACGTGTGTCTGATAGGACCGTCATGCAAAACGAGAGACTTTCTCTCGCTCATCATTGGAATTCCGCGTTTCTTTATCCGGGCGTTCATTGAAGCTATAAGATGGGATCATTCAATCGTTCATTCCCATGACTTCGACACGCTGCCTCTGGGTTATGTCATCTCAAAGCTTAAAGGGACAAAGCTCGTCTACGATGCACATGAATCATATGCAGATATGATCTCCGATGACGCTCCGCCCATTATCGTTTCGATAATCAGAAGGTTCGAGCGTTTTTTTCTGGCCTCCGTCGATCTTGTGATAGTCTCGAATCGAAGGGTTGCCGAGAGGATCGGCGCAAATGATGCGGTGATAGTCATGAACTGCCCGAGCAGGTCCGAGCTTCAGATGCGGGATATCGGCCATGTAACGGACTCGAAATACCTCAGGATCGGATATTTCGGCTCACTGGAGCCCGGAAGATTTCTAACCGAGGCGATGGAGATAGTTTCCAGTTCATTGGCATGGAACATGGTGATAGGCGGCGATGGCACCTTGAGACCCGAGCTCCAGAGATTTGTTAATGGCTCCGATAGGCTCGAATACCTCGGTTCGCTGCCGCATTCAGATGCCTTGCGTGAGTCAGCGAGATGCGCATTGCTTCTCGTGATGTTTGACCCCTCGAATTACAACAATATCATAGGGGCGCCGAATCGGATGTTCGAGGCCTTGGCACTGGGAATCCCGCCAGTGGTTACCTCAGGCACCTTGGCGGGCGAGATCGTGACAGAAGAGAACTGCGGATTCACCTGCAGATACGATAAGACGGAATTCAAATCCTTGCTCGAGATGCTTGCGCAGCAGCCAGAGAAAATCAGGCTGGCCGGAGAAAACGGGAGAATAGCATTCGGGCGTGAGTACAACTGGGAAAGTCAGGCTTCAAGGTTGCTGCTCGCCTATCAGAAGTTGGTCGGGAGATAAGAGAAATATCTTTCCGGGGCGAAAAATGTCGCTTTTTATATACCATCGCCCCCTCCTTTTCCGCTGGATAATATTCTATCGAATATTATCGAGGCAAACAATTATATTCTCGTTTCTACATTCAAGGTATTGTCCGACGGATGTCGGACGAAATGGGATGGGATGCAGAAATTGACTGTCAGCGCCATGTGCAACTAGGTCATTTCTTCGCATCTGAGGGATGGGACAGCCATGCACCTAAAGGAGATCGAGATCGAGAACTTCAAGTCATTCGGTAGGCGAACAAGGATTCCTATTCTGCCTGGCTACACCGCCATTACGGGCCCGAACGGATCGGGCAAGTCGAACATCTCCGACGCGATCCTGTTCGTCCTGGGACCAAAGAGCTCCCGCGTGATACGTGCCGGTAAGCTGACCGATCTCCTTTTCAACGGAGGCCAGAGCGGCCAAAGGGCATCCGAGTGCAGGGTCAGTCTATACTTCGATAATTCCGACAGGCTTATCCCCATCGATTCCGACGTCGTCAAGATAACCAGGGTAGTCAGGCTCTCGGACTCATCGGAAGAGGGCTACTACTCGTATTATTACATCAACGACAGGAAATCGCAGCTTGGCGAGATTGAGGAGCTGCTGGCGCACGCTCGGATCTCCGCAGACGGATACAACTTCGTCCAGCAGGGGGACGTCACAAAGATAGTCCAGATGGGACCTGTAGACCGCCGGAGGATACTCGACGACATAGCGGGTATCAGCAGGTTCGATGAGGACATCGCAAAGGCGGAGAAGGAGCGCCAGGAAGCCGAGGACAACATCGCGAAGCTGAACATCATAGTCGACGAGCTGAAGAAGCAAATGAAGCAGCTGGAGTCAGACAGGGAATGCGCGATGAAGTATCGTGAGCTGCGAGACAAGCTCGTGTTGTCGAAAGCGCAGCTGGCGGCCAAGAAGAAGGATGAGGTCGAGAGCGAGATATCCTCGATCCAAAGCCAGATAGCGACCTACGAGCAGGAGAAGACCCGGCTTGAGAAGAGCATCGAGGAGAAAAAGGCGGAGATTGCGAGGATCGACCAGGAGTTCGCCGAGGTCGAGGCGAAGATACTGGAGAAAGGCGGCCAGACAGCGCATGAGATCAAGGAGAAGATAGACCAGATCAGGATAGACCTTGCAAGGGCGACCGACGCCGTCTCGACGGCCGAGGAACAGTTGTCGTTGCTAGCCGAGCAGGCAAAGAGCGCGAAGGAGGAGCTCAAGAAGATAACGAAGGAGCTCAAAGAGCTCACGGCGGCCAGGGACGAGGTATCCTCGCGCATCGGGGAGAAGACGAAGGAGCTCGATGGGCTGAAAAAGGAGCTGGCGAAGAGGCAGGAGGCCGCATCGGAATCCGACGCGAAGCTCGGGAAGATGCAGGCCGAGATGGACGCGCTCGTCAAGGAGATCACCGCCAATGAGGATTCGTATCGTTCGCTCCTCATCGAGCAGGACAAGCTCGCCGGGAAGATAGAACGGCTCAGGAGCGAAATTGCCGAACTCGAGGAGACGAAGAAAACGTACGAGTTCGAGCTGGAGGATGCAGAGTTCAACATTAGGCAGCTCTCCGCCGACAAGAAGAACTCGGCAGGCGAGCTGAAAAGGCTCCAGGAAGATTATTACTCGAAGCGCAACGAGGAGAAGAAGCTCGTCAAGGAGTCCCAGGAGCTAGAAGAGGCGATAAAGTCCCTCACGAGGGAGTATAACCGGCTCAAGGCGGAGGCCGACGCGGTCAAGATGGTGGCGGAGGGTTACACCCAGGCGGTCGGCAGGATAATCGAGGCGCGCGACAAGGGCGAGGTAAAGGGGATCCACGGGACCGTTTCCGAGCTCTGCAAGGTCGACGAGAAGTACGAGGATGCGATATCCGTCGCTGCCGGCAACAGGCTCCAGGCGGTCATCGTCGAGGACGACTCGGTAGCGGCAAAGTGCATCGAGCTCCTGAAAAAGCAAAAGCTCGGCAGGGTGACCTTCCTTCCGCTCAACAAGATGATAGAGGGTAAGTCGCGTGGGAAGGCGATACTCGCGGCCAGGAGATCCCTTGGGTACGCGATAGACCTGGTCGAGTTCGACGAGCGGTACCGAGCTGCCATGTGGTATGTCTTCGGAGATACGGTTGTCGTCAACAACCTGAACGAGGCCCGCGCGATGATGGGCGGGATTAGGATAGTGACGCTTGAAGGGGAGCTGATCGAGGCCTCTGGGGCGATGATAGGCGGGACGCTCGAGAAATCGAGCAAGATCGGTGTTTCCCCCTCCAAGATAGACAAGGTCGCGGCCGACCTGAGGACTGCCATCGAGCAATCCGAGAAGGTCAATGCGAGGCTCAGAGAGCTGCAGGAGCAGCTCGCACAGCTGGAGGATAAGATCAAGTCGTTCAACATGACTGGCGGCGGCCAGGAAGCGCAGTTCGCCGCGATGGAACTTAAGAAGAAGGAGTTCTCGCAGAAGATATCGGCCAAGAAGGCTGAGCTGGACGCGAAAGGCAAGGAGCTCTCCGAGACGCTGGACGCATCCGAAGAGGTCAAGAAGCAGATATCCGAGCTCGAAGCAAAGATCGAGTCACTCAAGAAGACGAGGGACGAGCTCGGTGAGAGAATCCAGAAGGCGACGCCGAAGGAGATCGCACAGGAGATAAAACAGATAGAAACGAAGATGCTCGAGCTGAGCACGGAAGTGGCCTCGCTCACGTCGCAGAAGGATACCTTGGAAAAACAGATAGAGCTCGTCGAGACCAGGAAAGCGGAGGTTGATAACTCCCTCAAGACGTGCATCGAGCAGACCGAGGAGAACAAGAAGAAAATCTCGGAGAACAAGGAGAAGATGCAGAATCTCGAGGCCGAGCTGAACGGCCTGAGGAAGATAGAGGAATCCATGGGTGCAGAGATGGAGAAGCTCCGGAAGGAGCGAGACGACCTCTACAAGCAGAAGAGCGAGTGCGAGGCGGCAATCGACAAGTTCCAGTCGAAGATCGAGACCACCCACGACCTCGTGCTCGGGTTGAAGACGAAACTCAGCGCGGCCGAGACGGCGCTACAGGAGCTGATAAACGAGCTTCAGGGATACAACGTAGAGCTGAAGCAGGAGAAACTGCCGCCAATCGGCGAGCTCAAGGAGACGATTCAGAGATGCGAGGCCGAGCTGAACTCGCTCGGGGTCGTCAACCTGAGGGCGATCGAGGATTACGACGAGAAGAAGCAGAGGTTCGAATCCGTGAAGGCGGAGATCGCACAGCTGACCAAGCAGCGAGCGAACCTGATAAAGCTCGTAGAGGAGCTGAACGAGAAGAAGAAATTCGGCTTGCTAAAGGTGTATGAGTCGATCCGCGAGAATTTCAAGAGGATATACGCAGAGCTGTCAAACGGTGGCGAGGCGGACATATTGCTCGAGAACCCGGAGGACCCGCTAGCCGGTGGACTGATAATACGTGCACGGCCGAGGAACAACAAGGAGCTCAGGCTCGAGGCTCTCAGCGGTGGCGAGAAGAGCCTCACAGCGCTGTCGTTCATATTCGCGATCCAGCAGTACCAACCATCACCCTTCTACCTGCTTGACGAGGTGGATATGTTCCTCGACGGCGTCAATGCCGAGAACGTCGCGAAGGTGATCGCGAGGAACTCGGCGAACGCGCAGTTCCTGCAGGTGTCTCTCAGGAAGACAACCCTCAAAGAGGCCGATCATATCATAGGCGTCACCCGCCTTCCATCCGGGATTTCGCAGGTCATAATCAAGCCGAACATCGGTGACGAGCTGATCGAGGGCGAGGAGCCGGCACAGCCCCAGGAGGCGGGATAGATATGATTAGTCAAGAATGCGAGGCGATCCTGAGCCATCTCATGTTCCATCGCTCCCTGATAGACGATGCCGAGAATGACAGGAGCCAGAAGCTCGAGAAATACGTCAAGATGGTCGAGGAGATGCGCGACGGCATATATCCGATATCCTCCGACCCGTTCGAGCGGAGCGTATCCATAGCCTTTGAACTCGTCATAAAGAACAAGATGAACCCGTGGGAGATAGACTTGATCGAGTTCTCGAAGATGTATCTCCAGAGGGTCAGGAAGTCCGAGGATATCAACCTGATCGTCGCCGGAAGGCTAATACTGATGGCCTGGTCGGTCTTCCGGATGCAGACTGAGGACCTGCTGGTCAGGATGGACGAGCCGGAGCAGAACGAGAACTTCTTCGAGGACTGGGACACGGAGGCTATCCAGCTATATTCTGGGATAGACGAACCGGCCGCATTGGTCGAGATCATGCAGGATGGGGTCGAGTTGACCGAGGCGGCGAGGAGGCCGGGCTCGAAGAGGCAGGTGGCGCTCGTCGAGCTCCTCGAGGCGTTCGAGGAGGCCAAGAAGGAGGTCGAGGTGCGCGCGGAGATCGCGAAGTATCTCGAGAAGTACAGGCCGAAGGAGTTCGACGACCAGGCGCACAAGGACACGCTGGAGCAGGACATCGCGGAGACCTGGAACAGGATACTTGCAATCGGGCCGGGCTCGATACCGTTCATCGACATCACCCGGGGAGGCAAGGAGGACGCCGTAGCGGTGTTCATGAGCATACTCTTCCTGGCAAGCATGAATAAGATCACGATCTGGCAGGATAAACCCCCATTCGGCGAGATATTCATCGAGATAGTCGATAAGAAGAGCATTGCCAGCATCCGGACAGAGGAGGAGATAATCGACCTCACATCGGTCACCAGCACGGAATCCACAAACGGCTCCACGGTGGTCAAGTGAGCGACAAGACCGACAGGTATGTAGAGGCCGCGCTGTTCATCGCGGGCAAGCCGATCTCGGTGAAGGATATAGCGTCATCCCAAAATCTCGACGCCCGGACGATCAGAGCGGCATTGAACCGATTGATCGAGAAATACTCGTCCCCTGACACCGCGATCGAGGTCGTGAAGCTGGGCACGAAATACGCGATGCAGGTGAAGGAGGAGTACCGGCCGAAGGCCGAGGCTGTCGCGCCCCCGGAGCTCTCCAAGGAGGCGCTAAAGGTGGCCTCACTGATAGGCTATTACCAGCCGATTCTGCAGAGCAAGTTGGCCGCCCTGGCTGGCCCTCAGGTCTATGAGGGCGTGAAGGAGTTAGAGGAGAAGGGGCTCATCAGGGCGAAACCGAAGTCGCGGAGCTTTGAGCTCACAACTACATCGAAGTTCATCGAGTACTTCGGTATAGACGCTCGATCCAGGAGCGACGTCAAGCGCTGGTTCGAGAAGAAGCTGAAGCAGGTCCCAAGCAAAGATTAAATAGAATCCCCAGTAATGCATAGAACGTGATTTGAGATGGTGATGCCTCTAAGCGTTTTGGAAAAATCTGTGAACAAGAAGGTCTCTCTGTTGCTCAAGGACAACAGGATGCTCGAGGGGACCCTGGTCGGATATGACGAATACATGAACATGGTCCTCGAGGATACCGAAGAGACAAACGGAGACCAGGTGAAGAGGCTGGGAACGGTCATACTAAGGGGCAACAACGTCGTCAGCATCACACCCCGCCTTTGAGTCTTCTCCATGGCCATGATCATCTGTTGTACCGCCCGGGATAGAAAGGTTTAATGCAGTTGCTGATACAATACCCTGGCAATGCAAGCCGTGATGTTAGTAGGAGGATTGGGCACTCGACTCAGACCGCTCACTTTCAGGTTACCGAAACCCCTCGTGCCAGTCATGGGAAAGCCTCTGATGATGCACGTGATCGAGTCGTTGCCCGAGCAGGTCGACGAGCTCATCATACCTGTAGGGTACAAGCGCGAGATGATGGAGGCCTATCTGGCAAACCAGGAACTGCCTGTCAAGGTCACCATAGTGGATGAGCCGGAGCCCCTGGGCACGGGCGGCGCGGTGAAGAACGTCGAGCATCTCATCAGGAAGGACGACACGTTCCTCGTATTGAATGGGGACATAATAGCATCGGTCGACCTGAACGAGTTCGTCGAGTTCCACAAATCGAAGAAGGCGATTGCGTCGATAACCCTCTGGGAGGTTGAGGATCCGACGCCCTTCGGGGTCGCGCAATTGGATGCGGACGGGAGGATCCTGAGATTCCAGGAGAAGCCAACAAAGGAGGAGGCCTTCTCGCGCCTTGTTAATGCTGGCGCATATGCGCTCGAGCCCGATGTGCTCGACGAGATAGGCCCGGGGTTCGTATCGATGGAGCGCACGGTCTTCCCAAAGCTGCTCGACAGGGGCATGTACGGGTTTACGTTCAAGGGGTATTGGGCGGACTGCGGCACGAGAGAAGGGGTCATAGCCGCGCACGTGGAGCTGATTAGGAAATTCGGGTCGTACGTCGCGGAGAGCGCGAGCACGATCTCCACCGACTTCATCTCGCCGTTCTGTGTCGAGCCTGACTGCCGCCTGATAAAGGCGACGATAGGGCCAGGGTCATACATCGGCAAGGGATGCGTCGTCCTCGACGATAGCGAGATAGTCAACTCAGTCCTACTGCCAGGAGCGCGCGTTGATAGGTACTGCAGGCTCGAGAACTGCATAGTTGACGAGAACTACCGCGTGCCGACGAACACCTCTGTCCGTGACATGATACTCGCGGAGATACCGGTGGACGAGAACGAAGAGGACTAGAACCACATCAGGTACGCTGTGAAAATAATCCCCGATATCGTTGCCGCTGCAGGGATGGTCAGAATCCATGCGAGGACAATGCGTCTCCCAATTCCCCATCGGACGGCCGATAATCGTCTCGCAGCGCCAACTCCCATTATCGCCCCCGAGATTGTGTGCGTGGTACTCACGGGGATACCGAAATATGCGGTGGCTGCGAGCATGGTAGCTGCCCCTGTCTCCGCAGAAAATCCCTGGTAGGGTTCAAGTTTTGTGATTCTGGAGGCCATGGTTCTAACGATTCGCCAGCCGCCAAAGAAGGTACCGAGGGCAATGGCAGCATGACACGCTACGGCTACCCAGAGGAAAACGTGGTCCTCGGGCGAGGCGACAGCCGAGATCACAAGGACCATCATGATTATTCCCATTCCCTTCTGTGCATCATTTGTTCCATGTGTGAACGAATAGAACGAGGCGGAGACAAGTTGAAGTCTCCTGAACCATCTGTTGGAACTATCACGATGAGTCCGCATCGTAAGCCTTATCACGATGACCACTATGATAAAGCCCATTATCAGGCCGGCCATGGGCGATATGAATATGAAGCTAACAGTTTTCATCGTGCCAGACCAGTTTATCGCCCCAATTCCTGCCACCGCGCCGCCCGCCCCTATGAGACCGCCCACCAGCGCATGGCTACTGGAAGTGGGTATTCCAAACCACCATGTTATGAGATCCCAAATTATTGCCCCTGCCAATACCGATATGACCAATGGGATCCCGTATTCGATCACGATCTGCTGATTGATTATACCTTTCTGGATTGTCGCCGCGACCGCTCCTCCCATCAATATGCCCAGAAAATTGAAGATTGCTGCCATGCTCACGGCCTGAATCGGAGTCAGGACCTTCGTGGCTACAACCGTGGCAATTGAGTTTGCGGCATCGTGAAAACCGTTGACAAAATCAAATATCAGCACGAGCACTATCGTTGCTATCGCTATCAAGGATAATCCGAACAGCTCGGGCATTTCTGAGTTCTCTCCTCTGGCATCACGAGTTCTTGATCACGATGTCTTTAACGATGTCCGCAACGTCCTCGCAGCGATCCGTGGCAGTTTCCAGATGTTCATAGACCTCTTTCAGCTTCATGATAAGCTTGATATCATCGAGCTTGAACAAACCTGCGAGGGCCTCATGCGTGATGTCATCCGCCATATTTTCCAACCGATTGACCTCGACGCATTTTGCCAGTATCTGTTCTCTATTCTTGCGGTTAGATATGGCATGCACTGCTGAGTGTATTTCGACAACCTGCTTTGAGAGAATATCTATCAACTGGATCATATTAGGTGGCAACTCCTTGATTTCGTAAATTTTCATCCGGGTCGTTGCGGCATCAATGTAATCGATGATATCGTCGAGTCGGCTCATCAGGTCCGAGATGTCGTCATGGTCGATTGGCGTCACGAAGGTCTTGTTCAGGAGATCGACGACCTGATGCACAAGGGCGTCTCCTTCGTTCTCGATATCTTCGATTCTCTTGATCCTGATATCGGCATTCTTGTAATCCTTTGCCAGCTCCGAGAGCTCTTTTGCCCCCTTCAGTATGACATCCGATTGAGCTGAAATGAGATCAAAAAAATGCTTCTCCTGGGGGATTATCCATTCCTTGAATCCCATCGTGTCATCTCCGTCTCTGTCGCACCTGCATTCATGGAGTAATAATTAATGCTATTCCCGGGGCGCATTTTGTGATAGCATCCTTTCTCTGAATCGCGATTGAGATCTTTGAGGCATATGATTTATCCGAGTTCGTCTATTACGAGCGCACAATGGACGAACACGAGCTAGCCGGGCAGAGGAAGCTGTTCGGGACGAATGGCATAAGGGGTGTTGTGGGCAGAGACATGAACGTCTCGCTGGCCCTCGGAATAGGGTGCGCCATCGGTACCCTGTTCAAGGGAGAGATCGTCATCGGGACGGACTCGAGGACCTCGAACGAGATGCTGAAGAACGCGGTCATCTCAGGCCTTCTCTCCACAGGATGCGACGTCAGAGATGTCGGGCTCGCGCCCACCCCGTCAGTTCAGTACTCGGTCGCGAAATCAGATGCGAGCGCGGGCGTGGTGATAACCGCATCGCATAATCCCCCGGAATTCAACGGCATAAAGGTCATAGATTCGGATGGAACGGAGTTATACTTCACCAAGGAGCTCGAAATAGAGAAGATCTATTTCTCGAAGAGATACGCCGAGATGAGCTGGGACAATGTAGGAAAGCTCGTTAGAGATCATTCGGCGAATGAGCGGTATGCAGCAGGGATAAAGAAACTGGTTGACGCCAACGAGATATCGCGAGCGAAGTTGAAGGTCGTGATCGACTGCGCGAACGGTGTTGGCGGGCTTGTCACTCCAAAGTTGATGAGCGATTTCGGAGTCCATGTCATCACGCTGAATGCGCAGCCACATGGAAGTTTTCCGGGACATCCTTCCGAGCCGACTCCCGAAAATCTCGTCGATCTGATGAACAAGGTTGTCGCTGAAGGAGCATCCTTCGGGATAGCGCTGGATGGCGATGCCGATAGGGCGATATTCATCGATGAGGACGGCGGCTACGTCACGGGGGATAAATCGTTCGCGATTCTTGCAGGATATCTCTGTTCAAAGCATCCAGGGTCGACGGTCGTCTCAACGGTGGCAACAAGCGATTGCGTCTCCGACATGGTGAGGAAATACGGCGGGAGGATAGTCCAGACGAGGGTCGGCTCACCCGTGGTCGCACGCAAGATGATGGAGCTCGGGGCAATATTCGGCGGCGAGGAGAACGGCGGCCTGATTTACGGCAGGCATCAGTACTGCAGGGACGCGGCGATGACATCTGCGCTCATGGCACAGGCGGTCGCCGAAAGGGGCGCGTTCGGCGCCCTGCTCAGAGAGCTCCCGGTATATTACCAGGCCAAACTCAAGACCGAATGCCCGAATGATAAGAAGAAGGCGGTACTCCAAGCACTGATAAGCGAATGCGCAGGCAAGAAGGTCGACCTCACAGACGGTGTCAAGGTATTCGAAGGGGACAACTGGGTTATCGTGCGTCCGTCAGGCACAGAACCGATATTCCGCGTGTTCTCCCAGAGCAGGACGGAGGAGGGAGCAGTCCAGTTGGCGAATGCCTATCTCGAGAGGCTGAAAAGGATCATCTCATCGATTTCTTAGAGACATAGGTCGACGCGACGACATCCGTGACGAATCTCGCGGCCAGGACAGGTGTTATCCTGCTCTCGAGGGGTGGTGCCACCTCAACGACATCGAACCCGACAAGCTGGGGGGCGAGCGCATCGATTATCTTTTTGACATGGACTGGCTCGAGGCCGTACGGCTCCGGAGTCCCGGTTCCGGGCGCGAACGCAGGGTCGATACCATCTATATCCAGAGTCAGATAGATCCTGTCATAGGGCAGGCGCTTCCGAATCTCCGAGATTGTCCAATCTATCCCCTTCTCGAGTATCGTGAACGAATCCAGAAACTTCGCAGAGCTCTCGTGCTCTTCCTGAGCGAATGACCTCACGCCTACCCACATCACCCTATCCTCTCCGAACTTGTCGACTATCCGACGCATCGCGCAGCCATGATTGTTCCTCTCCCCTTGGTATTCGTTCCTGAAGTCCGCATGCGCGTCTATCCCAAGGACGGCGATGTCGTCGAACGCAGTCGCCAGTCCGGGAGATACGCTGTGCTCTCCGCCGAGCATCACGGGGAACTTACCGTCAGCCACGAGCTTCTTGCTGTATGCATGCACCTCTCTGACCATCTCGTCGGGAGAAAGATGCGAGACGTCGAGGTCACCGGCATCGTACGTCGGGATATCCAGAAGCGAGATCCTATAATCGAACATGTAATGCTCGAAGTTCGTCATGCAGCCGAGCTCCCTGATGCCTTTCGGGCCGTATCTCGTCCCCTTGCCAAAGGTCGCGGTTGTATCGTACGGAACGCCAAACACGACATATTCTGCATCGGCATAGGTCGATCCCGCGAAGAATATCGGATCTGAAGTTCTGATTAGTGCCATCGGATTATCACCAGACATGCAACTCGAATGCCATCTGACGATTTCAAGATTTCATTCGGCTCAAATCGAGAGTATATTATCCCCTGGGCCTATTCAAGGCACGATGAGTGTAGCGGTCATACTCGGGACCCGGCCGGAGATAATCAAGATGGCTCCGGTCATACATGAGCTTCAGAACCGAAGGATACCGTTCACGATAATTCATACTGGCCAACACTATGACGCGCTGCTTTCGGAGATATTTTTCCAGGAACTCCGGTTGCCAAGACCGGACAGGTTCCTCGGAGTGGGCTCGGGCACGCAAGCGGAGCAGACGGCCAGGGCGATGATCGCGATAGAGCACGAGCTGCTGGAGCTCGAGCCCTCGGTCGTGCTCGTCGAGGGGGATACGAACACGGTTCTCGCAGGTGCGCTTGCTGCATCGAAGGCAGGTTTCCTCGTAGGGCACGTTGAGGCCGGGCTGAGAAGCCACGATTACAGGATGCCAGAGGAGTACAACAGACGGCTAACAGACCATGTGAGTGCCTATCTGTTCGCCCCTACGGAGACGGCTGCGGAGAACCTCCGAAAGGAGTCCGTCCACGGGAAGATATTCGTCACTGGTAACACGGTCATCGACGCGTGCAACCTCTATGTCCCGATCGCGATGAACGAATCGAAGATCCTCTCCTCACTGAAGTTCGACCGATTTTGCCTGGTCACGGCACACAGGGCAGAGAACGTCGATGACAGGGTGGTCCTGGAGAACTTCGTGGAAATATTCACGAGATCGCCCGTCCCGGTTGTCTACCCCGTGCATCCGAGGACACGGAAGCTTTTGGCCGAGTTTGGCCTGCTCGAGAAGCTGGAGCGCTCGGAGAACGTCCAACTCCTGGATCCGGTCGGATACTTCGATTTCCTCATGCTCGAGAAGAGCTGCGAGTTCATAATGACCGACTCAGGAGGCATCCAGGAGGAGGCGACCGCGCCTTCGATAAACAAGAAGGTGTTCGTATTGCGGATCTCGACCGAGCGGCCAGAGGCCGTCGCGAGCGGTCACGCAGTCGTCGTCGGCACGGAAGCCGAGCACGTCCTGAGCGAGATCTCGAAGTACGTGCTCGAAGGTTGTCCTCCGCCGCCCATGGGCAGTCCATACGGTAATGGTGACGCATCAAAACAGATCCTGGGATACCTGAGCTACGAGCTGGATCTCTTCAAGAAAAGTGGAACGAGATGGTCATGATCATGCCCTCATGATCTTCTTCCTGCCCATCGCCACCATGTACTGTATCTCCTTGCCCGGCGTGAGCTTGTCCTTGAACTCCTCGGGGATCGGCAGATGGAACGTCTCATATGTCTCGAGATCCATAAGTTGCACTTCGTTCCCCATGGTGGCTATCACCTGAGCTGTCCGCTTGTCGATTATCGGTACCTGGACCTTGTGCTTCACGGGATATACGACGCTCCTCTTGCCTCCGTCGAAGAGGCCTATCGCCTCGATCCTTGCTTTCGCCTCTCCGTGCTTCCCGGGCTTGGACGTGGAGATGCTCATTATCTGGCACGGCTCGTCGTCGATATTCACGTATCTGCCTTCCCTGAGCTCCCTGACCTCTACCAGTTCCCAAGACATACTCTCATCCTTGAGCGCTGTAACCTTCTTGTATTAGATAACTCTAACGCTCTCCCTGGCCTCTTGGGTTTTTCCCCTTCTTTCGTCTCTCCGGTTTTTTCGGCGGGTTCTGCACCCTCTTCCTTATCTCCTCTACGCGTTTCTCGAGGCTCTCCACAAGCTGCTCGGAGATGTCTCGGCCACTATAGTAGTCCGTCCTCGCCGCGAGCGATATCTTTCCCGCCAGTGCTCTGGCTATCTTCCCCCTTTGCCAATAAGGGGACTTGTGCACCAACGGATGCTGGAATATCACCCCGTGCTTCGGGGGTCTCGATTTGTCCTTCAGGTGTCGGAACATCGCCTTCTCCGCTCCGAGCAACTGGATGGTGCTTGTTGGCATCCCCGCAAGCCTCTCGAGCCCTCCGGCTAGAGATATCAGCCTCGCGCCGATTATGGGCCCGGCCACCGCGCTGAGGTTCGGAGCTTCCTCCTTCATCTTCCCCTGTATGAATCTCTCCATTTCATCCTTGGCACGGTACGCCTCATAGGCCACCGCTGCGAATCCCCGGACAGATTCCAGGTCCTCATCGCTGAAAGGCGCACCGATCCCAGAATCGATCTCCTTGCCCAGAGCCGCTATGATTTCGCTCTTCCGAGGGTTCTTTGAGATCAGCTCAGCATATTTCTTGTCATCCACGTATCTCTCGAGCCCGGGGAAATACAGGCCGTACCACTCGCGGAGCCTTTCGGACATGAGATTGCAGGTCGCGATGAGGTCGTCGTATGCCCGAATCTGCTCGGAAATGAACGCCCCCGGGTCCTCCTCAGAGAGCGATTCCCTGGCAAGCTTCATCGTTGCCTGTCTCAGGAGCTCGATGTCGAATCCGTAATCCTCCGCTCTGATGAACCCGGAGTCGAAGGCGATGACCTTCGCGATGCTCCCGAGCCTCCTCTCCGCGACCGCGTCAGCTTTCTTGCCCAGCTCCAGCTCCTCGGCGAGTATCTCTCGGTTCCTCGTCCTCTTCATCCTGTCGGCTATCGAATCGACGTCCTTAGGAAACAGGCGTTTCTCGATGACCTTCCTGCCGTCGCAAAGGAATGTACCAAACCATTTCGTGACGAGTATCATCTGCTCACCGGGATAATCGGGAACCTGCCGATAAAACATGCGCCCATGCTGTTTCATCTGTTCAGTTTGCCGATCTCGTTCGGCTTCAGGATGCCCATTTCGGTGATGAATCCGGTAATATATCTCGCAGGCGTCACGTCAAAGGCAGGGTTCAGAGCTCTGGATCCCTTCGGAGCTATACGTCTTCCCGCGAGCTGTAATACTTCGCTCTCGTCACGATGCTCTATCGGTATATCTCTTTCATCCTTGATCGAAAAGTCGAACGTGCTGATAGGCGCGGCGACATAGAAGGGGACGCCGTTCTCCTTCGCGACGACCGCCTTCTCGTAGCTTCCGATCTTGTTCGCCGTGTCGCCGTTTGAGGCGATCCTGTCCGCCCCGATGATGACGAGGTCCACGTCTTTCTTCAGGTAATAGCCCGCGGCATTGTCCGCGATTATCGCATGGTCTATCTCCTCTTCCGCCAGTTCCCAGGACGTGAGAGCGGCTCCCTGGAGCCGCGGCCTCGTCTCGTCCACGTACACGAAGAACCTCTTTCCCTTGCGCTTCGCAATCCTCATCGGAGCCAGAGCCGTTCCGAAATCGACTGTCGCGAGCGCTCCGGCGTTGCAGTGGGTCAATATCTTTGCGTTGTTTACGATGAGCGACTCGCCGTGCTCGCCGATCTTTCGGCATCTATCGACGAGCATCCTTGCATACTCTTCCGCAGACCTCACAGGGTCATCGAGATGTGCGAGCATCCAATCTATCGCGTAAAAGAGGTCATGAGCGGTCGGCCGGGTCGCGCGCAACGCCTCTGCGGCCACGTGGACATCCTCATTCTTCGCCTCTGCTAACGCTATCCCATACGCAGCGGCCGCGCCTATCGTCGGGGCGCCTCTGATGATCATGCTCTTGATTGCCGTCACCAGATCTCGGTAATCATCGTATCTGACTATCCTGACCTGGTCGGGCAGTAGCGACTGGTCGATAGCCGCTATCCTGCCGTTCTCCCACCACACGGCAGGTATGTCCACCTTCTTGCCGTCTACCGTCGCCTTCATTCTTCCGTGTGAGGATGATAATCTCCCACTGATATATCTGTTCCTCGGGTTGGAAAAAGGTATTAAAGTGGCGGGTAATCATGCATGCGAGGATAAGGGCTCATGGTCTAGTGGTTATGACGGCGCTCTCACACAGCGCAGGTCGCCGGTTCAAATCCGGCTGAGCCCACTAATTAATTTATTTTTGTAATCTCATATCTGGCCGTGCAAAACGAGTCGGGCATTCCGCTAATTATGATATAATGATTCTGCATAAAATGGAATAATCTCTATTAAAATGCAAAAACGGGATTGTCATCACTAGATTTTTATCGCACTCCTTATCAGAGGAAGTCATTCCTGCGCATAACTTTCTGTTAACTGGGAATACCGTGGTTACTGTACGAGCCCGCGCCCAGGATCGAGCTTTAGATTTAGAGTCAGGCGCATGGTCAATCGACGAGGCTATCTGCCTGCAATCTCGCTCATGAGTTGTGCTTATCCTACGCGGTGTCTGAAATTGTACTGTCAATCTTGTCAGACTCGCGCTCAAATGGAACCCATATCATCGTCCCTAAGTCTGTTATTCCGTACCTGTTTCAGATTGTTAACAATTCCCGAAGTCTACAAGTATTTTCTCTTCGATTTAAGTATCAAGAAATGAATCGGACTGAAAATCGCTCCAGATCGATCGATAAAGCTCTCGAATAGAGTTCTTATTGCAGGTTGCCGTCTCTTTAATATATTCTTAAGTCTCCAGGCGTCGCTCAAAAGAAAATTTCTTATCAGGAATGGATGCCTTCTGATTAAAGGGTACCAGGACAAAGCGTACAGGACCTTGTTCTTTATCCATTTACTCGGATAATCTCTGGAAATATCGAGACCTATGGCTTCAGATTCATAAAGCCCGATGCCGTAGACGAACATTCCCCTGCCATGTTTTGTCGCACGCAAGGTAATATCGAGATCATCTCCGCCCGTGATGATCGGGTCATATCCTTTGAGGACGTCGAGGAAAAAATCTCTCCTGAAAATCCAGGCAAAGTGACATTCCGCATTTCTCCCCCATCCGCCAAACATGAAATCGCATTTTTGCGCAAGCTTCTGAAAAAGTTGTTTGTCGAACTTTGTCAAGATTATGTCGTCATCACATATCATCACCCAGTCGCACGTAGCCATAGAGACCCCGGCATTTCTTGCTCTCAACCTATCTGCCTCAATGAAAACATATCGTACGCCGAAAGACCTGCATAGAGTCTCGACCTGCTCTCTCTCTTTCTTTGATGAGTCGACGACAATTATCTCGTCAAACTCGAGAGCGGCATTTCTCGGCAGAGTCTTCCGGAGGTGTTCTGATTTGTCCATTGTAGGAATTATGAGTGCAATTGATGGGCTGAATATTTTTTCATTGGGGATAGCTGCCACAAAAATCCATCACGCTAGCGAATTTAATATAACTTACTACGGGATATATTGTCGCCGAAATGGAGCCGATCAGGGTCAGATTTGGGATAAACGAGTCAATTACGCATTCTTTATACAGGGAATTCCTGGATTTCCCACCCGATTCTGTCATTTACATCACAGATACGCAGGACGCATCAGCATACACAATCTCTACGCGGGCGCCAAGAATCGTGACAAGTCTCAGAAGGAACGAGTTCATAAGGGGGATTTCCGACAGATTATTTGTCCGAGCATTGCCCGACGAGAAGGGAAAATCGTCACGCCTCTGTCATTCGATCGGCAGACTTGCTATGCGGTTGACCCGGACCAAGAAATCTCGGACTGCAGATTTATGTAAATTCGATTTGTTTCACTCCGCCGGCTCCGCAATGATTGAAATCATCCCTTGGATTATCGATAACGACGTACGCTGGGTGGTGGATTTCGAACATGCCCCCTCGCTTTTTGGATATTATGGCAATTGGAGGAAGAGGATATATCGGTCGAGCGCCCAAAGAGTCATAACGAAACAATTGTGCTCTGATTACTGCCGCAAACTTATGCCTTGGACTAACGCAGCGAGAACAACCGTTCTCAATTTGCTTCACGATAAGAGAATCGAGGAAAAGATGGAGGTTTTGAGGCTTGCAATTCGACCAGCACCGGCAAGACCTCGAGATATCGAAAGTCATGATAGCGTTAGAATACTATTCATCGGCAGTGTCAACTTCAAGGGTGAATTCTGGTCAAAGGGGGGATATGAGGTACTGGAGGCGTATAGAAGACTCAGAGAGATATTCGGCCAAGCAGTGGAGCTGAATTTCCGTTGCTGGATGCCTGATGATCTTAAGAAAAAATATGCGGCCATCGAAGGTCTTAATATTCTGACCGAAGTTCTTCCAAGAGAAAAGCTCGATAGACTATTTTGGGAATCGGATATATTTTTATTCCCAGCACATAATACCCCCGGGATGGCGTTTCTGGAGGCGATGAGATTCGGACTGCCCATTGTTGCAAAAGATATCTGGGCAAATAGAGAGTTTGTACGGCACGAGGTCAACGGATTATTGGTTGAACCGTCAAAGAATATCCCATACTATTTGCCGGGATTCATCCCAAACTGGTCTGGAGATGATGGTCCCTTCATCCAATATATGAAACAACGCGATGAGCGAGTAATTGCAGACCTTGTCAATAGTCTTCAGAGGTTAGTCGAGAGCAAGAATCTCAGGACCTCGCTTGGCAACACAGGGCGAAAGCTTGTCGAAGAAGGGGAGTTCTCTATAAGAATGAGGAACCAGCATTTGAGAAGGATATATGAAGAAGCAGCAAGACGCTGATGGGCATCTCGTGTGCTATCATCGCGTGTCCTCTTCAATCGCCTTTGCATACTCGAGAATCATTTTCTTGGTATGCGTCCTATAAGAATGATTGCTCTCCACATATTTTCTCGCAGAAATGCCTATGCTGTTTCTCAGATCGCGATCTCTGAAGAGCAATTCAAGTTCATTCGCTATAGCATCAGAGTCTGCTTGATTTACGATTATGCCCGTCTCTTTATGTCTTACAATAAGCCTCAATCCTCCGACGTTCGTGACTATTACTGGCTTGCCGCATGACATTCCTTCTAACATAGAAAGTGAAGTTGCCTCTTCAACCCCTTCGGAGGCTATCGATGGTATTACGATGACATCTGAGGCCAAGTAATAGGTTAGGATATCTTCATGCGGCACGCTTCCCGCCATGATGACCGAATCCTGCAATTTCCTTGCCCTTATCAGTCTCTTTATTTCATCTCTTTCCGGGCCATCACCCGCTATCACAAGTAGTGCAGAAGGGATCTTCGTCTTGAGAGAAGACAGAGCCTCGACCGCGAACTTCACGCCGTTTTTCGGCACGAGCCGTCTCGGGCAGAGAATCATGAACCTGTCTTGCGGGATATTCAATCGCAATCTAGAAAAGAGTTTCATCTTCTCGGTCGGCGGCACGAACTTCGACGTATCGATTGCATTCGGTATTACACTTATGCGTCCAGCTGGAATCTTAAACCTTGTGATGAGATAATCTTTAATCCGGTTATCGACGGATATTATTCGTGAAGCGGCCTCATACGCCCTTCTTTCTTCATCAATGAAAAACGTATGCGCCGGTGACCCTTCCTCCAACTCACGATTGCTCAACGCCTCCATCGTAAAATACCCATGCAGAGTCAGCACAATTGGGATTTTCATCCCACAGACGTCATGTACGACATTAGCAGATAACACATCATGCGGGTTCAAGACATCGGGATTAGCAGTGCAGTTTTTCAGATTTCTTTTCAGCTGATACACATGTTGCATTGTGAAATGTCTGAATCTTTCATCACTGTCAGATAAAAATCTTCTATATAGCGCCCCGGGATACAGGTGAAAGAATCTGAATGTCCATGTTCTCCTAACGGTCACCAGATCGACCTTTTTCCCTTCTTCTTTCAGCCCCCTTATTAATAATGTGAGATGGACATGCTTCCCGCCCACGCCACCCCCCTTTCTCGGATCGTCTAGGGAAAGAATCAATATGTTCTTGACACGTCCATCGTCAGAGTCAGATATCATATCTCTGCACCATTATGCACCATACGGAGGATTAAGATTATCCTCGGAGCGATTTGTCAAATTGGGGCAAATCATGAAGAAACTCCTATTACGCGCAATGATATATAAGTGAAAGAGCTGTATAATGTGGAAGGCAGAAAGGGGTAGCACTTTGAAAAAGGCTCTAATAACGGGCATTACTGGGCAGGATGGGTCATATCTTGCAGAGCTATTGCTCTCCAAAGGATACGAGGTTCACGGCATAATAAGAAGAGCAAGCACATTCAACACGGGAAGAATAAACCATCTGTTTGTCGATCCCCATGAGCCAGAGACACGTCTGATGCTTCATTATGGCGATTTATCCGATGCCGAGCAGATATCCAATATCCTCTTCAATATCAGGCCGGACGAGATATATCATCTGGGAGCTCAAAGTCATGTCAGAGTAAGTTTCGATATGCCAGAATACACGACGAACATCACTGCAATCGGTACCACGAGAATTCTGGAGGCGATCAGGAGGAGCAGGATCGAGGTGAAGTTCTATCAGGCTTCCAGCAGCGAGATTTTCGGCTCCTCCCCGCCACCGCAGGATGAGAATACTCCCTTGGCACCCCGGAGCCCGTATGCCTGCTCGAAGGCTTACGCCTATTGGATGGTCAGGAATTATCGGGATGGTTATGGTCTCTTTGCATCAAATGGCATATTGTTCAATCACGAATCTCCCAGAAGAGGCGAGACATTTGTCACCAGGAAAATAACAAGGGCGATAGGTGCTATACTGTCAGGAAAGCAGAAAGCACTTTACTTGGGCAACTTAAAGGCAAAACGCGATTGGGGATATGCCCCTGAGTACGTCGAAATCATGTGGAAGATCCTGCAGCAAAAACATCCTTCGGATTTCGTGATCGGAACCGGGGAGAGCCATTCCGTTAGGGAATTCCTCGAACGGGCGTTCGATTATGCTGGTCTCGATTATAAAAATTACGTCAAGATCGACCCACGATACTTCAGGCCAACAGAGACAGAACATCTCATAGCGAATCCTGCTAAGGCGAGGAAACATCTCGGCTGGGACCCTAAGATCAAATTCTCGGAGCTCATCAAGATAATGGTCGATGCCGATATGCGAGCTTACGGTCTCGACCCGATAGGCGAAGGGGATAAGATTCTGAGGAGGAAATTCCCGCGGAAGTGGTGGTCGGGAGATTAGATATCATGCCAACGGCTTCGAGAGGTAGACAGCCGATAATCTCAGTAGGTGAGCTAAGGATAGGTGGCGAGGAAAAAAGGGCCATCAGCGAAGTTTTAGGGTCGGGTAGAATCTCAGAAGGCGAAAAAACATTACAGTTCGAACAAGAATGGGCCACATACATTGGGACCAAATATTCCGTGGCATTGAATTCCGGCACATCTGCGTTGATAGCCGGCCTGCTCGCGCTTAGATATCATCCTGATATTCCCATAGAGCCAGGTTCAAGAATCATCACGACCCCGCTCACATACATTGCAACATCAAATGCCTGCGTTCTGGCAGGATTCGAACCAGTGTATGTTGACATCGATGAGAAGAGCTTCTGCATCACGCCGGAGAACATAGTGGAGTTTTTGGAAAGCGTTGATGATCCTTCCGGATATTCTGCGATACTGCCGGTTCATCTCATGGGCTATCCGTGCGATATGGACGCGATAAACAAGATAGCGCGAGAGCATGATTTCCGGGTGATCGAGGATTCGGCCCAGGCGCACGGTAGTATATACAAGAACGGCGTGAGGACAGGCTCGCTTTCCGACTTCTCTGCGTTCTCATTCTATATCGCCCATAACGTTCAGGCTGGCGAGCTGGGAGCAGTTAATACGAATGACATTGAAATTTTCAGGCTAATTAAGAAAATAAAGGCGAATGGCAGGATATGTGACTGTCGTGTGTGTACTAGAAAGACCACCGGATGTCCCAAGATGAAAGGCAACAATGATGAGAGCGATGTTGATCCCAGATTCACGCATGAATTGATAGGATATAACTTCAAGACGATGGAGTTCCAGACGGTTTTAGCATCCGTTCAACTTAAGAAGATTGACCGCATAATAAAAAAGAGACAGGAGAACGTGAGATATTTAAACGATGGTTTGGAATCCGTTTCTGATGTGCTACAGTTGCCCAGATTCGATAGACGGGTAAGCTACCTTGCATATCCGCTGGTGATAAGAGATAGGAAAAAGATATCCAGAAAGAAAATTCGGATTGCTCTGGAAAAGAAAGGCATCGAAACCCGGCCGTTGTTTGGATGCATACCAACACAGCAACCGGCATATTCCCATCTGCGACAAGAATACCGTGACAGGCTTCCGGTAGCGGAGTATGTCGGATCAAACGGTTTTTATATCGGCTGTCATCAATATCTTGACCAAGAGGATCTGGATTACGTGATTTCCGCGTTCAAGGAGATAATCCGATGAGTTTCTGGGAAGGGAAAAGGATTCTCGTGACCGGTGGCCATGGCTTCCTCGGTTCGTTTGTCGTTGAGAAATTGCTGAACGAACAGAAAATCCCTAAGGACGCCCTTGTCGCTCCGACGAGCAAGGACCTCGACTTGCGCGTCTGGAAGAACTGTGTGAGGGCTGTTGAAGATATCGACATAGTCATCCATATAGCTGGTAGGGGCGGAGGTATTGGATATAACAAGAAACATCCCGGCTCTCTTTTCTTCGATAACATCATAATGAACAGTTTTATGATGGAGGCCGCCCGCCAAGCGGGCGTTCAGAAGTTCGTAAGCATCGGCACAGTGTGCTCATATCCGAAATTCACCCCCGTGCCGTTCAGGGAGGAGGCATTATGGGACGGATACCCAGAGGAAACAAACGCCGCGTACGGGCTCTCAAAGAAGATGGCGTTGGTTCAATCTCAGGCTTATCGGCAGCAGTACGGATTCAACTCGATACATCTTCTGATGGCAAACCTGTACGGACCACGGGATAACTTCGATCCTGACCAATCACACGTTATACCTGCGTTGATACGGAAGATAGTCGATGCAATTCACCAGAACAAGGATGAAATCACGGTCTGGGGCACAGGAAATGCGTCGAGAGAATTCCTCTATGTGGAAGATGCGGCGGAGGGGATACTTCTCGCCACCGAGAGATATGATGGTTCTGAGCCCGTGAATCTTGGATCCGGCCATGAGATAAAGATAAGAGATCTCGTAGAAAAGATAGCCCAGCTCCTGGGTTTCAGAGGGAAGATAAAATGGGACACAACAAAGCCGGACGGGCAACCGAGAAGAATGTTGGATGTGAGCAAGGCAGAAAGGTTGTTTGGCTTTAAAGCAAGAACGGGCCTGGATGAAGGCCTTAGAAGGACTATCGATTGGTACTTGAAAAATCGCGAATATGGTTAATCTTAATAATATATCAGACAATGGAAATTCTGACAGTCAGGCGATGATTCTATTTTATCCATGAAATCATACGAATTAGTCTCTCCTTCGATGAAAAATATTTTCCTTGCGGGAATCTGTAATAGCTTTCCAATTTGTCTCGCGATCATTGGCACTCATAAATTTCCCATAAAATTCGAGTTAAATCCACGATGAGCAATTTGCAATGGTATTCTCTCCTTCCCCTTTTGTGACTGTTCTTTCGGCTCCCTCGACATTGATTTTAAATCCTGCTGGCCTTATATTATGGGGCTCGCAATACGAATCTAAGGTCGTTCCTTCTACACAAATCCTCCTTCTCGGATCACCGGCTTTGGTTATACTCCCAATCCTATATCCAAACGATCTATCCAAACCATCTTGTAAAAGGCTCATGACTTCCCTCTCTATCAGAAAGACAATATCTCTCAACCATCACATTCCCGATTGAATTCGCCTCGAGATTCTATCTCAACACTCTTCTTGCCACGGGATCAGGTTCGAAGGAATACACTTTGCCAAAGCTGCCAATCAATTTTGAAAATAGTAGGGTATAGGGCCCTTGCCATGCGTCTATATCGAATATTGTGTCACCAGGCCTAACAATTTCTCTGATTATCCGGATGCTATTATGCTCAAGCAAACCAGCCTCAAGCAATTTCCAGGACCGAATATTCTAACTTTGAAAATAGGGCTATCAGGCGGATATCTCGCAGCCTCGAAAATAGTAATGCCTACACATTAAGCAAATCTTTAGTTGCTCTAATGAGCCCGGATTTCCTTGCGATAGCGATAAAGGAGCCATCAATCAGATGATATCTAATTCCGTCCAGCATTGCTCTCAGCCTTTGTTTGTAGCGATCAGCTTATTATCATGATTCATGTGCTGTATGAGAGAGTCGATGATCCGGCCGAGGGCGCTTTCCCTTCTCTCGACAGAAAATCTGTCTCTCACGATATTCTGGATATCGCTTTTCGCATAAGACGTCAAACAACGTTCAATCATATCGCAGGTGGCATTGACATCTCCATATGGCACATAATGAGCATAATCTCCCAATATTTCGGGGATAGCTCCCGTACGCGTGGCGATGATTTCGCAATTCAATGCGGCTGCTTCTAAAAGAGCCATTCCAAACGATTCTCTTATGGACAATTGACAATAAACCTTGGTCTTAGATAGCAATTTCAATACCTCGTCATGGGGAATCGAGCCAATAAATTCGACCCTTTGAGAGAACATTTTCAGCTTGTCCAATGTTTTTCTGTCAGTCTCACCGACGACCACGAATCTCGCGCCTTTGATTCTTTCCGCACACTTGACAAAAGTATCGATGCCCTTCAGTCTGTATTTTTCTTCGGTCACTCCGCCAATCGTGACCACGATGTTCTCTTTGTTCGAGACCTGAGGCAGCCTTGAAAAATCAATTGCGAGATGGACGACTTCGATCTTGTCGGCAGTCGCGTATTCGAGCATCTCGTTCTTTATAAATTCTGAGACCGGAAGGAGTTTATCAGCTAGATAGAAGATTCTCCTAACCATCTTCCTGGTCTTCTCGTTCTTCATTAATCCGTAATTGAAATCTGGAAGATATGCTGTTTCATATCCTCCGACAACGACTATCGATTTCTTACCAAGCAGTCGGCAGAGTCGAACCGCCCATAATGTGTATATATCTGCGAACCAACAATATGCGATGTCGCACCATATGATTCCTTTTGCTAATCTCAAAAAGGCTTTAACAGAATTGTAAATCCCTCTGCCCCTTTCAAAGATGTCGCAAGTCTTGGTTTCGTAATTCTTCATCAGTATTTCCAAATCTCGTTCAATGAATGGCGCCTTGCTTGGCCTAACAAATAGGATTCGTAACCCATTATTCATTTGATGATCCTTATCGGAATAGAGATATCTGTTCTTTTCTGAAGCTATTCTTTTTTGCACGATTTTCCTCGGTATCCCCCTAAATTTGTGAGCAGGATAGGGAGCCAAATCTCGAACATGCTTTTGATTTTAAATCGGCCGCGAAATAATCGTGTTCTTTTCGTGAAAAGGGTAATTTGGGGACTTCTCTCGTGCAGTTTTCCATCGACCAATATTCTTAATCTATCGTATCTTTGGGAATTGAAATCCAAACTGTGCCCTTTGAATAAATGTCATCGCGCATGAAATGCCGAACTCACAAAGCGCTCTGTAGATGTCTCCATCTCTTGCCAGACCTCCGTAACAATATTTTTGGAGGACGGGGAACGGATTAATACTCTGATACAGGCTACCGTAGCCTATCGATCAGGAGTACAACGATGAAAGCCATCATCAAGTCTCGCCGGGAGCCAGGCGCTCAGCTGACGGAGGTCGAGCCACCCAAGCTCGGGCCCGGAGAGGTTCTCGCGAAGATGCTTGCGAGCTCGATCTGCGGGACCGACATACATATCTGGGAGTGGAACCACTGGGCGGAACGACGCGTCAGGAGATTGCCGATAATTTTCGGACACGAGTTCTGTGGAGAGGTCGTGAGCGTGTCGCCCGATGTCGAGTCAATCGAGGTCGGGGACATGATATCCGCCGAGACTCATATCGTCGACAATACATGTTATCAGTGCAGAAAGGGTAAGAGACATGTCTGCAGGAACGTCCAGATACTCGGGGTTGACAGGGACGGCGTGTTCGCCGAGTACGTCTCGATACCCGCTCAGAACGCCTGGAAGACCGATCGATCGATAGACCCTGAACTCGCGGCTCTCCAGGAGCCGCTGGGGAATGCGATTCACACAGTCCTCCCGACAGATGATATCGATGACGTCAAGGGTGGCTCTGTCGCGATTGTCGGATGCGGCCCGATAGGTCTGATGGCTATCGCCGTGCTGAAGAAGCTCGGCGCCAGGATGGTTATCGCCACGGAGCTCGGGAGCGAGAGGGTCAGGGTCGAGCTAGCCAAAAGGATGGGCGCGGACGTCGTGCTGGACGCGACGATGGGCACGGATGCGATAATCAGCGAGGTACTCGAACTCACTGGCGGGAACGGGGTCGATGTCGCGCTCGAGATGTCTGGAGCCCTGGTTGGCCCCGAGCAGGTCTTCCGAATGCTGACGCCCGGCGGGAGGGTCTCTATTCTCGGGTTGTATGACGAGCCGGTCTGCCTCGACCTGAACAATTACCTGACGTTCAAAGGTGCCACGGTCTACGGCATAACGGGCAGACGGATGTTCCAGACATGGGAGAAGACCACGGAGCTACTCGGAGACCTCGATTTCCGCGAGAAGATCGCATCGATAATCACTCACAAAGTGCCCATAAGAGATATTGATAAGGCAATGGAACTCATACACAGGAAGCAGGCAGGAAAGGTGTCGCTGCTTCCAGAATGGTGATCAGGATGGTTCCCAGAAGAGATCCGACAGGGTTCTTGCTGGAGGAATACAACGCATTGGTCAAGAAGGAGCTCGATTGGAAACTGCGCGTACTACAGGGTCCGAGCACGCCGCGGTGCGTTGTGGACGGAAAGAACGTGATAATGCTTTGCTCGAACAACTATCTCGGGCTGGCGAATCACCCGAAGGTGAAAGAGGCTGCGATCCAGGCGGTCATGACTCACGGTGCGGGCTCGGGCTCGGTACGCCCCATTGCGGGGAACATGGATCTGCACGTCGAGCTGGAACGCCGGCTGGCGAAGTTCAAGAACTGTGCGGCGTCCCTCGTGTTCCAGACAGGGTTCGCAGTAAACTCGGGGCTGATACCACAGCTGGCCGACCGTGGCGACCTCATAGTCAGCGACGAGCTCAATCACGGGAGCATAATTGACGGTGTGAGGCTTTCCCACGCAGATAGAGCGGTCTACAAGCATTGTGATACCGAGGACCTTGCCAGGATCCTGAACGAGGCCGAGGAACGGAATCCTCCTCCCAGGAGAATCCTCATCATAACCGATGGCGTGTTCAGCATGGATGGTGACATCGCCCCCCTCGACAAGATAGTGAAGCTGGCGAAGGACCACGGGGCGATGGTCTACGTCGATGACGCGCACGGCGAGGGGGTGCTCGGCGAAGGCGGCAGGGGGATAGTCTCGCATTTCGGGCTGAGCAGGAACGATGTGCATGTCGAGATGGGTACGTTCTCCAAAGCGTTCGGTGTGGTCGGAGGACACGTTTCCGGTAGCCGGGCGCTGATAAACTTCGCCTTGAACAAGGCCAGAACCTGGCTCTTGAGCGGCTCCCATCCGCCTGCCGTGGTCGCGGCGTGCATCGCCGCCATCGATGTGCTCGAGACCGAACCCCAGCATGTGCGCAATCTCTGGAAGAACACGGACTATTTCAGGAAGGAGCTGCAAAGGATAGGCTTCGATACTGGCGTCAGCAAGACCCCGATCATACCCGTGATAGTCGGGAAGAGCGCCGATGCGAAGCGGTTCAGCGCCCGCCTGTTCGACCTCGGGGTGTTTGCGCTACCGATAGTCTATCCGATGGTCCCGGAGGACAAAGCCAGAATCAGGACGATAATGAACGCGGCGTTGACCCGGGAGGATCTCGACGAGGCGCTGGGGGCGTTCGAGAAGGCCGGCAAGGCGCTTAATCTAGTGTAAAACCTCTGCAATTACTGCGATCATCTGCGATCCCGCGGTTACAGGATCAGGCAGTCAACCTTCGCAAGACCTTCGAGACCTTGACTAGATAATCCTCTATGGCCTCGACCCTTATGGAGAGATCCTCCATCCTGTTCCTGATGTCCGAGAGCTCCGAGCTTATTTCGTCCAGCATCTCGGGGGATATTTCTGGCTGCCCGCCCTTCTCCGCGACGCTGGCGACAGCCTCCTTCAGCTCGTTCAGCTGGTTGCTCAGCTCCTTCAAGCGCTCGGCCGAGACGCCGCCGAGCTTCGCGGATTCCGATATTGCCGCGAGTCCCTTGTCTATTTTCCTGTCGGTAGTCGCGATGACCTTCGCCAAGCCGGCCTCTATCTTGGCATTTATCTTTTCCTCGAGCTCGTCATATGACTTCTTTATGCGCTCCTCGAGGTCCTCTATCAGATCCTCCTGCTCTTGGATCCTCGAAATGAGACCTGCGGACTCCTCGAGTTGCTGGGAGAGCTTTTCGAGCAGCTCTCTGTCGGGGATGTCGAGGACTATCTCGACCGGTGCGGCGGGGTAATCCTTCAATCCCTGTATCATCCTGAGCATGTCGGACTGCGGGAATCCCTTCTTTGCCGCCTCCTTTATCGGTGTCAGCTTAGCGAGTTGCGAGGCGATGGACTTCAGGGAGGCCCGGTTGGCCATGGCGACATTCGTCAACTCATCGACTATCTTTTCCAGATGCAGGCTAGCCTGTGCTATCTCGTTGCTCTCGAGCGCCCTGATATCGTTCAGCGCGTCCTTCGCACCCTTCCGCTTCGCGTCCTCCACTGCGGCTCCTTCGTGCGCGTAGACGGTTACGAGATGATCTACCCCCGAGACGACCTTCCCCTCGACGTAGTTCCAATCGCGATCCGTGACGATTATGTTCTCCTTGTCCGACTTCTGGAACAACATGCAGAAACAACCGTTCGGGAGAAGGGCCACCTCGATATCGTAAGGGGCGTTCTTCGCGAAGTTCGGCAGCTCATCCGGCTCTTCCTTCTCGATTGTGCTCATGTATGATTCCATGTACGCCTTGGCGTAGTTAAACAGATCCTGCTCTGTCGGGAGCGTCCGTTTCTTCTCATCAGTCGTTTTCTTTTCGATTTCCATCTTGACCATGACCTGCCTTTGCCCCTGTTCTACTCAGCAAGATAGAGTAGCACCGGTCTCACCTTATATTCTTATCTTGTCGGGAGAGTTCCTATCATGCTCCGATAACGGGACATACCCTGCTCGAATCTGCCCTCTCGATTAAAAGAGCGAAAGTGAGATATTTGAATTATTGAGAGCCAAATGTAGAGGTTGATTATCATTGATAAGATGGATTTTCGTTCCGCAACAACACGAAGGGCGATACCGGGCATTGAACCATTCGCATGATAGCGAGTCTCGCGGATATAGTCCGAGCATCCAGTACTGGACGATTGACCGGCACTTAACATGGAAAATCAGTTTTGATAATACTCGTTGATAATGACCCAGCGCGAAAAGACTTGCGATTTTTCTGCTACTGGACGTAATTCTCACGGCTGAGACATGAACCAGCAAGATTATATATCGTGGAAACGGTATAATTACTGGGATGAGGTAATACGAGCGAGTTCGATATTGCGCAGCTCCTTATGGATGAGTACAACATGAAGATACTCGCGGCTACTTCTCATAAGGCGAGAAGCGCGAGGGAATTGGCTTTCATGTTCGACATCCCACTGGCGAGCTGCTACAGGAAGCTGAGAGAGCTTACCGCGGCCGGGTTACTCAAGGTGGAAAGCACAGAGCTCACGATCGACGGCAAGCGTTACAAGACCTACAGATCGCAGGTGAATTGCGTCACCCTTGTGTACGAGAGGGGGAAGGTGCGGATGAAAGTCGACATGCACCTACGACAACCCCTCGAGATCGAGAAGAACATGGCGATGCCGGTTCAGAGACAGGAGACGAACGGAATCTCGCAGTGAGGAAAGCGCTTTTTGCGCGATGAACTCGCGACGACCTTATCTTCCTCAGATGCCGTAGAAGTTCTTCAGGTCTTCCTTGAATTTCTGGATCATCTGCTCGAGCGAGTTCAGCTTGTCTCTATCGACGTTGATCCCGGCTATCTTCATTATGAATAGGAGGGACTTGAGATGGTCGTCCGCCGACAACCTCCAATCATCGACCTTCTTGTACGACACGTTCGGAGATATATCGCCGGGCAAGATTTCCTTGGCCTCTTCCTGCGGCATGTATTTCGTCACGTCCTGCATCTCTCCCCGGGCATAGGAGAGTATCTCGGTCTTCACCTCGTCCGATATCCATCCAATGTCCCTGTAATAGTCGAGCACGAGCGATAGTCTGTCCCTGACGGTCCTCTCGAGCAGAAATTCTATCCATCTCATGACGAGCACAAGGGTGAGATAATCGTGTTTTATGTGCGTCAAGAAGGGTCTCTTGCCACCGATAACGCCCTCGCTCGATTCCGCAGGGCTTTCGGCTTTCGGCAGTTCCCCGGGTTCGAATGCCGGCGGCTTTACGGTTACCTTGATCTCGGCCGGCTTGCTTTCGTCTTCCGGTTGCGATATTCTCTTCCCCGGGACGAACTCGGGCAGTTCCATCAATGCCATCCTGGCATTGGTCGAAACTTTCGGTCCTCCTTCCCGTTTTCGAGGCTGGAATACGGGGATCTTCTCGGAATCGATCAGTCTGACCGCCTCTCTGCGCTCCTTCCGTGTGTATGCAGGTCTTGTGAATCTCGGTATCTCGTCCTCCTCTTCCTCAGATCCCTCGGACAGCTCTTCCTCTTCAGGAGGCTCCTCGGGCCGCTTCGCCTCCTCGGCTCGAGTCTCGTATATTGATATCAATTTTTTCATCGTCTCTTCTATCTCATCAAGTTGCTTCTGTAGCTGGCTGGATTCGTCTTTTATGCTATGCAGCTCGCTGTCAACATGGTTTATCTTCTCGTCCATCTCCTCGATTTTCTCAGGCAGCTCTTCGGGCAGCTCCTCGGAAGGCTTCTCGGAAGGAACCCGACCGGGGCCGTCGAGCTGAATGAGCTCGTCCTCGAGGCTCGCTATATCGGGGAGAAGCGTCTCCTCGGCCTCGATCTCCTCGAGGGCGTCGCTTATAGAGCTCTCCTTGCGTCTCTCCTTGTCTTCCTTCTTCGCGAGCTTCCGCTCTACCCTTACCACCTTATCTTTCGGGCCTTTCCAGAAGAATCCGCCGAATTTCACCATCTTCATCACGGAGCTAGATTTTCAGATGCGTATCCTCTACCGCTTCCAGTGATATCATCCGCCGACTCTGACTTAAACGCATCTCCCGAAATCTCGATATATAGATTCTCTCCTGAGATTATATTTTGATTATACATCTAGTTCTCAATCAGTGATAATTACTTTTTGGAATCGGGAGAGAACGATTATCCGCCGAGAACCAGAATCAATTGAGGATGGCCGCATCCGATCGGGTCATTCGCATCCGGTGCCACTCACAGTCTACCTCGATTGAGATACTCCCCTTCTTGATTGCAACGAGCTACTGGTTTGCTGCTCTCTTCTCTCGGGAGCCGCGATGCAGAATCGGAGAGCCAGGAAATGCCAGGCTTGAGCCCGTGGTGAAAGCAGCCATACCATCAGTTGAAAGCGAGCATTGCCGTCCTTGCAACAATCCTGAAACGCAAACGTTTAATCAAATTGAGAATCTACCCTGCTCAGAAGAAGGGGGGATATCCTGAGCCTTCTGAACTCCAAACACATCACGAAGAAGGTCGTGCTCCTGGGCGACTCGGCCGTCGGGAAGACCTCCCTGGTGAGAAAGTATGTAATCGACGTATTCGATGACAAGTATATCGCAACGATCGGGACGAAGGTATTGAAGAAGGAAATCGAATATAAGCTGCCGACAAGGACAATATTCCTGACGCTTATGATATGGGATATCCTCGGCCAGAAGGATTACAAGAGCGTCAGAACGTCGGGCCTCAGAGGGGCGGACGCGGCGATACTTGTGGGCGATCTCACCAGACCCGAGACCATCTCCTCGATCTCCGAGTTCTGGTACCCTGAGGTCGAGTCGCTCGAGGGCGATGTCCCCAAGATCGTGATCGGCAACAAGCTGGATCTTGTAAGCGACATCGAGCAGGCAAGGTCGGCGCTCCAATTGGTAGCCAGCGAGGTCGATGGTCCGTTCTTCCTCTGCAGCGCGAAGACCGGGGAGAACGTAGAAAGGGCGTTCCTTTCGGTTGCGGAGCTGCTGATAGGAAAGGCGTCCGAAGAGGCGGAGGAGAAGCTTGATGATAAGACACTGACACTCACAAGAGCGCTCGATTATATAATGAGCGATTTCTGCGATCAATTAGGCGACCTGGGAAAGGGGATGGAATCGCTCGAGAAGGTGTTCACGAAAGCGAAAGTCGATATCAGCTCACCTACTAAGGAATCGCTGTTCGAGGTGATCGAGCTCCTGTCCGAGATCGAGAAGGACAGGCTGGGCAGAGAGGTGGCGGAGGTCAACAAGCTTCGTCGCTGGAAGATGCTTGAGGAACTGGAGCATCCCGGATAATGAGCAGGCTCACTCGGGCTTCCGCCGTTCTTTGCGTTCATTCCTTTGTTGGTTCTTCGGCGGCTTCGAGTTCTCGGCTACGAAATCGTTCAGGACTATTTCTATTCCCGCGAGCTCAGCCGCGGAATCCCCGGAGAAGTTCTCTATCCTTGTCCCGTATATGTTCTCTATCCTCGTCATAAGGGCCGAAAGACGCCTATCGATATCCCGTGGAGGAGCCCCAGAATAGGTGACGGCGAGGAACGAGTTCCTGCCGCGATGTAACAGAACCGAATAGTCCTTGAATTCGAATCTCCTCATACCCTGCTCCTCCCGCTTGAAGGATTCGTCAACGAAATCCAGGATCGCCGTCAACATGCCGCTGAACACGTCATCGTCAACCTTCACCCCGGCGCCGTATTGGCATCTCGCGAGCAGCAGGCCGTTATTATGTATCAGCATCAGGTCATGGATCACGAACGGCCCTTTCAGTCTCCTGCTCAGGAAAATGAACGACAGGAGACCTGCGAGGGCCGATATGGTCCCTATCAGCCACCAGAGATATATTTGCTCCGCCTGCCTGGTATCCTCGGTGTTTGCGAGGACAATGACCGTCACGGTCGTCGAATTGACGCCTCCGTCGAGGTCCCTCACGAACACCGTAAGACGGATGGTCGTGGAGTTCGCAAGGCCTGTGTACCCGCTCGGGAATAGGAAATACATCTTGCCAGAAAGTCCATGGGCATATTCTGGCATGTTCGTGCTCAGGAGCAATACCTCTTTCGGGTCTTCAACGTCCGAGATGTTCTCCGAGATGTCGATAACAGTCTCCTTCCCGGTCGTCACATATATCGGTCCGAAGGAGGAAATGCTCGGGATATCGTTCACCGGTATCACCGTCAATCTCACGGTCATCTCCGCGAACGCCAGAGAGCTGTCCGATGCTCTGATGGTCATCTTCGTCTCGCCGAACCAGTTCGGAGATTGCCTGAAGTCGATGCGGACAACCGACCCCTCCATTACGATTTGGGCAGTGACGTTATGATCCCATACTTTGACCTGATAGGTCAACATCGCGTCATCCTCATCATAGAACCAGTCCGAGAGACTTCCGATCAAGGGATACGATAGCGGGTTATCCTCTTCGAAGCTCCAATCCGGCAACATATGACACCCAGGAGGATAGTCATTACCCACTATGATTTTGAACGAGCACTGCGCCGTTGACGTCCCGTCATAAGCGGTGAGCAAGACATGATAGGTCTGCCCTTGCGCGGAATATGGGAAGAGAATGCACATCCAGCGGCCATCGAAATAGATAAGGTCCGAGCTCAAATTCGTCGTGAATCTCAGTTCCGATATTGGCGTGTCGGGATCCTGGACGTATGTCACGAGATCCAGTCTATACTCGGAATCGTATCTCACAATGAGATCCGGGATTTGCCTGATGATTGGCGGTTCGGAGCCTTTCAGGACGGTTATCGTTATCGTGTCCTCTGCCCTCGCATTGTCTGGGTCTATCGCCCTGAAGGTCGCCTCCTCGACCCCATACCAGTCATTAGGCGCGAGGAAGCTTACCAGTCTCGTCTTCTGGTTTATTATGATTGTCACATGCACGTTGCCGACCGCGAAGAACATGGTCGTGTCATCGATATCTGAGAAATAGTCCGAGAGGTTGAATAGATTAATCTTCAGCTCGCCCTGTCTCATGACAACGTCCGGGAGTGGCTTGATGAGTCTAGGCGGATAATCCGCTGATACGAGGACATTGAAACTCGTAGATGAGGATGATTGTCCGTCATCGACGACTATCGTGAATCTGACGATGGTTCCGTTCAGCGCTTTCGGAAGCAGGAAAGTTGCATTCAGGTGCTTGAAGGTGACATACGACGAGTTCGGGCCGACAGAGGATAGATGTAGATCGCTCAGGGGGTTATCTATGTCGGACACGTACGGCGTGAGATTCAGCACATAGGGATCATCGTAGTGCACGGTGAAGTCTGAGATCGATCGTATAATTGGCGGGTCGTTGACAGGAGCGATGATAACATTGAAATCCTGTCTTGTCGACCTTCCCGTTGAATCGACCACGACCAGCGTCAAAGAATCGGTGCCGAAGACGTCCTTGGGCACGGACAACTGCATGTTCATGTTCCCGGTCTTATTTTCGAGACCGACGGTGACGAAGCTCTCGTTTATGACAAACCACCGGAGATTGCTTGCCGGCTCATTCGGATCTGAGATATAGGGAGATAAATCGACGGACCACGGAGGAGTATCTTCGTTCTTGTACTGGTCAGGGATTTTCGGGGATATCACCGGCGGTAGCTGTGGGGGAAGCGCTCTTACTGAGACATAGAATGTCCTTTCCGCCCAAAGCTCACCGTCATCCACCCTGAGGACAAATTCAACAGTTGTGCCGTTCAGCTCCTGAGGAAGAAGAAACGTTCCAACCAGGCCGTTCATCGTGACGAAGGAGGCGTTGGCTCCCATAATGGTGAGGTTAAGGAGATTTCTGGGTGTTTCGATATCACTCACATACACTGAGAAATCGAAGGCGAAGGAGACCTCGGGATCCACGGAAAAAGTTGGTATCGTATTGATAATCGGCGGATCGTTCACGGGCAGGATGGTCACATTGAAATCCTGGCGACAGCTCATTTCAGTGGAGTCTACAACTACTAACGTCAATGTATCTATGCCGTTGACGTTAATCGGTATCGACAGGGTCATCATCATGTTCCCGGTAACGTTTTCCCCCGCGATAGCCACCATGCTCTCGTTCAGTACATACCAGCGAAGCATCGATTGAGGATCGTTCGCGTCGCTGATGTACGAAGAGAGATCTATGTACCAGGGAGGAGAATCCTCGGGGACGACCTGGTCCGGAATTCTCGGCGAAATCACTGGCGGGACCAACGGGGTGGAATAGAGGACGTACGATACTATTGCCGATTTGATAACAGGTGTAAATGCGGAGGTGCTCGGATAATCTTTGCACCAGACATCTATTCTCAACCTAAGCCTGCCGGTCGATTTGTCGGCAATGCTGATGTCGCCATCGGAACCGACGGATACCCAGTTGGCGCCGCCGTTCGTCGAGAAATTCAAGGTTACCCATCCGCCATGGCTGTCATAGATGACCCAAGTTCTGTTCCATTTTTGTATGCTCTCAGACAGAACTGCATCGTTGGTAATAGCATATCCATGAGGCACGTATCTCAACCCGTAAGCGACGAGCTCATCAAGCGCAGGGGTAAGCGATGCGTTCGTCGTCGTCAGCGTGCTCCTGAGCTGTATGTATCTCGTATTTGCTGAAATCGCAGCGATACTCCCGTTCTCGTTCGGCTTAACAAATAGCCAATTGCTCCACGATGGGTCACCCGGGCTGGTACTGTTACCCACGCGATATTCGAAGACGATGTCCGTCGCGGCACTCTTATTCCAACGGGCGCTCAGGCCGGTCCAATGGGTGATCGACGCTTCCCCCAGGATGGTCGAGGTGAATATCCCTATGGAGACATATCTTGTGATCCGATATGTTATCGTCACTATCGGATGCCTTATCGGATTCGGGTTTTCGGTACTCGCAAAGGCCGCCAGGCCCTCTGAGCCATCGTTCGGGACAAGATAGATAGCATCCAGATAGGTTCTACCCGACGAAATCCAATCCGCAATTATCGTCGTGATATTGATCTCCTGCCATATCCCTGAGCCGGTCGTTTCAATGAGGTCAAACGCGGTCGAGACGAAATCCCCTCCGGGCGTTAACCATGTCGTCGAATCGGTTGCGTGTGTCCAATTGACCGCCATTATCGGCGGGTCAACCGGAGTTGTTTCAACTTGCAACCTTCGGACACCATCATGCGAGTTGATCGGTCTTAACGAACTCCCGAGAGTGTTGTCCCTCCCTCGCATCCTCCAATCGTAGGAAAAGCCCGGGAGTCTCATCACGGTGAGGTTCATATCCGAGAGCGTGATCATCTCGAGTGTCGCATCGCCGTCCAGGTCTGCAATAACAGGCGCGTTGTCGATCTCGTCCGTCGCCTTGTTGAATGAGACAGTCACGTTCCCGAGATACGTGCCTGAAGCGCTAATGATGTTGACCTTGGCCGATGTATCGCCTATCAAGATCTCCTGCAAGCCATCAACGGTGACATCGGCGAGCGTGATGGCTCCGTACGAGTAACTAGGTAATCGCAATTTCCAGAGCTCGCTGCCGAGGCTCGATATCATTGCTACCCAGCATTTCGTGTTCTCTCTTGCGAGAACGACGGTCTCATTCAGCCCATCGCCGTTCAAGTCGCCGACAGCTAGCCCATCTGAAAATCTGACGGACGTCGCATTAGAATAGGCAAACAGGAGTTCGTCAGTTGCTCCATTTACGGCAAATAGATGGCTTGAAGGTATGTTCTCTCCAAGCAAGACGTCATCAATCGAGTCACCATTGATATCTGCGACGCCCATGGTCTTTCCGAAATCGCTACTTGAGAAGTCTCTCGTAAGCAACAGATTCCCCAAATAGTCGTAAAAATTCAGTCGTCCGCTCCATAATCCTGCGGCAATCTCAAGACCGGCAGATGCGTTGAAATCCCCTATCGCGAGCTCTTTCACAGTAGCGCTCGTGGTTATCTGCCAATTGATCCCTCCCGTATTGCCGTTAATGCATGCTATCGTTGCGCTAGCCGCCTGGCAAGATAGAATGATCTCCTTCACTCCATCGTTATTCAGGTCCGCGACTGCGGGCATTGCCTGCCCGCTATAGCCCGGGACCGTGTACATCGGAAGCAGGTTACCTGAGGAGTCTAGGACCTTCAGGCCGTCATTCTTCGAGGCGAACAGGATTTCGACGGATCCGTCGTTGTTCACATCGGCCGCGACCAATGGGTGCTCGAGGTTCTCCTTTGCCGGTGTTTCGTAGGTCCATAGCAGATTACCTGTGAAAGAATATGCCGCGACTCTCGGGTTTTTAGGAAGGCTATCAAATACGATGATCTCAAGCACCCCGTCTCCGTCCAGATCCGCGAGCACTGGGGTGCAATCGATATCGCCGACTTGCTTGTGCCATACCAAGGTCGGCGATGGGCTGACAGCCCTGTATGAAGGAATCGATGATCCCGAGCTGCGCAATCTCAGGCTGAAGCATTTCGACTCGAGCGGCCCGATAGTCACCGGGAACCCTATCCGGAGCGAGATGCTATCATTGTCGACCCGCGTCCAGCTGAGTATCCTGCTGGGATACTCTCTCCCCTGGCTATCGTATAATATCAGCTGTGCATCGGGATTAGCGATGCTCATGTTCCGCACGATGATATCCGCCATCACCGGCTCATTCGTTCGCCTAACGGCCTCGGTCTCGTTGACCCAAATCATTGCGAGCGTGCCATTCCAGTTCCCACTGCCCTCGGACCAGTCGCTCGTACCTGCATGAACCGAGCTCCCTCCAGGATATGTGCTGCTCTCCTGGTATATGGAGAGTCTCGCATCTATCAGCTGTGCATCCCATGGTATCTCCGCCAGAATAGACGGATCGATGGCAAGCAGAGACCTGTATGAGCGATTTTCCGCATCGTTTCCGACCAAAAGGTATGGCTCGGAGCCGTGAGAAATCTCAGGAGTGCTGTTCTCGATGTAACTGTCTTTCGAATTGCTGTCATCGAGCGTCAGGGAGATTTGGAACACCTCCGGCGCCAGCTTCTGTAGTCTCAGGATGCCGGGTATTGTCGAGGCATCCAGGTTGACAAGAGTGCCGTTCTTGAAATCCTGCTCCGTCGACACCTGATAGGAGATATTCGAATGGAGCAGTCGCAAAGAGCCGTTCTCTATTGTCACGCCACTCAGGATGTAATCAGAGGAATCGGAGAAGTCCCAGACGAACTGCTTGTCGATAGGCCCAACCTCAACGAGTGAGGGGTCAGCGGACGCGATAGGAGGGCAAGTGATGAGGAGCAAGAGAAATATCGAAACGGGCACCGTGAGAATATCCGTATCCCGCTGTCCTCTACTGCCATCGAGATGCATCGCCCTGAGTTCCCCCGCTGGATAGGCGCAGCTGATTCTCGTTCAGCTCAAGTAACCATGCTTATCAGTCAGAGAACTCTATTTAAGGAGAATCGCGAGAGTATCAGCGCTGATAACACGTATGAGATTTGACGAGAATCCGCCAACGAGCAGCGATTGCGTCTTCCGAGCTAGGCTTTTTATAATGGAACGCGGTCAGATGAACCGGTAACGGATGATAAAGCGACATACTCTCGAGATAACCCTGGAGCGATTGGCCAAGCCCGAGAAGCCAAAACCGGAGCTCGAGCAGTACACGACCCCCGCCGACGTTGCCGCTGATATGCTCTGGATTGCGCTGTCGAACGGCGATATTCAGGGCCGTAGGGTCGTCGATCTTGGCTGCGGTAACGGCATCCTCGGCATAGGTGCGGCTCTGCTCGGGGCCTCTTCGGTACACTGCTACGACGTTGACCCGAGGATGGTCGAGCTCTGCAAACAGAACGCAGCTGCGGCGGGGGTCAACGTCATCGCCGATGCGGAGGATGCTTTATTGGTCGATGGCGAATTCGACACGGCCATCCAGAACCCGCCGTTCGGTGCTCAGAACCCCGGAGCGGATCGTCCGTTCATAAGGACAGCCGTGCGGATCGCCAAGGTTGCATATTCGCTGCACAACGCCGAGACCATAGGGTTCGTGATGAAGTTCTGTGAGGGGCTGAATGCTGACGTTCTCCACATCAAAAACTATAAGTTCAAGATACCTTACATGTTCGAATTCCATAACAAAAAAGCAGAATTCGTATATGTCTCGCTGATTCGCATTGTTCCGAGAAGGTGATGTTTCTGTCCAACGGAAAAGGATCATGCAGAAAGGTTCTTCCCGGAGAACCGGTCGCCACGGCGGAGGAATACATGGCTGGCTTCGGGACCTATGAGCATGACGGTATAATATATGCCAGTGCGATCGGTGTTCTCGAGCTCGACAACAAGAACAAAGTCGCCAGACTAAAATTCGACAATCCTCCCATGGCGGTCGCCGTTGGGGACCGCGTCTTCTGCGAGATCACGGAGGTGAGGCCAGCCATGGTCGGATGCGAGATCATCGCGATAGAGGGCAGCTCCCGCGGCGTCACCGGGGAAACAGAAGCGACCATACATGTCAGCAGGATATCGAACAGGTATGTCGAGGACGCTTCCAGGGAGTACAGGATAACGGATATCGTAAGAGGAGAGGTGGTTCAGGCTCGGCCATCGATCCAGCTGACGACCGCGAGCGCGCACTATGGTGTCGTGTTTGCCAGATGCCGGACCTGTCGGGAACCGCTCGAGCGGCAGCAGGGGAACAAGCTCTACTGCCCGAAATGCGACAGAACGGAGTATAGAAAAGTAGCGGATGACTACCGCGAAGTCAAGTTTTAGTCACGCGACGACTTGATTGATGGAAAAGGCTTTATTACAGGCGGGGTATTAGTAGTTCAGAGGCATGTGATGCCAAACGATAACGCAGAGCTTCTCGCGGAGATCAAGCGGCTCAGGGAAGAGCTGAACCAGATGCGAGAAATCGTCAACATGCTGCTGAGCGTCGTCATGGATGAGTCCGAGGAGGAGGACGAGTACGAGTACGAGCCCGTCTTCCTGAACGACGATCCTAGAGGACGCTTCGATTTGTACAACTGACCGCTTTCGCCGCGCTGGTCATCAGAATTCGCGCCCAACAGCTAGCGCTATAGTGGACGAATGGTTTATCCGAGGGCATAAGATTACGACATCGAGTCCAATGGCGACACGCAAGATGATTCTCCTGATCTCGGGCGGGATAGACTCGCCGGTGGCCGGATACCTTATCGGAAGGCAGGGCATTGGATTGGTAGGCCTTTCGGCGTTCATCAATCCGATCGGCGACAAAGAGCATGTCGAAAAGATCTCTGCACTCATCGCCCAGCTTTCAAGGGCGATAGGGCAGGAGATCCCGCTCTACACCTTCGATCAGAGGATTGCGCTCGAGAAATTCTCAAGGTCTTCAAAACATAAATTGACCTGCGTGTTGTGCAAGCGCATGATGCTCAGGATAGCCGAACGGCTCAACAATCGCCTGGGTGGCGCGGGGATAATAATGGGCGATTCGCTCGGCCAGGTAGCCTCTCAGACGCTTCAGAACATGAACGTCATAGAGCGTGCAGTGGAGGTGCCAGTTATCAGGCCGCTCATAGGGTTCGACAAGGTGGATATTGTCAGGCTCGCGGAGAGGATAGGGACATATGATATATCGAATCTGAAAGCACCCGGATGCGCGTTCCTGACACGGAGACCCGTTACAAAGGCGGATCTCGATGAGGTCCTGCAGACAGAAAGGATGCTGGGGATCGAGAAGCTGACGGACATGCTCGAGGCGAGCTTGAAAAGGGTGTTCCCGTGAGATACGTGCTTGATACGACCGCGCTTTTTAACGCCAGGGATTTCCCTATAGACTTCGAGATATTGGTCCCGCAGGGGGTGCTGGATGAGCTGATCGGTTGGGGGATGAGCGAGAGGATAAGTATGCTCGTTGGCGTGAGGATACATGTCCGATCGCCCTCAAAGTCGGCTGTCGCCGAGGTCATGAGGGCGGCAGAGAAGACGGGGGACGTTGACCGTCTCTCCCCTACAGATATCCAGGTGCTTGCGCTCGCGCTCGAGCTTGGTGCGCCCATGATCTCGGATGACTACTCTATCCAGAACGTCGCGCGCTCGTTGCGGATAACCTGCCTGCCGATGGAGACGCAAGGCATCAAGAAGATCTATTATTGGAAGTACGTCTGCCGCGGCTGCGGAAAAGAGTATGAAAGGCGCGTTTCCGAGTGCGATGTCTGCGGGAAGGAATTGATACCGAGGAAGTACCGAGTCGAGGACTTGGAGGATCAGAAGAGATAGAACACCCTCTTGCAGAGGATCGCCCTCTCCAGACCTCGGAGGCCGAGCAATCTCATCGCAAGCTTCAACCTCCTATCGTTCTTGAAGAATGCGTCTGCCAGAGCCTTCGTCCTCGCGGAGTTCCTCAGGGGAGTCAGGATCTGCCTCTTCCATTCCCTCTCGTAGTCGGAAACCTCGCCCGAGCCTCTGAGGCAGTTCGTGATGGTCCTGCCGGCAATCCTGCCGCAGATCATCGCAATGGGTATACCTCCACCGTTTGTCGACATCACCTGCCCGGCTGCGTCACCGACGAGCACGCAGTTTCCCGAGACGGTTCTTTCGATAGGTCCGGAAATGGGTATCTGTCCGTAGGCGAGCTCCGAGGCCTCAAGCTCGAATCCCGAAAGGAACCTCTGCATCAATACCGACAAGGGAGCGTCGCAAAATTCTTTCTGGATACCGAGACCTACGTTCGCGCTGGTCTTCTTCGGAATTATCCAGGCATATCCGCCAGGTGCGATGTTCCCGAAATACATCTTCACCGAACTCCCGAACGTGCCCTTGGCCTGTGCCGATACCGCCTGGCTGAGCTGCTTCGGCTCAGGCAAGCCCAAGGTTTTTCTTACCCTGGACAGCGGGCCGTCCGCACCCACGAGGAACTTGAACTCCACCTCGCCAGTGGACGTGTTCGCGCGATTTCGGGATATCATGCCTTTGAACTCCGTGTCGAGCATCAGCCCCGCACCCGCTTTTTCAGCCCTTCGCCAGAGGCTCTTATCGAACCCCCTCCTGTCAAGAGTCAGTCCGCGGAACTCCATCCGGTAGTGTATGCCCGCCGGGCCGAACAGCTCGATGCTATCCGTCTCCCTCTCTATCAAAGAGCCCTCGATATCGAAGAGGTCGCCATATGCTTCGCTTCTCGGCAGTATTCGTCTCAGCTCGTCCGTGGTCGGCAGGAATTCCCCGCACTGCACAGGATATCCCAATTCCTTCCTCCGGTCTATCGCCAGCACCGAGTGACCCGCTTCCGCGATTTCCCGAGCGGCGCAACTGCCCGCAGGCCCAGCACCGACTATGAGAACATCGACCTTCAAACGGACTCACCAACGGCCTACATGGCCCTATTGACAACGAGATCCGTCAGCTCGAACAGCTTGTCGCGATATTTCGACGGCGGGACGGACTCGAGATATTCCTTTGCGCCCTCTGCATATCCCCTCGCGATGCCGATCGCCTCATCCACAGCCCCATTGCTGCGGACGATGTCGATGCACTCTCGAATTAGAGTTTGATCCGGCGTTTCGGACCGGAATAGTTCCAAGAGGCGCTTGTAGAGCCCCTTGTCCTTGTCCTTTGCGAGAATCACGGGGAGGGTTAGATTGCCCTCACGGAGGTCCGAGCCGACAGGCTTTCCAAGCCGCTTTTCATCCCCCGTCAAATCCAGGACGTCGTCGATTATCTGAAAGGCGATTCCGAGATTCAGGCCGTACTCGCCGAAGTTACGGACATCCTCCGCGTGCCCTTTCGCGAGTATCACGCCGAGCTGAGCGGCGGTCTTAATCGGTGAGGCGGTCTTACCCTCGATGATCTTCAGGTACTGGTCCACGGACAGCTTCGGGTCTCTCCTGTGGCCGTACTGCATCATCTCTCCCTCTGCTACCTGGGTCGTCGTGTTCGCGACGAGCTCGACGATTTTCTTTCCGAAGGTGCCACCGATATAGAACGCTCTCGCAAACAGGAAATCGCCGGTGACGATCGCCTCATGGAGCCCGAACTCCCTGTAGGCAGCCTTCTTTCCTCTCCTGATCTCCGCGCCGTCGTTGATGTCATCATGGATGAGTGTCGCAGAGTGGATCAGCTCCATCGCGGAGGCGATATCTATTAGCCTCTCGAGCTCGTTTCCGTGCATCGCGTGATGAGAAAGTATCGCTAGCGTCGGCCTTAGCCTCTTCCCGCCGGCCTCGATGACGTACAGGGATGCCGATGTCAGAAGTTCCTGAGAAGAGCTGACGAGCTTCTTCATCCTCTGCTCTACCATCTCGAGCTCGGCATCGATCCCGAGGTCCCAAGAATTCGCGCTCATTCAGACTCCTCTTATGAGGGAATTCATACTTAACACTAGCCTCGGTCTTTGCGTTCTGACCTGTATGTCTGGCATGCCCTCTCATTCGCGGTCTACCCGCCGAGCAACGCGCCCGCCGCGCCCAAGGCCGCTTCGAGGAACGGCTCGGGATATACGCCGATGAGTATCGTCGCGATCATCGCGATCAGGACAACCAACATCACCGAAGCGGGTATCTTGAGCTTTCCTGGTTGCTCTGCCGGGTTCACGTACATGTACTTAATTATCTTGGCGTAATAGAACAGGCTCAGCGCGCTGTTCAGAATACCCGCAACGGCAAGCCAGATCAGCCAGGAGTACTCTCCGGCCGCGCCGAAAACCGCGGCGGAGAACAGCACGAACTTGCTGTAGAAGCCTGCCAGCGGAGGTATCCCTGCTAGCGAGAGCACGAATATCGCCATCGCGAAAGCGAGGACAGGGGAGCGCTTGCTCAGCCCGTTGAAGTCTCTCAGGTCTTCTCCAAGGCCGACCACGGCAAGTGCGACAAGAACGAGGAACGCGCCTGACTTCATCGCGGCATGGGTTATAACGTGAAGTATGCCACCGGCGACTGCGTAGTCCGCGATTCCGGGGACGGCGGCGACAGGTATTGCTATCAGTATATAGCCTGCCTGGGCGATGCTGGAGTACGCGAGCATCCTCTTGACGCTCGTCTGCTGTAGTGCGATGACGTTGCCCACGGTCATCGTCAGTATCGCGATTATCCCAATGGCGACGTCCCACTCGACCTTCACCGCGATCAATGCCACCAGGAAAAGCTTGAACAGCGCGGCGACCCCCATCTTCTTCGACCCGGCGGCAAGCAGCGCGCTTATCGTCGTCGGGGCGCCCTCGTATACATCCGGAGCCCACATGTGGAAGGGCACCGCGGCGATCTTGAACCCCAGCCCGACAATCACGAGGGCTATCCCGAGCAGGACGATCGGATCGAAAGGCCCGCCTGCGATTATCGACGAGCCCAGCTGTCGCAGGTTCGTGCTCCCTCCCGCACCATATATCATCGAGAAAGCGAACAGGGTTATCGCGGAAGAGAACCCTCCCACGATGAAGTACTTCATCGCGGCTTCTGTGGATCTCTTTACGGTCTTCTGGAACCCGGTCAACGCATAGGAAGATATGCCCGCTATTTCAAGCCCGACGAATATCACTATTAGATCCGCCGCGGTCGCCACGAATGACATCCCGGTGACCGCGATCAGGAGAAGCGCATAGTACTCCCCGTGATGCTTCTCGTCCTTAATGTAGGGCGGAGAGGCGTATGCGACGAGTCCGCCCACGAATACGAACACTATCGTGAACAGCTCGGAAAACGCGCCGATCTCGAACACCTGTGTGGCCGGCGGAGATGCCCAGAAGAGGAACGTAACGAGGCCCCTGGTTTCAGGTACGAGTGCCAGCGTCTCTAAAATGCCGACTATGCCCAACCCTATCATTGCCCAGTAAGCGATTCCCCGGCGCATCTTGAGCCACAGGTCGAGTGCCGGGCATACGAGCGCGAAGAGCAGCAGGATTATCTGAGGCAGCATGACGGAGAAGTACTCGATTGTGGTCGTCACTCAGCCCACCCCCAGCCCGCTCAGGATGATGCTGACCGCATCTCCTATCCTGCTCATCATTATCGATGGGAATATGCCGAACAGCGAGATGAGCGCGACCAGTATCGCCATCGGCACGGCCTCGTACCAGTTCGCGTCGTGTATCTCGGTCGTGTCGATTCTGGTCGTCAGGGGGCCGAACATGGATCTCTGGAGCGCCCATAGATAATATCCGGCTGTTATCGCGACGCTCGCGATGGGGACGAGTATCCACAGCCCCCAGCTCTGGAATATCGAGTAGAATATCATGAACTCCGCGGGAAAGCTCACCAGGCCCGGTAGGCCCAGGGACGCGAGGAATCCCGCGGTCATCAGAGTGGCCAGCTTCGGCATTTTCTGCGAGATCCCGCCCAGGCTCTGAATTATCCTCGTCCCGCAGTGGTGCTGTACTACGCCGCAGGACATGAACAGGACTGCTGTCACGAGCCCGTGCGCGAACATCTGGAAAACGCCCGCGATCATGCCGACCGGGCCGAGGGTTGCAAATCCGACCATGACAAATCCCATGTGGCTAACCGAGGAGTACGCAACCATTTTCTTCAGGTCACGCTGGGCGAGACAGACGATTGCTGCATAGAGTATGCTCACGATGCCTATCACCGCCATGAGAGGCGAGAAGGCGCTCGCGCCTTCGGGAAGCGTGGGGATTGCGACCCTTATCAACCCATAGCCGCCCATCTTCAGGAGCAGCCCGGCAAGCAGCACAGAACCCGCTGTCGGTGCCTCGACGTGCGCGTCCGGAAGCCAGGTATGGAACGGAACCATTGGCATCTTGACGCCAAACCCGAACAAAAAGGCCCCAAAGGCGATTATCTGGAAGGTCGTTGCGAAGCCGGGAGCGATGTGCCCGAGCTCGATCATGCTGAATGTATTCGCTCCTGCCTGGAAGTATATCGCCATTATCGCCAGTAGCATCACAAGGCTCGCGACATGCGTGTATATGAAGAACTTGATTGCCGCATAGTCCTTGTTTGGTCCTCCCCAGATACCTATCAAGAAGTACATCGGTATCAGGACGATCTCCCAGAAGATGTAGAACACGAAGTAGTCAAGCAGGACAAATACGCCGGTTATGCCGACCTGCATGATGAGCATGAGCCCGAAGTACTCTCTCGGCCTTGTCGTTACGTCCCAGGAGAACAGGATGGAAAGGAACGTCAGTAATGGCGTTATCAGCAATAGCGGCAAGCTTATGCCGTCTATCCCGACGGTGTACGACACGCCGAGGCTGGGTATCCATTGATACGACTCGTAGAACTGCGGATCGGCAAAGTTCTCACCGGCGGGTAACGCCTCTCCCCATTGGAATGCCAACAGGACCAGGATGCTCAGGATGATCGGTATGCCGGAAAATATCAGGCTGAGCCATCTGATGACGGTCATCGATCTTCCGACCGTGAATACCAGGATTGCGCCGATAAGCGGGAAGAGGATCATCAAAGTGAGTACTGGCATGCCCTGGAGCAAGTCCTCGAACATCTCCTATCTCCCTCCTCCGAACAGCACGAGGAACAGGATAAGCAGGCATGCGCCTAGCAGTATCACGGCGACGTACGTCTGCACATACCCCGTCTGTCCGCGTCTCAGTATCTCGCCCGTCTTCCTGCTCAGCCAGGCGATTCCGTTTATCGCTCCGTCTATCACGTACCTGTCGAATATGTCCGCTACGAGGGACATCCCGTAGACAATGTTGTACGCGAACGCGTCATAGAACCAGCTGATGTAGTATCTGTTCGCGAGCAGCCTCTGCATCCTTCCCGCAATACCTTTCGAGAGGTTCGCGACGGACCACTTGCCTTTGTAGTAGATCATATAAGCGGTCAGAAGGCCTATTACCGAGACTATCAGGGACGCGTACGTAAGCGGGCTGGAGAATATCTCGACCAGCTGCTCCACGGGATCGACTGCTTCGACCACGACATTGCTACCTATGGATGCGATCGACTCAGACATGAACGAGAAGAATCCCGATCCGATGAACATCGCGAATCCCGAGCCGACGGCGAGAGATGCGAGTATGATCAGGGGCCAAGTCATTACGCGCGGGGATTCGTGCACGTGTCCTTCCGATCTCTGCGTCCCGGAGAACGCCATGAACCACATCCGGAACATGTAGAACGCCGTCATGAATGCGGTCGCGACGCCCATTATCCAAAGCAGCAGGAAGACGTCGTTGTACGCGGCGGCGTTCTCGTACGCATGGAAGGTCGTCGCCAGCACCTCGTCCTTGCTCCAGAAACCGCTGAACGGCGGTATCCCAGCAATGGATAGGGAGCCCAGCAACATCGTGATGGAGGTCACCTTCATCACCTTGCCGAGCCCTCCCATCTGCCTCAGGTCCTGCGTGCCGATACCATGTATCACGCTCCCGGCGGCAAGGAACAGCAGCGCCTTGAAGAACGCGTGGTTCATGAGATGGAACATCCCAGATGAGTAGCCTGCTCCAATACCTTCATGCGCTCCTTCGTGCAGGAAGGCCACTATTATAAGCCCTCCAGCACCGAGAGCGAGCATCATGTATCCAAGCTGGCTGATCGTGCTGTACGCGAGCACGCGTTTGATATCGTTCATGACGAGCGCGTTGCTCGCCGCGATTAGCGCGGTGATGCCTCCGATCACCGCGATGACCGCCAACGAATCAGGTGCCTGGACGAGCATCGGGAAGGATCTCGCGACGAGGTACACGCCAGCCTTGACCATCGTCGCGGCATGGATGAGCGCGGAGACAGTCGTCGGGCCCTCCATGGCGTCCGGCAACCATTCATGCAGCGGGAACTGCGCGCTCTTCCCGATCGCGCCTCCGAACAGGAGGACCATGGCCAGAGTCGCCATCTCGGGGGACATGGTCGCGAGGCTGTCGTTCCGGAACAGCGCGACGAAATCGAGCGATCCGACAGATTGTAGTAGGATGATCAGGCTCGACATCAGCATGATGTCCCCAACTCTGGTGACGATGAACGCCCTCTTCGCGGCGCTCGCCGCGCTCGGTTTCTCCTTCCAGAACCCGATGAGCAGATACGAGCATAGGCCCACGAGTTCCCAGAAGATGAACAACAGGATGTAGTTCGAGGCAAGCACGAGTCCGAACATAACGCTGATGAACAGGGCAATCTCGGCGTAATACCTCCTCTTCCTCTCCCCCTCGGCGTGCATGTATCCGACGGAGTATATCACTACGAGCGTGCCAACAAGGCTAACTACGAGGAGCATCACGGCGGTCAGCTGGTCGACCCAGATGCCGAACCTTATTTCGACATTCCCTGCGACTATCCAGCTAATGCTCGGCGACGCGCTCCCGGTCAGGGTATGGCCATTGAGTACGTCGATTATGACAAGGATTGATATTATGAAAGACGCGGTGGAAAGACCGATGATGTAAGGCCCCCCGCCCTCGTATATAAGCCACTTCTTGGGCACGAGGGAGATGATGAGGAACGCGATCAGCGGGAAGACCGGGATCAGCCATGCGCCATCTATCCACATCGGTTACCACCTCAGGATGTTCATCTTGTCCACATCGATAGTTCCGTACCTCTTGTACAGTACCAGGAGTATCGCCAGTCCGACCGCGACTTCGGCGGCTGCGACGGTGATCGAGGCCAGGGCTATCACCTGTCCCATCAAATCGTTGTACCCATGAAGCTCGCTGCTGTACGCGGAGAAGGCGACCAGGCTGATGTTCGCCGAGTTCAGCATTATCTCGATGGACATTAACACGATGATGCCGTTCTTCGCCGTCAGTACGCCGTACGCCCCGACCATTAGTAGGAGAACCGCGAATATCAGCCAGTCTATCATCGGGATCATCTCTTTCCCCCCTCTTCCTCCTTTGCCAGAAAGACCGCGCCCAGGAGCGCGACGAGCAGGAGTATCGCTATCATCATCAAGACGGGACTGAAGCCAGGGTCTTGCTCGTTTCCGAACATGGCGATTCCGAGGTCACTGTTCGAGTTCGTGTCCGGGTTTGCGACCGGCCAAGATATTCTCGCCAAGGTCGCGATCATCAGGAGTGCAAGAACTATGACCAGAGCGGCCGAGATCATCTTGTTCGTCATTATGCCTTTCCTCCTGGCAGTTCCCTCTTCGTCAGCATGATAGCGAACAATATGAGAACGACTATTGCTCCGACATACACGAGTATCTGAACTATTGCCAGGAACTCCGCGGCGAGCAGGATGAACATCCCTGCAATCCCCAGGAATGCCGCTGCGAGGTACACCACGCTATGCGTTATCTCACGCGCACGTAGCATCGCCAGCACGCATAGGATGATGCTTACCGCCAAGAACCAGAAAACTATCTCGTCCCAGCTCATTCCTTCTTCCCTCCCTTCTTCGGCTTTCCCTTCGGCTTCGGAGCCGCCTGGGCTTCCCTGTATTTCGACTCGGGGACCATCTCGAGCGCCCCGAACCTGCAGGCCTTGGCGCACCTGCCGCACCCGATGCATTTTTCGAGCGCGAAGACCGCTCTCTTCTTGTCCTTGCCGACCTTCCCGTCCGCGCTCTTCTTCCCTGTGCCAGGCATTTCCAAGAGGTAGATGACGTCCGCGGGACAGGCACGGACGCAGGCGCCGCAGCCGGTACAGTTATCGAGGTTGAATACCGGCATCGGACGCTCGAACATGACGATGAGCTTCTTGGTCATCGTCAGGGCCTTCTCCGGACATGCCTCGACGCACTTCCCGCAATGCGTGCAGACCGATAGGTCGATTGTTGGGACTCTCTTCCCGGTCTTTTCGACCTCGACCATCGTGATGCATTTCACAGGACAGGCTTTGACGCATTCCTCATGTCCCTTGCACTTAGTCACATCCAGCCCCGGGACCAATATCGCATCCTTCGGCTCTCGCACGGGGTAATCGTCGTTCCTGAGCGCCTCAGGCTCATACCGCAACCCTTGTCTATCCGTCGATGAGAGCTCGTACTGATCCGTCATCAGGAGCGCGTCCGTAGGACATATTTCGACGCACAGGCCACAGAACAGGCATCTCGAGTAATCCACGCCCGGTCTCTCGATCTTCCCCAGGACAGGGTCCTCGATTTTCTTCATCCACATACACTCGTTCGGACAAATGTCCACGCATTGCCCACATCCAATGCATCTCGTGAAACTCAGGGCGTGCTTCCCGCGATATCTCGGCGGCAGGACGAGCTTCTCGTGCGGATAAAGCACGGTGTTAGGCCTTCCGCCAAACGAGTTCCTGACCGTCTGGACAAACGTGGTCCAAAGGGGCTTTATGACGAGTCCGGTGAGCGAGCTCTTCTCCCTCCTCCGCTCGCATGTCTGTTCGGGCACTCAGAACCACCCCAGGATCTTGAAGGTCGCCGCGATGAGCAGGTTGAGGACCGCGAGCGGTAGCAGGCGCTTCCAGCCGAGGTCCAGTATCTGGTCCGTCCTGATTCTCGGCAACGCCCCGCGGATGAAGACGAACACGACGAACACGATATAGGCCTTTATGAGGAACCAGATCTCGCCAGGCAGGAAATCTGGCCCTATCCAGCCACCCAAAAAGAGCGCGGTCGCAATGCCGCACCCGGCATATCCACGCAGGTACTCGGTGAACATGAAGAACCCGAACCTCATGCCGCAATACTCGGTGGTCCAGCCTTCGACGAGCTCCGCTTCCGCCTCGGGAAGGTCGAACGGTATCCTCTCGACCTCCGCGATCATACACGCGATGAACAGGATGAGCCCGAGGAAGAGCGGGATGCCGAACCAGATGTTCTGCTGAGCGTTTACAACATCCCCGAACGAGAAGCTGCCGACCAGGAGGAAGACCGATGCCACGGTGAGCAACATCGGGATTTCATAGCTCATCATCTGCGCCGCGGACCTCATGCCTCCGATGAGCGTGTACTTGTTGTTCTCCGACCACCCTGCGACGAGTATCGAGAACGGGGCGATTGCGAATACCGCGAAGGCGAACAATATCCCTCCGGGTATCGTAGCACCTGTCGCGTCCTTGACGGCGAAATCCGCGCTCAGCGGTATTGCGGCAAGGATCAGTAGAGACGACCCTACGAAGATTATGGGGGCTATCTGATATCCGAACTTGTCTGCTTTTTTGGGGATGATTATCTGCTTTACGAACAGCTTCGCGCCGTCCGCAATGTTCTGGAAGAACCCGAGGGGTCCGACATAGAACGGCCCTCGGCTGTCCATGATCCTCGCGAGGACCTTGCGCTCGACCCAAATTAGAATAATAACGTTGAGCAGCGCGACGATGATAACAATCAGCGCTTCTAGCAGCATCGTAATGAACGCGATCACTCCCGGCGAAACAAACCAGAGACCGATACCGTCGAAGAACCCGCCCAAGGGGTCCGGGAGAAGACCGAGCAATCCTGAGAATATCCAATATACTATATGCATAAGGATGTCGGAGATCGCGTAGGATATTCCCCATAGATCCATTCTCAGCTCACCTGTCCGTCTCTCCCATGCAGACGTCTATGCTGCCCATTATCGCGACGACGTCTGCGACCTTGTATCCCAGCAGCATCGACTTCGCAGCTGATAGTGTGACGAAAAGCGGGCTTCGGACCTTGAGCCTATACGGCCTGTCCGTCCCGTCGCCTATCAAGTACATCATGCCCTCTCCGCGCGGGTCCTCGACAACCCCGATTGCGTCCCCAGAAGGCGCAAGCATGGGCGTTTTGACTCTCACAGGCCCCTTCGGCATTTTCTGGAGCGTCTGTCGGATTATCTTGCAGCTCTCCTTCATTTCTGTCATTCTTACGATGTATCTTGCCCAGCAATCGCAATCAGTGTGACACGCGACCTCAAAATCGATCTCGTCATAGACCTCGTACGGCTGATCTTTCCTGATGTCGATCTTCGCATTGCTCCCTCTCAGCGTAGGTCCCGTAACCCCGAGGTTGATCGCCTCCTCGCGCTTGAGGATCCCGATTCCGACCGTCCTCATCTTGAATATCTTCGAGCCATTGTAGAGATTCTCGTGCTCCTTCAGCTTCCTCTCGAAGTAATCGACCGCTCTCAGGCAGTCCCTCTCGAAGTCTGGCGGCAGGTCTGCTGCGACCCCCCCTATTCTCGCGTAATTGTATGTGAGCCTTGAGCCGCTCAGCGCTTGCAATAGGTCGAGGAATATCTCCCTGTCGCGCATCGCCCAGACGAATCCTGTAAGAAGCCCGAGGTCAGCGGCGTATGCGGCGAGCCACATCAGGTGCGATGCGATCCTCTGGAGTTCTATCGCCATTACCCTGATCCATTTCGCCCTCTCGGGGATCTCGAGTCCCATCAGTTTCTCGACGGTCATGCAATACAGGTGATTCCAGGTAAACGATGAACCGTAGCACAGCCTATCGGTCAGCGGACCTATCTGGACGTATGTCTTGTTCTCGAATATCTTCTCCATGCCCCTATGGAGATATCCGATCTCCGGCATGGCGTCCGTGATGACCTCGCCGTCCACCTTTATCCTCAGGTTCCACAGCCCGTGTGTCATCGGGTGCTGCGGACCCATATTGATCCACATCTCGGCCATGGTCAATCCTCCTCCGCTAACTGGAAGTCCTTCCTTAGCGGGAAGTACTTCACGTCCTCGGGCAAGAGGATCCTCCGCAGGTCCGGATGCCCTTTGAAAACGATGCCCATCATGTCGTATGCCTCGCGCTCATGCCAGTTGGCGCCCTTCCAGATCGACGTCACGCTATAGACCTCGAGGTCGTCCTTGGGCACAGGGACCTTGATTTCCATCATGCAGTAGTTCGCATAGGATCTGACGTGGTAGACGAGCTCGAACCTGTCACGCCAGTCCACGGCGCTTATCAGCGACAGATGCTCGAAGCCGTACTTGTCCCTCAGCAGCCGCGCGAGCTTCAGGATCGACTCTTTATTGCATCTTGCGGATACTAGTCCTTCCCTCTTCACCGCGATTTCGGTCAGATCAGGGCCGATGCTTAAGGGCAGCTCCCTTTCCAGCTTCCTCTCGAAGCCTGAGACGAGCTGGCTCAGCTCCTTCTTGCCCACTGGTTCGACCCTATTCGAGCTGCTCTCCAATCAGACCCTCTCCTCTGTCAGAACGCCCTTCTTTGTGGCGCGTATCTTGTCCTGCAGCTTCATGAACCCCTCAAGCATCGCCTCTGGTCTCACCGGGCAGCCAGGGATGTAAACATCGACGGGGATGAACTTGTCCACGCCTTGGACAATGCTGTAGCTCTGCCAGAATGGCCCTCCGCTTATCGCACATTCCCCCATCGCGATGACCCATTTCGGTTCGGCCATCTGATCGTATAGCCTCCTGAGATCAGGCCGGAGCTTCTTGCTCACAGGGCCGTTGACGAGAAGCAAGTCACACTGCCTGGGCGTGGATCTATATATGACTCCGAGCCGCTGCGCGTCGAACCTCGAGGCCGAGGCTGCACCCATCTCCAGCGCGCAACACATGATCCCGAAGTGCAGCGGGTATATAGAGTTCACTCGTGCCCAGGTCCAGAAATCCGTCAGCAATACGTCGATTCCTCGTCCGATGACCCCCTTTTTCATGATCCTTCCAAACCAGTCGTCGAACCATGCAAGGAAGTCCTTCGACTTCATCAGCATGACCGTACCGATTTGCTTGCTCATATCCATAGGATTTCCTCTTTCTTCAATGCGTAAGTCACGCCGACCATAAGGACCATGAGGAACGCGATCAGCATCGTCTTGGCTATCTCCCCGATGTCGGAGAACACCAGCGCCCAAAGGATCACGAACACGCTGACCAGGTCAAAGGCGACGAAGATTATCGCGAACATGTAGTACTGGAAATGGAACTGTATCTGCGCCTCTCCTATCGGCTCCTCCCCGCATTCATACGTGGTCTCCTGCCTGTCCTCTACCTTGAGCGGCCGGAAATATCTCGATAGCCAAAACACGAGCGCAGGTACCGCAAGGGCCAGGACCGCGAACAGCGCGACCGGCAGATATGTATCCGACAGCATTCGGCCGAGAATATACTCAATCTATTTATGAGTTTTCGGCGGGAAAGCGTCGAATTCCCGCACCATCCCAGTCCTATATGGATGGAATATAAAACATCCGTTGCTTGAAAAGATAAACATCGGGGCTCTTCACGTCCGGATGCCCAGAATGTACTAGTAGGTCGTGCTCTCTCACCCTATTTGCCATGGGAAGATACGATTTGGTCCTTGTCCACGCGCCGAGTGTCTACGATTTCAGGAAGCGCGGGCTGTTGTACGGCCCGATGGCGGATCTGATACCCTCGACCCCCGTGTTCGAGATGTATCCGATAGGCTTTGCGACAATCGCATCCCTGTTAGCGAACAACGGATACAGGGTACGCATCCTGAATCTTGCGACTCACATGCTATCGGACGAGCGGTACGATGCCGATAGGGCGATATCGAAGCTCGACGCGATGGTGTACGGAGTCGACCTCCATTGGCTCCCGCACGCGCATGGGAGTCTCGAAGTGGCAAAGATGCTGAAGCACCATCATCCGGATTCGAAGGTCGTACTCGGCGGCTTCAGCGCGACCTACTACCACGAGGAGATATTGAGAGACTATCCCGATGTCGATGCGGTCTTCCTCGGGGATTCGACCGAGCTACCGCTCCTGGAATACATGAGAGCTGTGGAATCATCGTCGTCGCTTGACTCGGTGAGGAATATCGCGTATCGCGAAGACGGAAGGATAAGGAACAACGGTATCTCACATATAGTTGAAGATATGGATACTGTCGATTTCGATTACGGCCTGATCGTGAGAAGCGCCATCAGGAGCCTCGATCTCACGGGTCATCTGCCATACCTTGACTGGAAGCGCAACCCGATGCTCCTGGTCAGCACAGTAAGGGGCTGCTCGAACAACTGTGTTACCTGTATGGGGGGCTGCATCTCCTTCCTGCGCAATTTCGGAAGATCCAGGCCGGCCTTTCGCAGTCCGGAACGGCTCCTGGAGGACATACGGCAGATAGAGCAGTACTTCCGAGGGGCGATCTTCCTGCTTGGCGATATACAGCAGGCAGGGAGGTCGTACTGCGATAAGCTGCTCGGGCTCATCAAGAAGGAGCGGCCGAGGAACGAGATAATCTTCGAGTTCTTCGTGCCACCGCCTGACAATTTGATCAATGAGATAGCTGGATCTGTCGAAAGCTTTGACGCGCAGATATCGCCCGATAGTCACGACCCACATATCAGGGAGCTCCAAGGCAGAAGATACTCCAATTATGACCTCGAAAGAGCCGTCCAAGGCCTCTTAGCCGCGGGTGCGCACCGGGTCGATATGTTCTTCATGATAGGTCTCCAAAGACAGGACTATCGGTCCGTCATGGATACAGTCGAATACTCCGGACATCTAATGGATCGGTTCAAAGCGGGCGAAAGATTCCTTCCATTCATATCGCCTCTCGCGCCGTTCATCGATCCTGGTAGCGAGGTTTTCGAGAACTCGGATAAGTTCGGCTACCGGTTATTTGCGAGGTCGCTCCAGGAGCACAGGGATTTGCTTCTGAAGCCCAGCTGGAAGTATGTGCTCAGCTACGAGACGAAATGGCTCTCTCGGGACGGGATTGTGGACGCGACGTACGATGCGGGGGCGAGGTTAAATGATTTGAAGCTCAATGCAGGGGCGATATCCGAAGAATCAGCGCTTGCGGTCAGGGAACGCATAGAGACCGCGAAAGCAGCAATGAGATTGATAGACGAGGCCATCAGAGCGGGTGATCTCGAGAGTTCGCTCGGAAAATTGAAAGACAGGCTGCTGGAAATCAGCGAGTCGACAGTATGCGACAAGAGGGAGCTCGATTGGAGCAGGAAGAGCTTTTACTGGAGCATCCCGAGAGCGCTGATCGCCGCGATGCTCCGGAGATGATATCACAGAAAGGATTTATCTGCAATCTGAGGTCTTACGATTGCGCGATCACGAGGACGTGAGCAGGATTGATACTCGGGATATACGGATATCATGATTCTGGCAAGACTAAATTCCTAGAGAGCTTGATCAAAGAGCTGAAGAAAAGAGGCATATCAGCCGCTGCGGTCAAGCATCTCGGAAGACATTATGAGCCCGACCCAGGAAAGGATACGACCAGGCTCGTAAAAGCCGGCTTCGATCCTGTCATAGGGGTCGCTGATGGCGAGCTGATACTTCACCTGTCGGGCCATGACGATATCTGGAGCTCGATCTCATTGATACAGCTGGTCTCGGCGCCCGATGTCATATTCGTAGAAGGATTCAAGAACGAACCGATCGAGAAGATCGCCGTCGGAGATATCGAGGAGCTCCCAGGAACAGTACTCAGAGCGGAAGATTCGGATAAGGATAAGATATTACAATATATAGTAAAGAGGATCAAAGAGGAGCGGGAGACTTCAGCATGCGGATGTGGGCATAAGAGCATCGATCAGCCGTCAGGATCGACAAATAGCAGAGGTGTGAAAATGGCAGATGTGGAACTGAAACTGATCGTGAACGGAAAGAAACTCGCGGCAAACGAGTTCGTGCAGAACATGATCTGGGAAACATTGAGCGGTATGATGAGATCCCTCAAGGGGGTCGAGGGAGAGATCAGGAGCATCGAGATATCTGCGAAAAAAGTGTGAGCGGGCTTTGAAGGACAGGTCTGTTGCCGGGATAATCCTCGCAGGCGGTCGTAGTTCGAGATTCGGCAGGGACAAGGCTCTCTTCGATTTCCAGGGTAGGCCGCTGATAGCGTACGTGATGGACGCCTTCTCCGGAACGGCGCGACGGATAATCGTATCGGTTTCCCCTGGCCGTGCGGCCTCCTTCAGAGAGCTTTTCGGTGATTCGATCGAGCTCGTCGAGGACGATTCCCCGTTCGAGGGACCTCTGTTCGGAATCGCGAAAGCCGTCGGAAAGGTCAGCGAGGAGTTCGTGTTGCTCGCGCCGTGCGATATGCCGTTTCTGGATAGAGCACTTTATCGATTGCTGCTGATGAGAATCGAAGAGCACGAAGCCGCCATGCCAATTCTCAGAAACTATCACGAGCCGATCATCGGTGCGTACCGGACCGACTCGCTGCGGAGGGCTGCAGTAACCGCCATCTCAAAGGGGCATAGGAAGCTGTCAAGCATACTAGCCGAGCTCGACGTCATAGGCGTAAGCGAGCTCGAGCTCAAGGGTGCAGGGATAGATCACATATCGTTCATGAACATCGATGCGCAACCTTAAGCCAGGAACTTGCCCGTTTTCGAGAATTATCAGAGAGAGCGTGTTGAAAATCGTCTTGTTTCCGTCTAAATCTATTTCGCTTTTCGAAATCGACTGTCTAAACTCCTCAGACAGAAGGCCGAACAGCGATTTTCTTCCTGACTTCCTCGATTTCATGCATGAACTCCCAAGTTCCAAGCGTCCCAGAGAGATAGTTTTCGAGCAATGCAAGGGCTTCTGAGGGTATCTTCGATTGCAGTTCGGCTTCGATTGGCATCAAGTAGCCCAATGCTCCCCTTGGCAGACAGAGTTCCTGCTCTTCGAATATCTCTTCGAGCCTCGGGTTGTCATACCAGTCTCTCATAGCTCCGCCATCGGTAGCGTCATGTCCCTGCATGTAGGCCGTGGCCACTTTCGAAAGACCTGTCTTTCTGCTGACCGTAGAAACCCAGTGTCTGAGGTCTTTGGGTCGAAGTGGTGGCAGATTGTATTTTTTCCACAGTCGCTTCCACCATATGGAGAATTGATCCCAAGCCATTCGCCTATTCGGTTCTATCTGCCCTTTTGTCGATCTCCATGGCAATAACCAGTTCTCAGGATAAGGTGCTGGGTGAATCTTTTTCAGTTCCTCGATAGCCGTCGCAACATCTGTCGGTAGTCTCACTGCAACCGGCGCATAGGTTTTGAACTCTCCCTGATTCCCGTAGGCCACGATTGCGCATGGCTTGCCATCCTCGCCATATTTCACATCTCCCCATCTGATCCCCGTAGCATGGCTCGGCCTCCAGCCAAATTGAGCAATCAGCAGCCAAATCAGTCTCAGATATGGGTCTCGCTCTCTCGAAAGCGCATCGGCCCATTCCTTGACTATCGAATCCGCCGGAGTTGGCTCTCGTCTGACTTTCGGTAGTTTGCCTATGTCTATCTTGTTGTTGATTGGCCATGGCAATCCTATCCCGGCCTCCCATACCAAACGAAGACCTGATAAAGCGTATTTCCACGATGGGCGTGGAATATGTTGCAGATATTCGAGTATCAGTTGTTTTCCAAGCTTGCCCGCCAACTGTCGTTTTGTATATAATTCTAAGCTACATTTCTGTGCAAATCGCCTGAACCAAAGAATATACATCTTCCAAGTCCTTGCTCTCAGCCTTCCCCTTGTTGCGTTCAGGAATCGCTGCTCGATCTCGGCAATCTTCACGAGCCTATCCCGCTCGCCATCACTGCCGAAATCTGTCGATTGCTCGCCTGCCCCGATCCGGTTTTCATTATCGGGTTCATCTTCTCCCTGTCCAGTGATGAGCTTTCCCGGCTCCTCATCACCACTGGCCATATGGGCTTCGGAGATAGTAAATTTATCGCCCGATTCAGTATCCCCGCTTTGGGCATCTGGAGAGTTTTCTACTGGCCTCATGTCGATTTGCTCACCCGATTTTGTAGCCTATGCCTTCTGAGGCGCTGCTTGACCCCTTGATGACTTATCCCGAGCCTTCTGCCAATCTCACGCAAGGTAAGCCCTTCTGCCCTCAATCTGAGAATCTCCTCGGTCCTTGCAGGGTTCGGAGGCCCACCGAGGCGTTTCCCTTGTGCTAAAGCCCTCACAAGGCCGTCTTTCGTCCTATCTCGAATTAACACGAGCTCGAACTCGGAGATTGTCCCCAAAATCGTGAAAATGAGCTTTCCTGTCGGGCTCCAAGTATTGATATCTTGGTCTGTGCAGATGAGGTCAACATTGAATCTGTGCAATTCGAGCAAGAGATTGTGTAAATTGCGGACAGACCGGCCTATCCTGTCGAGCCTTACAACAACGACAGCATTGAACCTGTGAGCCCTCGCATCACTGAGCATCCTGTCGAGGGCAGGTCTTGAGGCTTGCGATCCGCTCGCATAATCCACATATTCCTGATAAATCTCCCAATTATACGATTGAGCGAAGTTCCGAAGCTTTATCAATTGATTCTCGGGGTCTTGATCCTTATCTGCCTGAGAGACCCGGGCATAGAGAGCGACCTTCACGATTTAATCCCCTCCTAAACCGCGGTTAACCCCCTCTCGCTCAAGAAAACGATTGATGAGTATGCGAAGGAGCTCGGATTTCGTTAAACCAAGGTTAACGGCCTCCTGCTCGAACGACTTGAAGACCGCTTCTGAGACTTTAGCCCCGAGAACTTTCATTAATCAATCGCCCCCGAGGCTTCTTTCTTGATAGGCACGACAGGGATGACTCCCCGATATCGGAATTCGTCGAATATCGAGGGCCCTATTGCTTCCCAGATTTCATTTTCGGGTTGACATTGTTCAAACATTTCGCGAGGTATTTTCTCTTTTCCTTCTATTTATATTTTGTGTAAGGTGATGGAATAACAGGTGTTATGCCAGACATATTGAATTTGTATACAAATATAATTGTTCCGCTTCGTCAGAAAAAGGGAACAGATTTTAATATTAACGACGTAATAGCGTCGCTTAGCGATGCGTCTTGATGTAACTTTTCGTTGTACTCGCACGGCAAATTGCACGACAAGGAGACAATTCGGGCTTACCCGTTGCATCTGTAGAGGACGGTTCTGTGATCTCATCGGGAGGAAAGGGTTGTAATTATCGATGAGGCGCCTTAGACTCGTTAGGAAGAATGCGGTAGTTCTAAGGAGTGAAACTTCTCGAATAGAGTCTTTAAGAAAGTTTTCTTAAAGAGTCTTTAAGAGGCCTCTCTAAGATGTCTTTAAGACGTTTCATCGTGAACAATAAAGACGGGGATTTCGATTGTCTTAAAGACGGAGAGTTCTGCCTAATAAGAGTCCATATAACTCTCGCAAACGCAGAATTCTCTTAATTAACCGTTGATTCCTTTCGAGAGAACATCGGAAGAAACCGAATCCCGCGTTTCTGCCAAATCAAAGAGCGCTTTACACAATATTACACTCTCTGTTAATGCCTTTGACATTTACACTCTCCGTTAATGCCTTTGACATTTCGTCATCTAATGTCTCAGTATATTCCACATCAGTTTTCTTTATATCTAATACCCTAAGTCCTTCATATCTAATCCCTGAGAAAATCATCCAATTTCCGATTATTCACCTTTTCTTTCCTGAAATAAAATTAGTGAGAGAAATAATTGCGCGCTGTCGCGAGGATTGAGAGTATCAATTTGCCCAAATACTAATCAATCATCTAACGACGAACTATACGTAGTCTTCGTTTCAGCGTCAATTATTTCTATTGTCTTAACGCCGAGCTGTTCAAGTCGATATATGATTTCGGCCTGAATCCCCCAGCCTAAATATTTGCGGACATAATGCTTACTTCGCTTTCTATATGTTCTATATACGCCATCTTCTATTATTCCCCAAATTTTCCCATTTGATGA
>Ga0078972_1001184_pt1 | contig 100492 bp, 88 predicted proteins | sample YelNatPaOPGAMG01_FD_67568 | JGI IMG/M metagenome (GOLD analysis project Ga0078972, IMG submission 67568) | Hot spring thermophilic microbial communities from Obsidian Pool, Yellowstone National Park, USA - OP-RAMG-01 (SPADES assembly) (version 2) | ecosystem: Environmental > Aquatic > Thermal... | reverse complement strand
GTATAACACGCTGATGGAGTTATTGAAACAGAGCAAGAAATTAATAACACGCCTGGAGAGCTATCAGGATCGTAAGGAGGATTTCGATGCCTGGCGCGTCGTCTCAAAGAAGGCGGCTGAAGTGAACCAGGCGGCCAGTAATATCCAGGACGTCTATAATGATGCTCAGTTCAAAACGGGTGTAGAGCAATTGTGGGCCTCCCTACGCTCACGTTTTGAGTCGCAACCACTTTCTTTCTTAAGTTCCCATCGTGCTATGGGCAAAGAGATCGAGGTCGAGCGGCAACGCTTAAATCGCTGGCTGGAGGGCAGACGCGAGGATTTCGAGGCGCAGTGCCAGGCATATCGCGAAATACTCGCTGATGTGCAAATCAAGACGGATTTGCGTATACCTTTTGACAGTGAGCATCCAGTCGAGTCACAATCAGTACTGTTTGCTCAGGTACGGAACTCACTAAATAGTCGGCTAAATGTGTTGCTTAACAAGATGAAGGGCGCTTTGCAGGTGATTCGCTACGCGATACAGGTGCAGGGTGTGCGGTTGTCAGATGCGGAACAACGGGCTAAGGCTGTTCTACAGAGAACGAGCCAGTTAAGGGCCTCTCTTACCGATGAACTAGTTGCAAATCAAGCAATGCTCAAACAGGAAATACTCCAGCCACTAGCGAGCTTAATTGAGGAGGAAGCGAGGCTGGAAAGAGAGGTTCGGCAAGCAACGCAGCAGCTCCCAGCCGAAGGAAGCGAACTCGTACTCATTGAGTTTATACGCAACAGTGGAACAAATCAAGAAATAGATTTGCGCGAACTTATCATCAGGCTACTTGACCAGCAGGAGGACAAAGGCGCGGTAAATCTTGGTGAACTCATGGATAACTTAGAGTCACTATTCCAGAAAAATCTAGTTGATATCCGCATCAGGCTACGCGCCACCAAATAGCTATGTTCTGAGAAGAGGGAGACGGCATACCTATATATCCTGTGTATCCTGCTCGTCTCCCTTTAGCTCATTCTCATCCCGCTTACTCTTCTCTTCTTCTCTTCTGCGCCGTTCCTGCTCGCGTTTTTTGCGTTGTTCCTCGGCCTTCTTCTGCGCTTCGGGGTCGGTGTTGACGACGTTCATCATCAGGGCTACGCCGCGTGAGAGAATCTGGGGTAGCAACTCGACGGCGCGATCCTCGGCTTGCTCGATCAGGACGCGCTCTTCGAGGGGGGGGATACCGAGAACGTAGTGGATGGTATCCATGCGATTGTGTGGGGGGCGACCGATGCCGATACGCAGACGTGGAAACTGGTTGGTGTGTAAATGGCGGATGATGTCATCAACGCCGTTGTGACCTCCGGCGCTGCCGCTGCTGCGCAGGCGCAATTTGCCAACAGGCAGATCGAGATCATCGCAGATAACCAGAATATCCTCCGGCTGCACGCGGTACCAGCGCATTAGCTCGCTCACCGCCTCACCGCTGCGATTCATAAAGGTAATGGGTTTAACCAGGATCACTTTCTCAAGACCAAGCATGCCCTCGGCAAGTATCGCGCGGCTGCGCTGGTTATTCCATTTCCATCCCTGTTTTTGTGCGAATTTATCGACGACGCGAAAGCCAATATTATGCCGTGTCTGTGCATATTCGAGACCTGGATTACCAAGACCAATGACTAATTTCATGCCAGTATATTAGCGACCATAGGCGAGACGGGTTGCCAGATAGGGGGGCAGACCGGCCTGAATGATCTTCTCCTGTGTCTTCTCGATGTCATAGGCAACGCGATAGAACGTGAAACCGCGTTCGGTGTCATAGATCATAAATGCTGCGCGCGGGTCGCCATCGCGCGGCTGACCCACCCCGCCCGGATTGATAATGGCACGATAGCCTTCCGCCAGTTGCCAGTGACCTTCCGGTGGATCGATCATCTCGTTTGTCACCTGTATCATGCTCTGGCTCAGGCCAAGCAGTTCTAATAATTCCTCGATCTCGTCGTTGAGCTGTTCTTCCGCGTTCTTAATGCGTTCGGCAGGACTGATCTCTGTCATGTCCTCTTCCTCGTCGTCGGTGTTATCGGTGTCTTCTATTGCTATAGCGTCTGTGATCTCTGCGTTGTCGGCATCCTCGTTCTCTTGCTCATGTGCGTGGATTGCGTTTGTCTCCGGTGTTTCTTCCTCTGCTGTCTCCTTCTCCTGGGTTTTTGGCCTGAGTTCATTGTTGGTGACAGACGGTTTGGGTGTTGTTTCGGCGAATGTTGCCACTTTAGCAACTGGTAGGCGTAGCGCAGCCAGTTCAGTAGTTTCTTCTTCCTCGTCGTCTAAGGGGGCCTCGACGGCGGGTACATCGGCGAAGAGAGCGTTGGTCGGCTCATTGGAGGCTGATAGGCTGGCCTGCTGATTGCCCAAAGGTATCGTTGGGATGCTAGAAAGGTCTGGTTGCTGGAAAATAACCGGCACGTGCGTATGCCCGACAAAGCAGTAGCGCGTGTCGAAGTAGCCGAAGCTGCGCTCGGCTAGCACCTCTGAGGTCAAGTATTCCCACAGGGGGCCATAAGGACTGCCGTGTACCAGGGTACACTCACCCTTGATGATGCGCTCCGGCAGATTGCTGAGGAAGGTTTTATGCTCCTCCGTGAGCTGCATGGCTGTCCATTCGGCTGAAATGCGCGCGGCGGCACTAAAATCGTCCAGGTCGATTTTGCCGACGGCGGCCCAATCGTGATTACCGGCGATAATCACATCTGTGCGCGCGCGCAACGTCTCGATGCAGGCATTGGGGTCGGGGCCATAGCCCACCAGGTCGCCCAGGAACCATATTTCATCGATTGGTTCCTGCTGCGCTATTTCGTCAATCTTCGCCAGCACCGCTTGTAACGCTTCTAAGTTAGCATGTATGTCAGTAAAGACAGCATAACGCATAGCAACGTACTCTATTCAAACGTCGATAGGCACCAACTAGTGGAGACTATTGTATCACGTTTACCAAAGCCTTACCAGTACCTTCTTCATGTTGGGAGATCAGGGTAGGGCGAGCGCGGGACACCGCCTCTCTTTCTTATCTTGCTCACAGTAATCACGCTTACCCGGCGGGCAGAGGAGGAGGGAGTAGAGGAAGCGCGAACCCCCAGTTGAGCAGCGTTGTGGCGTCGGTGAAGCGACTCGCTTCGGTGGGCGAGTCCAGTACGACGCCGATCAGGTGATGGCCATCGCGGGTGGCGGAGAAGACGAGGCAGTAACCGGCCTGGGGTGTGAAGCCGGTTTTGATGCCAGTTGCGCCCATGTAGTTGGTCAGCAGAGCGTTGATATTTGTCCAGACATAGCCGTGATGAAACTCTGTAGGTGGCACAACATACTGCTTGGTGCTGACGATTTTGGCGAAGAGTGGAATTGACATGGCATAAGCCGCCAGTTGTGCCAGGTTGGCCGCAGTGGTATGGTGATCGGCGATGGGTAAGCCGTAGGGATTGTAGTTGAGGCCGTCAGGATTCAGATAGTGCGTCTGGAAGAGGTGCAGGCGATAGGCAAAGAGGTTCATGCGTTGCACGAAGGCGCTCTGGCCCCCCAGGGCGTCCGCGATGGCGATAGCTGCGTCGTCGCCGGAAGGCAGCATCAGGCCATAGAGCAGGTCTTTCAGCGTCAATTGGTCGCCGACGACCAGTCCAGCGCTGCTGCCGTCGTGTTGCACGACCTCATTGTAGGCATCTTGATGGACGGTCACGACCTGGTTCAGATTGCCTGTTTGGATGGCGATGAGCGCAGTCATGATCTTGGTAGTGCTGGCCATCTGCGCGGGTACCTCACCATTGATGTCGGCCAGGACGTTGCCGGTATCGGCATCGAGCAGATAGGCATATTTAGCTTGAATAGCTGGTGGCGCACCCTGCGCGGTCAGCACGGGTGAGGGAGAGGGAACCGGTGTAGGCGTGAAGGCGATGGGGCTGGGTGAGGTATTGATGGCAATACCCATGTTTTGTAGCGCATGATCCCCAATGGAGGTAAATGCCAGTATAGGCATGGCAATGACAAGAATCACGGCGATAGCAAGTAAGAAAAATCCTACGATACGCCTTCCCATTCCTTGAAAACTCCAATATATTGAGGTTCCGTAGGGACGGGATTTCTCTCTTGTCCGAGCGACTGACCCATGTAATTCACGTGGGGAAACGTGATTCTGTGCGGCGTTGACCCGACCTGGTTACACGGGTTGATGGCTCGGACGGGAGAAATCCCATCCTTACAGTTGGGGCCAGCGCGTGTGGTAGTCAGTGACGCGCTGGAAAGCGTCGGCGACGCGCAGAATCATATCTTCCGCAAAAGCGTTGCCAAGCAGTTGGAACCCTATCGGCAAACCGTTACTGAATCCGCCGGGGATGGAGATGCCACAGATGCCTGCCAGGTTGGCCGGGATGGTGAACACGTCTTGCAGGTACATCTGGTAGGGATCGGATATCTCGCCCAGTTTGAAGGCAACGGTTGGCGAAGCCGGGCTGGCCAGCACGTCGAAACGCTCAAAGGCCCGCTCGAAGTCCTGGCGAATCAGCGTGCGAACCTTCTCGGCGCGTTTGTAGTAGGCATCGTAGTAGCCGGCGGAGAGCGCGTAGGTACCGAGCATGATGCGGCGTTTGACCTCGGCTCCGAAGCCGTACTGGCGCGTTTTTTCCATCGCCTCCCACATATCGTTGGTATCGCGGTACGAATAGCCGTATTTGACACCATCGTAGCGTGCCAGGTTTGCGCTGGCCTCGGCGGGTGCAACGATATAGTAGGCCGCCACACCGTACTTTGTGTGTGGCAAGGAGACGGGTTCGACAATTGCGCCCATTTCGTGTAGTTTCTCAATATCAGCTTGTACTGCCGCAACTACTTCTGGTTGTGTGCCCTCGACCCAGTATTCTTCTGGTACGCCGATGCGTAGCCCTTTGATGGAGCCATTCAGATTTGCCGTATAGTCGGCTACAGGATGTGGAGAACTGGTAGCATCACAGGGATCGTGTCCGGCAATCACCTGAAGCAAGAGGGCGGCGTCGCGCGCGTCGCGGGCGAAAGGCCCGATCTGGTCGAGCGAAGAGGCGAAGGCCACCAGGCCGAAGCGCGAGACGCGCCCGTAAGTCGGTTTGAGGCCAACGACGTTGCACAGCGCGCCGGGTTGGCGGATCGAGCCGCCGGTATCACTGCCATAGGCCCCCATTGCCATGCCTGCCGCAACTGCTGCCGCCGAACCACCGCTGCTACCGCCAGGGGTGCGTTCCAGGTCCCAGGGATTGTGCGTGGGGAAGAAGGCCGAGTGTTCGGTCGATGAACCCATTGCGAACTCGTCCATGTTGGTCTTGCCTACCATCACGATGCCTGCCGCGTTCAATTTCTGCATCACCGTTGCATCAAAGGGCGGCTTGAAGTTTTCCAGCATGCGTGAGCCGCAGGTCGTGGTGATGTCTTTGGTGCAGATCACGTCTTTAATGGCGATAGGAATGCCTGTGAGCGGAGAAAGATTCTCGTTGCGGGCAAGGCGTTTGTCGGCCTCGCGCGCCTGTTGCAGCGCCAGATCATCGGTGATGAGGGTTAAGGCTTTGACCTTATCTTCGACCGCGCGAATACGATCCAGGTGGGCCTGGGTTAGCTCGACCGAAGAGATTTTGCGCTGGCGCAAGAGTTTCCCGGCCTCGTGGATGGTCAACTGATAGAGTTCTGTCATTGATCTTATTCTCCTTCCAGCACCGCATTAACCTTCAGGTAGTTATCTTCCTGGTCAGGGGCATTCGCCAGCAACACCTCTGGCGGGTATGAGGGGCGCGGCGTATCGGTACGCATGATGTTGGTCAGGCGCGAGGCGTGGGCCGTTGGGGAGACGCCGCTGACATCGGCCTCTTGCAGAATGGCGATATTCTGTAGAATGACGGATAGTTGGCCCTGGAAAATGTTAATATCTTCTTCGCTCAAGCCCAGGCGGGCGAGTTTTGCGACATGGATTACGGTTTCTCGATCAATCATTGCTTGTCCTCGTGTATAGTGATTGCATATTATAGAATTACCAGCGGACATGAAAGCCAGTAAGATGGGTAGTTGGTGTGCGCCACGTTGCCTCTACTCTGTCAACCTGGGCCGCCGAAGGGCCTTGCCAGAGGAGGTGGTAGAGCCGTTCGAGGGCCGGACGTGGGCCTTGTGCCAGTACTTCAACGTCCCCGTTGCTCAGGTTGCGCACATAGCCACGCAAGTTGAGTGAGTGAGCTTTTTGAATCACAAAATAGCGGTAGCCCACTCCCTGTACCTGTCCACGTACCAGTGCGTATAGTTCCTCAATGTTGTTCTGCTCTTGCTGGTTCATAGACCCTATAATAGCACACTCACTGTTCTGAGCATAGCCCCTACACCCATTGGACGCGGTGATATGGGGCGATATAATCAAGTGGATTGGTACTGTTTTCGCAACAGAAGTGAAGCTAGCGGCGTATAGTATAGAGAATAGTGTATGCTGAAAGAGCGGCGAGAGCAGGGCAACCCTCGCGGTCGCCCCGCCCCCATATCTGCTACCCTGATGGCTCTTATGCTGTTATACCTACATTTCATCTTAGACGGTAGGGGCGTAAACAGGAGTCTGTGTCCGCGTCCATTGCCCTGGTGGCTCTTGTGCTGTTGTGGTAACATAGTACATTAGGACGTTTGTATGCTACTACATGGTGCAATTTGATACAATTAAGACCTCACAGTAACCTCATTGAGGAGATCATGGTATGCAGTCAGTACAAGATCTGGCGACCGCTGTACAACGTGTTGTAGGCAATGTTGAACGTGTCATCATGGGAAAGGCGGATGCTGTCGCCTTTAGCCTCATCGCCGTCATCTGTCGTGGTCATATTCTCATTGAAGATGTACCGGGTGTTGGGAAAACTGTGCTTACGAAGGCCATCGCCCGCTCGATTGGTTGTACCTTCAAGCGCATTCAATTTACACCAGACCTGCTGCCCAGCGATATAACAGGTGTCTCTATCTATAATCAGAAAACGGGTAACTTTGAGTATCGTCCCGGCCCCATTATGTCGCAGATTGTACTGGCTGATGAGATCAACCGTGCTACCCCCAAGACCCAATCGGCCCTGCTGGAAGCGATGGAGGAGGCACAGATTACAGTCGATGGCGTAACATACCGACTGCCGGAGCCGTTCATGGTGATGGCGACGCAGAACCCTATTGAGTATGAGGGCACCTTCCCGCTACCGGAGGCGCAGCTCGACCGCTTTATGATGAATATTAGCCTGGGGTATCCGAAAGTCGCCGATGAGATGCGGATTCTGGATAGTCAGCAGCATCATCATCCGCTCGACGACCTGGCCCAGATTATGACGGCGGACGAACTGATGCTGATTCAAAGGCAAGTGCGCACTATTCATGTTGATCCCTCTATTCGCGAATATATTGTTGCAATTACTAATGCCACCCGTGAGCATCCCAATATTTATCTAGGTGTCAGTCCGCGCGGCTCCCTGGCCCTGTTCCGAGGTGTGCAGGCGCTGGCGGCAATGCGCGGGCGTAACTACGTCATTCCCGATGATGTGAAACTGCTGGCGAAGCCAACGCTGGCCCATCGTATCATTGTGACACCGGCAGCCCGTGTGCGCTCTATCACATCAACGGCTATTCTCGATGAAATCTTGCAGAGCGTACCTGTGCCTAATGCATGGGTTGGTGGTGGAAAAGGACGCTAAGTATGCGACCCTGGCAAGCAATTCTGCTCATTCTTGTGCTGGGTTTCTTCGCAATCAGTAGTGGCTGGAAGGTTCTCTACTGGTTGACTTATGTGTTTCTGCTACTTTTTATACTTTCCTGGTTCTGGGCTTATTATAGCCTGCGCAAGCTGATCTTTCATCGTTCTACGACAAGTGGGCGGGTGCAAGTGGGAGAGGTCTTTGAAGAGCGGCTCATGCTAGATAATGTGAGCATCCTGCCTAAACTGTGGGTGCAGGTTGCTGATGGCTCAACGTTACCGGGCCATCGTGCAGGGTATGTTGCCAGTATGGGCGGACGTAAACGCGCCATGTGGAAGGCGCGCACCGTCTGCCGTCGGCGTGGGCGTTTTCGGCTGGGGCCAGTGGTGGCCACTAGTGGCGACCCCTTTGGTCTCTTCCGCAAACGTCGCGTGCTGATGGGTGCGCGTGATATTTTAGTATTGCCGCGTGTACTGCCCATCGCCAGCTTCGCTCTTTTTACTGGCGGGCTACCAGGGAGGGGGCGTACTTCGCGCCGCGCACTGCAAACGACAACGAATGCCACGACCATCCGTGAGTATATGCAAGGGGATGCGCTTAGCCGTATTCACTGGCGTTCCAGCGCGCATTTTAATCAATTGATGGTCAAAGAATTTGATCTCGACCCGGCGGTTGATGCCTGGGTCTTTCTTGATCTGCATGATAGCGTGCAGGCCGGTCAGGGTGAGCATTCGACGGAGGAGTATGGGGTCACGATTGCCGCGACCGTTGCTGTGTATCTGCTGCGTCAGGACCTCTCAGTTGGCATGATTATTAACGGCGAACGGCGCGAACTGCTCTCTCTGGATCGCGGTGATCGGCAGATTGAGCGTGTTCTGGAGACGCTGGCGGTGGTGACTGCTGGCCCCGGCCCGGACCTGAAGGAAGCTCTTGCTCTGGATACGCTGCACTTTGGACGTAATACGGTAGCAATTATTATTACTCCGTCAAATTCACGCGACTGGCACGATGGTGTGCAACATTTGCAGCGCCGAGGCGTGCAGGTCGCGGTCATCGGTTTAAAAGCAACAACCTTTGCTCACTGTCCGCCCGATGAAGATACACTGGCCCTATTGGAAGGTGCGGGTATTCCCGTCTTGCGTATCGCCCGTGGTGACTCTCTGGCGCAGCTCTTGGAAACAGGCCCCCATGCCCGGTTTTTCCAGCGGAGGTAATACACAATGCATGATGTGTCAGATGCGTCGGCTTCGGTAGAACGGCTGGCGAAACTTATCTCCAGGTCAACAACTGATGACGATCAATCGCCGCGAGATGCGGGGCAACGGCATAGACCGGTTTTTGAAATTAGCCTGACCATCTCTGAGGGTTGGTTCTCGCTCTTTCTACTCGCTGCGGTGGTCTACAGCACCATCTGGTGTATTCAGGCGGTTGGATGGGTCGATCATCTTAACATCTTAACGCTGACAACCGGATTGGGATTGCTGGTTGGCGTGATAACGGCTAAACAACTTCGCCTACCTCAACTGACTATTCATTGCGCCGTCAGCCTGTTTGCCTTGCTACTGGCCTACTGGCAAACCGCTAACGCCTTCTATCAAGGTGATCTCGCGGCCTTTATGCGTGGGATTGAGTACTGGGTACAGACGGTGATGAAAGGCGGGAACGGCAATAACGACGCTATCTTCCTGTTCTTGATTACTGCGCTTAGCTTCTTACTGGCCTATGCCAGCGCATGGTTGCTCTATCGTGCCCGTAATCCCTGGCTGCTGATCATTGCGAATGCCATTGTATTGCTCATCAATCTGAGCAATGTTGACGCGGGCTATGTTCTCTTCCTGGCCGTCTTCTTGATTGCCGCACTACTTTTGCTGCTGCGTTTTAACCTGCACGAGTCATTGCGCGTCTGGCGACGACGTGGGCTGCGCTTCGCCGATGATATTGGCTGGGATATTATGCAGGCGGGCACACTAATCTCGATTGGTATCCTCATCTTTTCCTGGCTCTTGCCCTGGGGCTATACCAACCCGCTGGCCGCGCAAATCTGGACACTGAACTCTAATCCCTGGGTACAGCTCGAAAATACCTGGAATCGCGTGATCTCATTGGGCGGTGGCAAGAATCCGAGCAATCACGGCAACTTCGAGAACACGTTAGTGCTGGGGGGTAATCCAAATCTTAATCATGACCTGGTGATGAAGGTGCAGAGTACGGATACGACGCAGTACCTGATGTCGTTGAGCTATGATACGTATCTGGGAAGTAGCGGTTGGACGAATGAGTCGGTCAATAGCCTGCCTTTAGCGGCCAATCAAGCGCTTCCAGGCCCTGAGGATGCTCATCAGGTAAAGCAGACCATTACGCTGGTTGATCCACCAGGAGAGCAAAAAGCCTATCTGCTGGGCTTTTCGCAGATAGAGGAGGTGAATCTGCCATCAGTGGTGCAGAGCGGCACGGCCAGTGGTGATGTGATCGGCTGGGTTGATAAACGGGGAAATTTAGCGCCGAATATGACCTACACGGTGGTTTCGCTGGTCTCATCGGCGGATGTGGCAACGCTAGAGTCGGTGCCGATGCCCAATGCTGCCCCAACTTTCCCATCGGATTATCCCGGCCCTCTTCCACCTACCGTGTATGACACGGACATTGTCAATGCCAATCTGCAATTGCCCTCTGGCCTGGACCCGCGTATCGCCGCGCTGGCGCGCCAGGTCACGCGCTCGGCTCCAACGATGTACGATAAAGCGGTTGCGCTTGAGACGTACCTGCGTACAAACTTCACCTATAGCGTGGATATTCAGCCACCGCCTGGTGTAGACCCGGTGTCGTGGTTTCTATTTAACGGTAGCAATAAGGGCTTCTGTAACTATTTTGCCAGTGCAATGGCGATTATGGCGCGCACGCTGGGTATTCCGGCGCGCGTGGTCGTAGGTTATACCAACGGCACGTATGATTCGAAGAGTCATGACCAGCTTATCTATGGGAACGATGCGCACGCCTGGACGCAGGTCTACTTCGCGGGCTACGGCTGGATCAATTTCGAGCCTTCGGCCAGCTTCCCGACCTTTAGCCGTCCGTTACCTAATCAGTTTGGTTCAACGAGCAATAGCATCAATAGCCTGGGTGGCGGTTCTGCTCCGGTCGGCACGGGCGCGCGCGGGCGTACCGTCCCGGAACTAAACGGTCACGAGTCCGGCACGAACGCAAATGGCGCGCAGAGCGGCGTTGCCTTTCAGCAGGGAGTAAGTATCTCGCTCGGTGGACTGCTCCTGTTGTTGCTCTTCGGCGGCATTCTCTTCGGTATCTGGTGGAACCGACTCTTCCGCCGCTATGATCTGGCAATGCAACTCTATGGTCGCCTCTGCGTTCTGGCGAACTGGGCAGGCGTAGAACTACGTCTCTCGCAGACGCCGTATGAGTACCTTCACGACCTCTCTGTTGCCACCCCGCAATACGCGGACTCGCTGGAACGGTTCGGTAACATCTATGTGCGCGAACGCTGGGCTGATCCACAGAGTCCTGAGCATCCTGAGCGCACCGGTGAGGTGAATGAACTACGAACGCTCTGGCAAAAATTGCAACCGGCTCTCTTCCTCTATGTCTTGCGTCATCCACGCTTCTTGCGACGGATACCGGCAAAGCTAAGCCGCTTCTTGACCTCGATGCATGTGCAGAGGAAGAAGCATATAGACGTAGAAGACGATGTGCTGGACGATGACAATCTGTTATAGGTAATAATTGCTGAGGTTCTCGCCGATCACGAGCATTCCCTGTGATAGCGTGATATTGCATCTTGACCAAATGAGACAACTTGCGTACACTGTATAAGACGCAGGCGAAGAGGATGTGCCTTTCTTGATGTTAATGTTTCATACCTGGAGGGTTATGATGTCTATAAATGATTCTGTGATGGGTGAGCAATCCCTTGTTTCCTGGCCCGCAGAGGGGCGCAATATTGATATTCCGGGTGCGGCTGTCGTCAAGCCACATACTTTTGATATTGCGCGCCATGTAGTTATTGCACCTGATGGGCGACGCTACGTGGTGGCGACTACCGATGATACACGCTTGCAAAAAGGCTATGTCACCTCGGTCTATCCTCAGCAGTCCGACTATCTGACGCTGCTCCGTCTCGTCGTGCTGGAAGTCACCAGTCAGACCGCCGAAGAAGGGATTCAGCGCCATATCTCTGTGGTACAGGCCATTCAAAATGGCAAGTTGAATGATCTAGTGAAGTCTGCATCGACCCATTAGCACTTTTTGGTGGCTTGTTGGCCTTGACAGATCGCTAATCTGTCAAGTATACTCAGTACAGTACGGTTGCCGGTGTAACCGGCGATAGCTTGTATTTTTATCGTGGCACTCAGTAGAGCGAGTGCATACCCGATTTCTGGATCACACGAACGAAAGGAGAAGGCGAGCATGGCTAATGTGTTGCATCTGATGCTCTCTTTGAGCCGCTTGCGCGCGCAAAAGACCGCCGAAGGCTATCACAGCCTTATTATGCCCTTCTCCCTGTCCACTCCAGTGGCCGTTCCCGTGGGCGGATTCTGCCTTGCGCCGGATACCGCTCTGGCCCAGGGGGGCAGTGTGTCCAGCTCCAGGGGAAGTCCACCTCTCTTGTATGAGTAGGTGAACGCGAGAAGAAAAAATCCTCGACCGTGAGAGCTGGAAAGCAAAAAAAAGAAATTCCACTCTCACGGTTTTTTGTCGCTCTTTTTACCCCCGGCTCCGGGGAAAGCAGAAAGGATCAGATATGACGCAGGATGTCAGGAAGCTCTGGGTATGATGTGTGGGAGGCGAGATGAGTGTGTAGGCGAAGAGAGCGTGTCCATTTTTGATAGGTAGTGATAGCGATTACCGTTTTTGCAGCCAGCAAGCAGAATAGTTATAGAGCGCTTGTGAAAAGGGGAAGGAAAGAGAGCGTGATCACCGCTTGCCTCGGCACCGTTGTACTGTCGTACAGGTTTACTTCTGTGCAAACGTCTAGTTTACTCGTCAACAGTATGCACTATGCTTTTGGGAGAAAAGCAAGTATGTCTGTTGACAGGATAAAGGAGAAGATTCGTGGCTATTCAACACCTCGCCACTGAGACTATTGACAGTTCGTTGACGAAAGGCATCAGCATTGACCCGACCACTGATGCCGTTGTGATTGACAACGTATCCAAGTTATTCACGAAGCCGCGTCCGTTGCGTGCCTGGTTCCACAGGGAGAGCAAGGAGGAGGCTGAGAAGCGTGTCATCCGTGCCGTCGAAGCGATTAGCCTGACGGTCAAACGACGCGAGATTGTCGGTATTCTGGGCGCGAACGGCTCTGGCAAATCGACGCTGATCCGCATGCTCTCTACGCTGTTGATCCCCGATACCGGCCATATCAGTGTTTTCGGATACGATGTTATCCGCGATGCGGCGACGGTACAGCGTCTGATCAATCGTGTGAGTGTCGAAGCCTCGTTCTTCAAGAAACTTTCGCCAATGGAGAACCTGATCTACGCCGCGCGCCTCTATAACATGCCCGCCGATGTGGCACGTCGCAAGATCGTTGCTATTCTGACGCGCCTGGGTATCAAGAAAGACCGCATCAATGCCCCGTTGGAGAATATGTCACGCGGTATGCAACAAAAAGTTGCCATTGCTCGCGCGTTTCTGACCTCGCCTATCGTACTGCTGCTCGACGAGCCAACAACCGGACTCGATCCGCGTTCCAAGCTGGATGTGCAGCACTTTGTACAGGAGTTACGCGAGATTCACGATGCAACCATTCTCATCACTACTCATGATATGGAGGAGGCCGAGGCGCTGTGTGACCGCGTAGCCATCATCGATCAGGGGCGTATTGTAGCGCAAGGGACAGTCGATGAACTCAAGAGCGCTGTACAGGAGCGTTTGGGGCATATCGCACCGGTTACGATGAACGATGTGTTTATGCACTATACTGTCGCGCATCTCATCACTGAGGCGGATATTCAGCGCTATGGAAGCTGGGAGAAGGCTTTTGAGGCATATGAAGCGCAGAAGGAAGATGAGTAATCAGCAGGCAGGAAAGGGAGCTTAACGATTATGTCAAGTCTTATTCACCAGGGACGTGCCACCTACGCCTTTTTCGAGCGCAACTGGAATCTGACCAGGCGCTATCTGGCGTGGGAGATCGTCTGGCTGGTCTACAATATCGTCAACGCCATGTCGATTACCTTCATTGGTGTTGGCGTGCCCGATGCTAACTACGTCGTGCTGTACCTGCTAATCGGTACGGCAGTATGGACATACCTGAGCGTGACCTTCGATGGTGTCACCGATATCATCAACATGGAACGCTGGGAGGGTACTATCGAGTACACCTTCATGGCTCCGATCTCGCGTTTCACTCACATGGTCGGTAGCTGCCTGTACGCGATAGTGCATGGTCTGCTCTTCACTTTAGTCCAGTTGATTATCGTCGCGTCGTTCTTCCATCTCGACCTGAGTCATGCGAATTACCTGACGGCGGTCTTCATGCTGGTGTTGGGCAGCATCTCCTTCATCGGGTTTGGTATTGCCACCGCCATCCTGCCCCTGCTCTTCACGGAGAAAGGTATGCAGATGACGCTGATTGTCAAATCGCTCCTTTTGCTGGTCTCCGGTGTCTATTACTCAGTAAGCGTGCTACCTGCGTGGATGCGCGTCTTTTCGTATATCTCACCGGCTACCTATGTGCTTGAGGGCATGCGTGCCGGTCTCCTACACGATCAGCCTATCTGGTCAGCCGAGATATGGAGCTATACCTGGCCGCTCCTGCTCTCCGGTGTCATCAGCATTCCGGTTGGCGTCTTCGTCTTCGGTATCGCTGAGCGCTATGCCAAGCGCACAGGCAGACTGAAGCGCAACGGATAAGAATATCATGTAGAGGCGTGATGATGAACCTTAAAAATTAAATACGGCATGTGGCGAGGTCATATCCTGCCGTATTTAATTCTTCATCTTCATTATCATGCTTCTATAGATTGATATGTAATGCATTAATCTGGGTTTTTAGAGAAGAGAAGGGAACGAGAAACAATGATTACGAGGAAAACACTACCACGAGGTTTCGTGGTACGACATCCAACCATGAATGACATCGAATCCACTCTGCGTATGATCCAGGCGCACGAGATGGCGATGGATGGAGAGATAGAGACAACATTAGAGGATATGCATCGGTGGTGGAACATGCCAGATTTCGACATTGCCACCGATGCCTGGTTACTGTTGTCGCCGGAGGGGCACATAGCTGGTACGGCAGCACTCTCACACAGAGCGCACGCACGTCTCAACGCCGAGATGACATTGCATCCGGCTTTTGAACAGCCTGCTCTCGGTGCTTACTTGCTGAGTCTGGTGGAGGAACGTGCGCTTCAGCACATACCTCTAGCGCCATCAGATGCGCGGGTAGCGATCCTGGCCTGGACAAGCAGTGGGGACAAATCGAATCAAGAACTGCTCCTTGAGCATGGCTTCAAGCATATTCGCTCATCATGGCGCATGAAGATCGAACTACAGGAGGCACCACCAGCGCCACACTGGCCCGAAGGCATTCATGTACAGACGTTGTCGGCGAATATGAACCTGCTGAGAGCAGTCTACGAAGCTGATGAAGAGGCGTTTCGAGATCACTGGGGTCATATGCCGCATACCTTCGAGGAGTTTCAGTACTTTACGAGTCGGCGCAAGAACTACGATCCCAGTCTGTGGTTCCTGGCGATGGACGGCGAGCAGATCGCGGGCATAGCATTGTGCGCCGACGAAAAAGAACAGGGTGGCTGGGTACATTCGCTGGCAGTGCGTCGCCCCTGGCGCAGACGCGGCATCGGCGAGGCGTTGCTCTATCACGCCTTTGGCGAGTTTTACCGTCGTGGTATCAACAGCGTCTACTTAGGGGTCGATGCCCAGAGCTTAACGGGCGCGACACGTCTATATCAGCGCGTAGGTATGCATATTCATCGGGAATATCACACGTATGAGAAAGAGTTACGGGCGGGAAGGGAACTGAGTACACAGTCGTTAGATGGGGAATAGCTCGCTTTCTCTACACACGCTATAGATGGGAGAACATCATGGGCCTGAATGACGGGCAACAAACGACGATAGTAGACAGGCTCAGTGTTTTCAGAGAGAAGGGAGAAACCCTTTATGATTGTACGTTTGCATAACTTATTGGCGCGCCATCCCTCATTCGGTGATGCCGCAGAGATTGCGGACTTATTGCGTTTTTGTGAACCGGACGAGGCAGAAAGGGCCGAGATTACAGAGGAAGCGATACAACAGACATGGCAGGGCATGCACCTGCCGACGGATGCCTGGGTCATTGCAACGCGACAGGGGCGGCTAGTGGGTTATGCAGATGTACGTGATGGACGAGCGGGACAGTATACGCTCACGCTCTACGTTCATCCAGAGTATCGCGGACGGGGTATCGGTACACTGCTCATACGACTGGCGGAAGAGCGAGCGCGCGAGATGCTGCTTACACAGGCGGCAGAACTACGGGTTACGCTCAATATCACACTCAGCGCTCGCAGTCAGAGTGCGTGTCGTCTGCTGGAACGCGAAGGCTATACGCTCACGCGCAGTTTCTGGCGTTTGCTGATCGACCCGCCGGATGTATCAGCACAGACTGCCAGACACCTCTCGCGCACTGGCAAACTGCGTCTGAATATGGTACTTGACGCACACCACAACGTCAATGTGCAGGATGGTCTATATGTTGCGCAACAATACGTTGTCTACAGCAAGCTTCTACGGGAGGAAGTGCCGGAAAACACTCTCCAACTCGTAGAACTGGCGTCGGTACGGACATGACTCATTGCATTTGTCAGGTGATTATGGGCATTTTATCGTAAAAACAGTGATGCGGTAGGGGCATAATTGATCGTGTCTATAGCGCGATGGACGCGATCAATTATGCCCCTACGGAAGAAAAGGGGGAAGCGACAATAACGATAGAGAGCTTTGCCTTATATCAACCTGCGATGGTTGATGCCAGAGCGATAACGGAGTTAAGCAATATTTGTGTACTGATTTTAGCGCATGTAGATTGAAAGGCTGGAGCGCTGTCGGCTATGTGGCCTGAAGGCATCATTATTCGTCCTTTTATACTGAGGAGAGGATAATAAGGCAGTAACCGTTACCCTTCGCGGTAGCTGGCGGTCTGATATGGTAGATAGGGGAATGTTGTCACATCCATGCTACATGTGAGGGGAGAAATGTCTACCATGTCGATGCTTGCCATTGTTGCAGCCAGCGCATCTTCTAGTGGAATGCGTGTCTTATTGTTGGTACTGATTCTTATTGCTGTGATCTTGATTCTGGCGGGCGCAGTCATTGCCTCTGTGACCTGGTATCAGTTGCGTAAATCGCTAACAGCCCAGTAGCCGCTACCTGGGTTTCAAGAAGGAAGAAAGTGAGTCTGCGAATCATGCTTCGGCGGTCTGCCGCGCCATTGCTGGCGGGTACAGTTGTTCAACGCGCAAGTTCGGGCGCGACAGTTGTCGTACTTGGTCTATTTCTCGCGCATCTTACTTTACGTCAGGGACATCATATTACCAGTTTGCAAGTGGGCCTGCTGCCGGTAGCCTTTTATGTGACCGAGTTGTCGCTGGCCCCACTGATGGGCGGCCTGAGTGATCGCTGGGGCAGGCGTTTTTTTATGACCGTTGGGCCACTGGTTGGTCTGATACAGGTTGGCTTGCTGTTCTTTGTCCCGCGTGTCAATCCTCTGCCCTATTTGCTGGCCTTGCAGGTGCTGGCTGGTCTGTCCGGTGCCATGATTACGCCGGTAGTGTTGTGCTATCTGGCCGACTTTACGACAACGAATCAGTCGCAGCGCATGCGATTGATGAGTCTATATGAATTGGCCACCAGTGGGGGTCTCGCGGCTGGCATCGTGTGCGGCGGTCTGCTGTGGGAACACCTGGAGCGCGGTTCGTTTGCGGTGCTGGCAGCATCCTATTTGCTGGTGGCGCTGTTCCTGGGTCTCGCGCCTGCTATACCACGTGTTACCAATCATGGGCAATTGCGCCAGGTAGTGCGCCGTTACTGGGGCGTAGTGCGTATGCCACGCCTCTTCATCTTCGTGCCGGCCTGGGTCTGTATCAACGCCCTGGTGGGTATCTGGTTCAGTTCACAACTGACCTTTATCCTCTCCAAGCCGATGCCGCACACGCATCAATTTTTGATGGGCATTACGAGTGGCCCCAACGGTGGTCATGCCATCAGCCTGATCCTGGGTATTCTCGTTCTCTTCTTTGGCCTCTGCCTGCTCTTCTGGGCATACTTCCCGCTCCAGGTTGCGCGCTTGCGTTTGATGCTGGCCTCTATCATGGGAGTCTATCTCTCCTGTATTGCACTTTTCGGTATCAATAATCACGTGGGGCACGGGGCATTGTTCGCGTTGTGGATCATGCTGCTGGCGCTGGGTATCTTTGCGGAGACTAGTTTCGCGCCCTCGGCCCTGGCCTACCTGGCCGATATCTCGGAAGAGAGTGCCCGCGACCGAGGTCTGGTGATGGGTTTGTATTCCATCTTTCTTGGCCTGGGCCAGATTCTCGGTAACGGCCTGGGCGGCGTCTTCGCCGGTCTGTACGGCTTCGATGGCCTGGTCTATTTAACAGTGATTCTGGCAAGCGTGGCATTGATCTCGCTGCTGTGGCTCTTTCGACAGGAGCGTAAGCGTGAATGGGTTTCCGCTCCACAGATGGGGCCAAAGTCGGCAGGTGGATGTGATACAATAGGAGAAGGCGTGCTGTCCCATGGAAAAAGCTGATTCGCCGTTGAAAAAGCCAGGAGAGGAAATGGAACACACTACTATTGGAGCTATTATACGCGGAGACAGAGAGGTCTTTCCACCCTATTTGTACGAGGCGTACCAGTCCACACGCCGTCGCGCACCAACGCTGCCTCTAATTGATGTCCCGCTCACTATCTCTGAATTGACCGGCCCCGGCCCACGTATCAGTGCCGTCACCCCCGAAGATGCCGATCTCACGCGCAATGCCGGTACGGGCGGTGAGGCCATTGGTCAGCGTATTATTGTGACCGGGCGCGTTCTTGATGATCGCGGCAATCCTGTGCCCAACACGCTGCTGGAAATCTGGCAGGCCAATGCCGCTGGCCGTTATTTGCACAAGCGCGATCAATGGCCGGGGCCGCTTGACCCTAATTTCCTCGGCATGGGACGCTGTTTGACCAACGAGGAAGGAGTCTATCGCTTTCTGACCATTCGCCCCGGCGCTTATCCCTGGAAGAACCATCCCAATGCCTGGCGTCCGGCCCACATTCATTTCTCGGTCTTTGGCCCATCTATGCTCTCGCGTCTCGTGACGCAGATGTACTTTCCTGATGATCCACTCCACTCACTTGACCCCATCATGCAGTCCATCCCTACCGAAGAGGCGCGCAAGCGTTTGATTGCCACCTATGACCATAATGTAACCGAGCCGGAGTGGGCACTGGGTTATCGCTGGGATATCGTCGTGCGCGGGCCTTATGCCACGCCGTTCGAGGCGGAGGTGCGCTGATGACAAAGTGGCTACTCACGGGTTCACAGACGGTCGGCCCGTTTTTCGCACCTGCATTGCTGCGTGAGGATGCACGCCGCCACGTCTTGACGCAGTCTGAAACTGTCGGTGAACGCATTCGCATTGAAGGGCATGTCTTTGATGGCGATGGTGTACCCGTGCCGGATGCGATGGTGGAGATCTGGCAGGCCAATGCGCACGGACGCTACAACCATCCTGCCGACCAGGGGCCTGCTCCGCTCGATCTAACGTTCATCGGTTTCGGGCGCTCCGGTACCGACGACAATGGACGCTACTGGTTTGAAACGATCAAGCCGGGACGGGTCGCCTTTGACAAGGAACGCTTGCAGGCTCCCCATATCTGTGTCACAGTCTTCTCGCGCGGCCTGCTCAACCATCTTGTGACGCGGCTCTACTTTGCAGATGAATCCTCTAATGCGGACGACCCGATATTGCAGCAGTATGTGCCCGCCGAAAGACGTGCCACGCTCATCGCTCCACGCGAACAGCATAATGGTACGGTGGTCTACCGCTTCGATATAATTCTGCAAGGAGCAGGCGAGACGGCGTTTTTTAACGTGTGATTGAGTCGCAACGTATGGCAGAAGCGGCAGAAACACTGTTTAGCACACCGGCAATGACCGCAGCCTTTTCTCTCAACGCGCATGTACGAAACATGCTGCGCTTCGAGGCGGCACTGGCACGCGCAGAGGCTCGTATCGGCATCATTCCTCAGCAGGCCGCCGAGGCTATCGCGGTCTGCTGTAAGGAAGAGCTATTTGATGTCACGTCCCTGTATCGTGAAGCTATGCTGGCCGGTACGCCCGCTATCCCTCTTGTACGTATGTTGACGGCGCGCGTTGAGGGAGACGCGCAGCGCTATGTCCACTGGGGGGCAACGAGTCAGGATGCGATTGATACAGCGCTGATGCTCCAGATGCGCGATGGCCTCGATATTCTCATAGCTATGCTGCTTGATGTTTGTGCGGCCTGCGCGCGCCTGGCCGAGCAGCATCGGCATACGCCAATGGTAGGACGCACCCTGCTGCAACAGGCGTTGCCGTTGCCCTTTGGCCTCAAGGCGGCCCGCTGGCTGGCGCTGGCAATTCGCCTGCTGGGTGAGTTGCGTGAACGTCGTGAGCGCTCACTGGTCCTACAACTGGGCGGTGCCGTCGGAACGCTGGCCTCGTTGGGAGAGAAGGGTTTGCAGGTCGTCATGCTGCTGGCCGATGAGTTGCAACTTCCCGCACCTGACTTACCCTGGCATGCGGAGCGTGACCGTGTGGCGCAGATTGCCGCCACGCTCGGTATGGTCGCCGGGGGAATGTCCAAAATTGCCGAGGATGTGGTCTTGCTCGCGCAAACCGAGGTGGGTGAAGCGACCGAGGGCGCGGTTCCTGGCAAGGGTGGTTCGTCGGCCATGCCACAGAAGCGCAATCCGGTGGATGCCACCAGTGCCCTTGCGGCAGCGCGTTTAGCTGTGGGCGTCGTGCCAGTCATATTCTCTGCGATGACACAGGAACACGAGCGCGCGGTCGGTGCCTGGCAGGCGGAGTGGGCGGCTATCCCTACCCTGTTTCGCTATACTTCCGGCGCTGTCGAGGGAGTACGCTGTGCCGTGAGCGGCTTACAAATTGATGCTGCTCGCATGAGGGCCAATCTTGACCTGACTGGCGGCCTGGTGATGGCGGAGTCGTTGACGATGGCGCTGGCCCCCCACCTGGGCAGGCCGGAGGCTTATCGTATCGTGCAGGCTTTGTGTCAGCGTGTTCTCAAAGGTGACGAGAAACTGTACCAGGTCGCGCTGACCGATGAACGAGTGCGCGCGGTTCTCTCGGCGGAGGAGATCAAACATGCCCTTGATCCCGTCACATATGTCGGCAGTGCCGATGCGTTTATAGATCGTGCTTTGCACGCTTATGATGCAATGCGCACGAAGGATGAGGAAAAGCATGGCGAAAACCGGTGAGAGCAGTGATTACTTTCTGGTGAAGAATAGAGCCAGCACAATATTTGCGTCGAAGGCCAGGAAGAGCAAGAGCGCGTTGCTATCGAGCGGTATCGGACGATAGGGCGTATGTGAGCCGAGGCCACCGGATGGCTCTTGATGGACGTGGGCGAAGACGCTAGATGCGCTGGGCAAGAAGCCGAGATTGTTGGCATTGAGGGGCCAGTAGACGAAAGCTGCTTCGCCGATGATATTGGCGCGCGGCACAAAGCCCCAGGCGCGTGAATCATCGCTAACCGCGCGGTTATCGCCCAGCACAAAATAGTCGTTGGGAGGCACAACGACATTGTTGATCTTTTTGTAGGAATATGGATTGCCCTGGTCTTGCGGCGCGACATAGGTTTCGTCGAGCGTTACGCCATCGACGATCACTGTAGTGCCCTTAATCGTGATGACATCACCTGGAATGGCGATGATGCGCTTAACATAATCCTGGCTGGGGTCTGGGGGGGCAACGAAGATAATCACGTCGCCGCGCTGCGGAGCGTGGAAAAGATAAGCCAGTTTGTTGACCATGATATGTTCAGTATTATGCAAGCTGGGTTCCATGCTGATGCCATCGACATAATAACTCTGGATGGCGAAGTGAACGACCACAAAGATGACAAATGCCAGGGCAATAGTTTCGAGGATTTCGCGTACAATGTTTGATTGTTTACGTGACTTTTGTTTCATTGATGTTATTCCTGAGAACATGCGAATTTTGCGCAGACCTTTTACCGATTTTCTTTTCGTATTCTACACCTGTTATACGCCCGACTGCAAATAGCGGTTTGCTACGTTATTTTTCGTATAGCCAGTACGACATTAGAGCCACCATAGCTGCGTGCGCCGAGAATGACCACGTTGCCATGCAGTGAACGAGCCTCGTTGCGCACCAGGTTCAGATTGTAGATGGGATATGTGCAATGTAACGTGGGAGGGATGAAGCCATCTTGCAGGGCGAGGAGCGCGCCAATGGTGTCGATGGCTCCGGCAGCTGCGTAGCTGTGTCCTTGCATCGTGCGAGGCACGCTGACAGGGATGTGTTCTGCCTGTGTGCCAAAGGTGTGCTGCAAGGCATCAACCTCGGCGCGGTCGGCGATGGGGAGGGCACGTCCATCCAGGCTGAAGTAGCCAATCTCGTCAAGTGAAATCTTCCCTTCATGCATGACCTGTTGGATGGCGCGTGCGTATTGCCGACCATTCTCCGGTAGCTTGCGCCAGCCCGTAGCGTCATTGCTTTGTCCATAGCCGATGATTTCACCATAGATGTTTGCGCCGCGTTTGCGCGCGTGTTCGTAATCTTCCAGTATACATAGCCCGGCTCCCTCTGCTGGCAGAAAACCTCTGGCATGGCGGTCGAACGGGCGATAGGCAGTGGGATCATCGGTGGCGATAAGCCAGCCTGACAGGCCCTGCGAGAAGAGCACGAAGGTATCCAACGGGGCCTCGCATCCCCCGGCGATAAGAATGTCTGCCGCGCCCCGTCGAATGGCTCGGTAAGCTGTGCCCAGTCCATCGAGGCCGCCGGCCAGATCGTTGACCGGAACTTTGCAGTAGCCCTGAAAGCCGTAGCGCAGTGCTGCTTGCCCGACATTGGCGACCTGAATCCAGGCGACAGCAGTAAAGGCACTCATAGCTCGTGGCCCATGCAGGTGGAGTTGTCTCACCTGTTTTGTTGCGAACGTTGCTCCACCAAGCGTGTTGGCGATAACAGCTCCAACGCGCGTGGGGTCTTCCTGAGCCATACTGAGATTGGCATCATAGACGGCTTCCTGTGCTGCCGCGAGGGCCAGGTGCGTCATTCTATCGGTGCGTTGAACGAGTTTGCGCTCCAGGTAGTGTTCCGGCACAAAATCATCAATGTATCCCCCAACCTTGAAAGGTGATACTTCGTCTGCCACGGGAAGTGTCTTGATCCCCATTTTTCCCTGCTCGATGGCATGTTTAAAGGCACCTTTGCCAATGCCATTAGAGGCGACAACACCGATGCCGGTCACTACGACACGCCGCTCCATCTGTATCATTATGGGCTACTCCTTTGCCAGGTGAACATTGCTAGAGGTTATGAGCGCCAGCGCCGTAACAGCAGGGCGGTATTAACGCCGCCAAAGCCACTAGAATGGGTTAAGGCCAACTCGATGTTCGCTGCTCGCGCTACATTTGGCACGTAATCCAGGTCACAGCGCGTGTCCGTTTGTTCTTGATTGATGGTGGGAGGAAGCACCTGGTAATAGAGCGCGAGGGCAGTGACGGCGGCTTCAATGGCGCTTGCAGCACCTTGCGTGTGACCAATCATCGATTTGGTGGCACTGATGGGAATACGATAGGCACTTTCACCCAATGCCGCTTTATACGCCGCCGTCTCCGCTATCTCGTTGAGCAGCGTTGAACTGCCATGTGAGTTGATATAGCCAAGCTGATGCGGCTCGATACCCCCCTCCTGCAATGTTTGCCGCAGCAGTGCTTGCAGAGGAGCGCCGTTTTCTGGTAAGGCGGTCATATGATAGGCATTGCAGTTTGAGGTGAAGATGAGGAGTTCGGCATAAATGCGCGCATGACGGGCCAGCGCCAGTTCGCAATCCTCCAGAAGCAACACTGCTGCCCCCTCGCTCATCACAAAACCATCGCGCTGAGCATCGTATGGGCGTGAGGCGCGGGTTGGCTCGTCGTTGCGTCGGCTCAGGGCGTGCATAACGGAGAAGATGTTGATGCTGGCCGGGCTGATGGCCGAGTCCGCTCCCCCCGCCAGCATGCGCCCGGCTTGTCCTTCTTGAATAGCCCAGAAAGCTTGCCCAATGGCATCCGCACCGGCGGAGCAACCGGTAGAGATTGAGAGACATGGCCCATAGAACTGATGGTGCGCGGCGATCACTGAAGAAGGAACGAAGGCCATTAGCGAGCGGGCCGATGAGGTATTCCACACTGGTAGGTCTGCCATGTCGGGTACATTATCAAGATACTGGTTGTGGCCGCTATAGCGTGTCCACATCCGTTCTCCCTCGTCAGCCCCCGCCATTGCATGGCCCATGATGACCCCCACCGCCTCGCGCTCCGCATCATTCAGAGGTGGTAAAGCAGCATCCTCCAGCGCCAGGTTGGCGGCGGCAAGGGCGAACTGGCTCCCGCGATCCAGTGTGACAATTTCGTCCTCCGTCAGCCCCAGGCGTAGCGGGTCGAAGTCCCTGACTTCACCCGCGATGCGTGTTGGGAAAGGGCGGGCGTCAAATCGACTAATAGGAACAATGCCGGAACATCCCTGTATGTTAGCCTGCCAGAAAGCCTCCTTGCCGATGCCATTAGGGGCAATGACCCCAAGACCTGTGATGACCACACGGCGCATCATATGTTTCTATCCTCCGAGTGCTGGCCAAGTCGAGCAAAGTATTTGAAAATAAATACCTGTACAGTAACAACGCTTGAAGGCACGCTTTCTTTTCATACGAAATTCATCTGGCCTGATACCCACCAGAGGTATCACTACATGTATAGCATACCGCCTGTGCTTTTCTATCAGTGAGGCGGAAGTTTGGTGGCGCAGTTGCATCTTTGCGTAAAAAAAGCTGTAATACCTCTTGACATCCACCGCTTTCTGGCATATAATTTTGCTAGATTGAGTACTCAGTCAAAACAGACGGTACCACGTAATGTATGTGACATTGGTGGTAACAAGGACAAGCTCTCTTTAAAGAGCGTGCCCATAGCATGTTTCTTGATGACACCCTGCAACGGTGCAGGATGCCACCAACCAGAAGGAGGTAGTCATCATGAAAGCTTGGTCTCGCTGGCAAGATTGGGTTTCGTTGGTTCTGGGTATTCTGCTCTTCATCAGCCCGTTCGTCTTTGGGACGATGGGGCATACATCCAGCGCATGGGATGCCTGGGTGCTGGGTGTGATTGGAGTTATTCTAGCCCTTCTCTCTTTGGGCCTGCCGAACAACCCGGTGACTGAGTGGCTGACACTCGTCCTTGGCATTGTGCTGTTCATCTCGCCCTGGATCTTCGCCTTTGCGACCCTCACCACAGCCGCCTGGACTTCCTGGGTTATCGGCGTTCTCTTCGTCATCGCAGCCGGTTGGGTCTTGCTGACCAATCGCTCTGCTCGCGCAGGCGCAATGGCGTAGATGGCGTGAATCTGTTGTATACGTAAGCATGCTTACATGACACCCTGGGCGTATATATACAATGGAGTATATATACGCCCAGGGTGTCATGTGTGGATGGCAAGATATATTTCCTGTGTATAGCCGGTAACTCTACCATGATGTTATTCGTACATGAGGCTAAAATGATCTATAGGTCTGAAAAGGAGAGCAGTTATGCCGAGGGCAAATCGAAAAAAGGAGATGATACTATCCGGGGGCACGCAGGGGGCGATAGCGGCAACAGACCTCTCTGCTATAAATGTACCTGCACGGGGGCGGGGGGATACAGCCAGTGAGGAGACACGCAAGCGCATCCTTGACGCCGCACAGCATCTATTTGCCAAGCATGGATTTAGCGCCACGACAACGAAGGCTATCGCGGAAAAGGCCGAGGTACCCGGTGGCCTGATCTTTTACTATTTTCCCAGCAAAAAAGCGCTATTAGAGGCAGTCGTCAGCGAGCGCAATATTCTTGAGGAGTTGAGCGCCACGGCCGAAACCGTCATCAGCCCTGAGCCACGCGCGATGTTGATTGCGCTCGGTCAACGCTACCTGGCTATCTTGAAGCAGCATGAAGAGTTGGCGCGTATCCTCTTACGCGAATTCCGCTCCTATCCAGAGATCGCGCGGCAGTTCCACACATTACGCGAGGAGCATATCGAATTGATCGGCTCCTGCCTGCGTCGCTCGCTGCAACTAGGACAATACACCCCCTTGCGCAATATTCATGCTATTGCGCGCACTTTCCTCTACAATATCATTGTCATTGCCATCATCGAGGACGCGGAAGATCCGCATCGTCTTTTGGAAGAGATGGTCGATGTGCTCATCTAGGAGTACCTGTTGTCTTTTTGCTGCTTAGCGGTTGGATGCGATGTGGAAGGTGCCCAGGACTTTGCCAACGAGGCGGCGGTTTTCCCCATCGATATTGTAGATAGTGGACTCCAGTACCGCAATGGTGCGCCCCTGTTGCAGAATGGTGGCCTCAGCAACTATCTCGCCCGCGCGCACCGGGGCCAGGTAGTTGATCTTGGCCTCGACGGTGCTGAAGCGTGTGCCTGCCGGTAGTATGGAGAGGAGCGCCATTGACATGGCCGTGTCGGCCAGCGTGAAGATCACGCCGCCATGCACGATCTGTTGGGGATGCATCAGGCGACCATCCACTTTGATACGGACGCTGCCCTGTCCATCCTGAGCCTGTACAATCTGCATGCCGATCAATTGGGCGTACCCAAACTCTGCGACGCGCTGAATAATCTCTTCCTGACTGGGGATAGCCTGAGTTTCCTCTGATGATGCCATGCCGTGATTTACCTTCCTCGCACGATACGTTCGATCTCGCGCTTCGTTTCGCGTTCTGCGATAGCCTCGCGCTTGTCGTAAAGCTTTTTGCCACGACACAGACCTAGCTCGATCTTCGCGCGTCCACCTTTCAGATAAAGCTTGAGCGGGACAAGTGTCATACCCTTTGTGGCGACTTTGCCGAGCAACTGGTCGATCTCGCGGCGATGTAAGAGCAGCTTGCGGTTGCGCAGTGGGTCGTGATTGAAGCGGTTGCCATGCTCATAAGCGGCGATGTGGGCATTCTCCAGCCACAGTTCGCCGTTGCGCACGATGGCATACGAGCCGCGCAGGTTGACCCGCCCCTCGCGGATAGATTTAATCTCGGTGCCGACCAATGCGATACCGGCCTCGATGGTGCGCTCCACAAAATAATCGTGGTACGCCTGCCGATTGACCGTGATGACTTTAATTGCTTCATGCTGTGGTGCAGCCTTCTGCTGCTCTTGCTTCCTGGCCTTTGCCATAATGCATACTCCTTATCTCTCCTGGTAAGGACGTGTATCTGTTGCCATCTCAATTGCAAGCCGGGGCGAGTGCGTGGTATCCCGCTATTCTGCCCCTACTCTGGCATAGAGACATGCGTCTGTTATTCTCTCGCTGGCAACAGGAACACTGCTCTGTGACGAGCAGGGTGTAGCCCATAAAATGCATAATACCAGTATAGTATATGCAGGCAAGCGGGAAAGGTGACAGAGCGGGCACGTGGCAAGGTAGCCGCACGCCCTCTATCTCATTCGCATAACGCTTACCCCACATGCTGTGAGGGAACGTCATAGTGCAGAAAGGCGTCTCCTGGCACTGTGATGTAACATATGAGTGAGCTATTTTATGAATGCATAGTACATCACATCTGCCTGTCTGAAGAAAGGTTGTTCTATGTTCTACCATCTGGGCAAATTTGCCGCCCGCTATCGCTGGTTGATTGTGGGATTGTGGATGGTGGCGGTAGCCGTCGCGCTCCCCTTTGCACCGCAGGCCAGCCAGGTCTTGCAGCCGGGCGGCTTTATCAGCCCTGATGCCGAGTCCTCGCGCGCGCTCGATCTGCTGGCACAGAAACTGCATCTTAATACTAATATTGTGCAGGTCATCTTCACGAGCCAGCGTTATACGGCGTATGACCCGCAATTTGTGGCGGAATCGCAGCAGGCTCTGTCCGGCCTGCAACACTGGTCGAAGGTGGCACAGATTATCTCGTTTACTGATAACCCGCGCCAGATTTCAACCGACCGACACGCGGCCTATGTTAATGTGGTGATTAACGCCGATTCGAACAATGTCGCTTCATTCTTACCTGGACTACAGCAGCGATTGAAGCCGGTACCGGACTTAAAGACCAGCATTGGCGGTGGCGCTGTTTTCTATCAGGATATTCAGATCGTCAGCGAAAATGATCTACGGCGTGCTGAGATACTGGCCTTTCCGTTCGCTATTATCGCGTTGCTGCTGGTCTTCCGTTCGGTGGTCGCTGCCATTTTGCCCACCCTGGTGGGGGGCTTCGCAGTCGTCGTGGCGCTGGCGCTGGTGTTTGTCATCGGCCATGTCATACCACTCTCGATCTTTGTGCTGAACATTACCACGCTCTTCGGTCTGGGGTTGGGCGTCGATTACTCGCTCTTCATTGTGAGCCGTTTCCGCGAAGAATTGTGGCGTGGACGCAGCGTCTCTGAGGCGGTGACGGTCACGGTGGCAACGGCTGGGCGTGCAGTAACCTTCTCCGGCTTGACCGTCTCTATCGGCCTGTTTGGCCTGACGCTGTTCCATATCGACATGTTGCGTTCGGTGGGCCTGGGTGGCGTACTGGTAGTGCTGCTGGCCGTGCTGGCGGCGATTACACTGTTGCCCGCTCTGCTGACGATTATCGGTCTGCACATCAACGCTCTACCGGTGCGTTTGCCGACCATAAAACGCAGCATGACGCGAGATCGGGCGCATGAGGAGCAGGCCAGCGATCATGTACAGCATGGTTTCTGGTATCGGCTGTCCAATTTTGTGATGCGCTATCCTTTACAGGTCTTTTTCCCTGTCTTACTGTTGTTGCTGGCCTTTGGCGCGCCTTTTCTGGATGTGCGTTTCTCCGCGCCGGATGCTTCTATTCTGCCGAAGAGTGTTCCCTCACGTCAGGCTTATGACCTGATCGCGCAGCGTTTCGACTCCAGCGAGACAACGCCGATTATTCTCGCTGTGCAGACGCAGGGCAATGTGTTAACGCCGGATAATATCCGCTATCTGTACTATTATGTCAAGCGCATAGAGGCCGACCCCTATACGAAGCGCGTGGACAGCATTGTGAGTGCTGACCCGCGCCTGACGTTGGAGCAGTACGAACTGCTGTATACTCATCCACAGTTAATTAGCGATCCCTACCTGCAAGCGCTGCTCCAATCGACCGTGTCTGGTAATACCCTCTCCATTCAGGTGATTAGCAAGTATGGCATGATTGATCCTCGCTCACAGGAACTGGTAGAGGCTATTCGTAACACGAATCCGGGTCACAACATCAAAGTGATGGTGACGGGTGGGACGGCGGCTGATATAGATTATGTCAACTCAATCTATGACGACTTCCCGCTGGCGGTGCTGATGGTGGCGATTACCACCTATATCGTCTTGCTGCTGCTCTTCCGCTCGGTAGTCTTGCCGCTCAAGGCGATTATCATGAATACGCTCTCCATTCTGGCCAGCTATGGCGCGCTGGTCGTCATCTTCCAGGATGGCTTCCTGCACCAACTGTTGAATTTCACGCCGCTGGGCTTTGTCGAGGCCACCAGTCCCATTCTGCTCTTCTGTTCGCTCTTTGGCCTGTCGATGGACTATGAGGTTTTCCTGCTTTCGCGTGTGCAGGAGGCGTTCTGGCAGACGGGCGATAACACGGCCTCGGTCGCGCTCGGTTTGCAGCGCAGTGGTGGTATTATTACCAGCGCGGCAATCATTGTAGTGGTGGTGAGCCTGTGTTTTGCGACGGCGGACGTGATTCTGGTAAAGGCGCTGGGTCTGGGCATGGCGCTGGCGGTCACTATCGATGCCACGCTGGTACGTGGCCTGCTTGTGCCTGCCACTATGCGCCTGATCGGCGACTGGAACTGGTGGCTGCCATTTGCAGGCATTCAGCGTCATCCGCCCGCGCTAACCGAGAATCTGCTAGAGGGCGGGCCGACATCGGCAATAGCCTCTGAGGCTGATGAGCATGCCAGAGTTGGGAGAGAGTCATGAAGAAACGATTACTTTCTGTGGCTGGACTGCTAGCCTTACTCGGCCTGCTGGCCTCATGCAGCTTCCCTGGCCTGGTTACATCGTCGGCGCAGTTGCCCCAGGTGAGTCAGACAACGCCACAGACAACCAGTTTGCCGCCCATTCGCTTTCCGCAGGATGAGGCGGCACACGACGACCTGACCGAGTGGTGGTACTATACCGGCCATCTCAACGCCGTTGAGCCGGATGGCCAGTTGCATCACTATGGTTTTGAGCTAGTGATCTTTCAGGCATTACGTAGTGACCTCGCGCCGGTATACGCTGCGCACTTCGCCATCAGCGACATCACACGCGGTCAGTTTCACTACGCGCAGCAGCGTGAAACGGAGCCGAATGCCGTGATTCCCAACGGTACTTCGACAGCAGGGATCAACGAGCATGTCGGTGACTGGTCGATTACTGGCTTGAATGGACACGACCATCTTATTGCCTCTATGCCTGATTACGCGATTAATCTACAACTGGACAGTTTGACGCCGCCGATTTTGCATAATGGCAACGGGCTGATTACCTATGGACTGGCCGGTTTCTCGTACTATTATTCGCGGCCACGCATGGCGGTGAGCGGCACGATTATCGATCACCACCAGCCGTTGACGGTCACAGGGCTGGCGTGGATGGATCATCAGTGGGGCAATTTCCTGACACTGGCAGGCAGTGGCTGGGACTGGTTTAGCGTGCAATTGAATAACAACACCGAAATGATGCTCTACTTTATCCGTGACGCTTCTGGCAAGACGATCTCAACGTACATCGGCTATATCGATACGCAGGCGCGCGATCACCTGATTGCTGCCAGCGCCTTGCACGTCACCGTCCTCAATCACTGGATGAGTCCGGTCACGCACGCCGTCTATCCTTCCGGCTGGCAGTTAGTTGTGAATGCTCCACAGCTTCATACCACTTTGACGCTGTTGCCTCAACTCAAAGACCAGGAACTGGTGGTCTATCAATCGACCGGCAATAGCTATTGGGAAGGTGCGGTGAGCATTCAGGGGCAGGTCAACGGGCTGGTGGTGCAGGGCCAGGGCTATGTTGAATTGACCGGTTACGCACCCAACGCGCAATAGCATGCAGAATAAGAGACTCGATAGGCAATAGCAAGCAGAGCAGTAAGGCAACCGCTCCCAGGCTGCCCCTGGTGGGTACCCTGAGTGCGGTCTGCTCTGTCTGCTCTCTCGTCGTTCTATCCCCCTTTTTTCCTATGTCATATGCTTCCCACTATCTCCTGCCTCAGTCTCTCCGCCTGATTGGGCGTTTACTTCTCAGTGGCAATATCTTAGAGAAGACTTACAGAAGACAAAGCCATCTTGTACCGGAGCAATGCAGTGAAAAAGAGTATTGGGGCAGAAAAAAAGCTCGCTTCTTGTTATGTATACTATCTTGATGCTTGTTGTGTGTGGCGTTACACGGCAGTTGCTTGTGTAAAAAGAAACTAATCCGGCATAGAAGTGCGGTCGAATATACTAGTGATAGCGACGTTGCGCTGCATATAGCTCAGCAATTGTTATTGACGAATACATATTACCTTGTGGTATACTTGGTTGCGGTTTGGTGGAACTGTATATGTCAAGCCTACTTTGTATGAATTTTGTATTTACTTTTTACAGAAGTTGTTGTATATTTTGCTGCGATTTGTAATGCTGATGATGCCGTTCTCTTCGCCGGAGAGGGTGAGGGGGATACGATATAGAGCATGGAAGTGAGCGTTTCTACGGTACACAATCGTAAGAATTCGCCGGATACGCTGGATGAATCGGCTATCGTTGAACGGGTAGCACGTATTGTTGCCAGTGTACGTGGGACAAAGCCGGATTATACGCGCCTGGCGGCAGAGCTAGAGCAGGCCATACCGTTTGATGTGTTTGGCATTGTGTTGCTGCGCCATGATCGTCAGGCAGTGCGTGTCGTTGTGTGTTCGCGCACGCTGGTCTATCCCCAGGGTATGGGTGAGATGCCCAGAATGGGAAGTGAGATCAACGGGCGTGCCGCTCACTGGCATACGAGCTATCATCAGCATCCGTTAGAAGACTCAATGCTGTATCAAATGCTGCGTAAGCCGAAGCTGGTGATTCGGAATTACCCTGAAGGTGTCAACGGCTTGCCCAATGAATGTGGTGATGCATTGAGTGGATTCCCCCAGCTGCGCTCTATTTTAATTGCGCCGCTCAAGGTAGAGGAGCGCGTGCTGGGAACGCTGGAGCTTGGAGGGGTTGAAATAGGGCTTTATGCCCCTAAGAAGCTGCAACGGCTGGTGCAGGCGGTAGCGCCGGTGATTGCGACCGCGATAGAGGGGGCGCAGTCTGGTGGGAATGTTAAGATACAGGATCGGCAGCGTCAGGCGCTCAAGAATGTTTCTACGGCTCTGACACAGAATGTGGTAGATCGGGATGCTATTTTGCGTCAGATAGTGGTGGGTATTGCGCAGTCGCTGAGTGTGTCTTCGGCCATCGTAACGATGGAGGCGGATGGACACATGCATCTGGCGGCACAGGAAGGGTTGCCTGCCGCTGTACTGGCGCAGATTTTGTATGATTGCTATCCGGTACATGGTGGTTGTATCATTGGTAGTACCTTTATCACCCGGCAGCCGAGTTCTTCGTTGGATATTGCGCATGATAAGCGTTTCCCGGCCAGTGCTGTTTTCTTCTCTAAGCTGGGTGCCAGTTCTATTTATTGCTATCCCCTCGTCTCTGGAGCGGTAATTTACGGCGTTCTCCTGATCTGCTCGCCGGATACGGGCGGGTTTACGCCGCTCAAGGTTGATATTCTCTCCCTGTTTGCCAATCAGGCAACGATTGCATTTCATAATAGCCTGCTGCTCGATACATTGCGTCAGCGCAGAAATTTTCAGGAGATCATCGAGCGTCTGGAGCGGACGGCTGAAAAGGAGAAACTGATTGAGCCGACGCCCGCAGAGCTATTGGCGCTCTTGCAGCAGGCCCAGAGTGAGGCGCAGCGTCTCTTTGGAGTGAGTTTCAGTTCTCTGTTGGGTCTGGTCAGTCGCTATCTGTTGACGCAGAGTGAGCGCACAGTGATGGAGATGTCATTCACGAACGGCGTGGCGGGAGAGCAGAGTGTGGTCGGCGGTGATTATGTGGGCGAGATACAGAAGCTGGTTGATGTGCCAACAGCCTTAAATGATACACTCTCCCGGCTGGCGCGTCGTACCGAGGGTGCCCTGCGTCGCGCGGGTATGCTCAGCGAACTAAGCGAGTTGCTGATTCAGCTCACCGAATCGACCGGCGGCGTGAAAGATGCCTGGTTCGTGACGGACCTGGACGGCAACTTTGTCTATATGAATCCTGCCGCTGAAAGCTTTTCCGGCCTCACGATGAGTCGGGTCGAAGATAATCAATCACTGACCCTGGAACGGGTCTTTGCGGAATTATTTCCGCGTATGCGCAATGCCGAAGTGGTACGCCAGTATGTGCGCAATGTAGCGAGTGGCGAAACGTATCAGCAGGTATTGCGCTGTGTGCTGGCGGAGCAGCCGCTTGCGGAAGAGCAAACCGGCCAGGGTGTGATAGAGCGCGAGGCGGGACATTGCGAGCATATGCAGGGAGTATCTACTCATGCGCCCAACGCGCGTCGGCGTCGTTTATTGCGTCAGCAAGAGAATCCCACTGATCGCTATTATCATCTGATGTGTTATCCGTTGTGTGATCGGCAAGGGCAACAGGTAGGGCGAGCGCTCCGTGTCAGCGACGTGACGGAGCAGGTGCGGGAGGAGTTGCACCGTTCCGCGCTGCTTTCCGTTGTTTCGCATGACCTGCGCACACCCTTGACGACGATTAAAACGGCGGTAACAGGCTTGTTGCAGGAGGGGATTGAGTGGGATGCGCAGGATCGGCAAGCAATTCTGGCCGATATCGATGCCGAAACCGACCATTTGACTGTGCTGGTCAATGACCTGGTTGATCTTTCGCGCATCGAAATGGGCGCTCTGGTGTTGGAGAAAGAGTGGTGTGACCTGATCGAGGTGGCCAGTAGCGCGGTTGAACGTAGCCGACGTAGCCGCCTCGAATGTGCCGTTCGTTTGTATGCGCAGCGGCCTCTCCCGCCTATCTTTGTTGATTTTGGGCAGATCGAGCGCGTGCTTGTCGGCCTGATTGAGAATGCAACGCGCTCCAGTCCCCCACAAAGTACCGTTAGCCTCATCCTGGATCTGGTAACAGATGAGGTACTGGCACGTGCACCAATGAAGCGTCAATTCGCGGTTGAGCATAAGGCGGCGTTATCGCAATGGGTGCGTGTGCGCGTGGTGGATCAGGGAGAGGGTATCCCGCAGTCGGCGTGGGAAGAGGTATTTCAGCGTTTTTATAGTAGTCATGCGGACGGCAATGAATTAAGGCTGGCTATTTGCAAGGGAATTGTGGAGGCGCATCAAGGCTACATATGGGTTGAGGCAGCGCCTACGGAGATATCTATTGAGGGCAAGGTTATCGCACTGGAGCAGGCGCAAGGAGCAGGAACATGTTTTGTATTAGTGTTACCGGCACATACTTATCGTAGCCTGGAGGCAGACGAGGATACGGTGATGCGTCGCAGCACACGGGAGACTGCACGGGCCGAGGAGGAATAATGCATGAAGGCCAAAGGCAAGCGTATTCTTGTTGTAGATGATGAGTTGAGTATTCAGCGTATTCTGCGCCAGAATCTGCTGATGAGTGGGTATGAAGTGTTGGTAGCCGGTGAAGGAAGGCAGGCCATTGAGATGGTGCAGCAGCATCATCCAGACCTGATTCTGTTAGACCTCTGCCTTCCAGGCTATCTGGATGGGTTGGATGTGTGTGTGGAGGCCCGAAAGATCACCAGTGCCCCCATTATTGTGTTATCGGCACTGGCGAATGAGAAACAGAAAGTGCGGGCGCTTGACCTGGGGGCCGATGATTATTTGACCAAGCCCTTTGGCAGTGATGAATTGCTGGCGCGTGTGCGAGCCTGCCTGCGGCGTTCAAATCCTGCCGAGGTGGCGATGGAAAATCAACCGACGACGCTGATCAGCGATGATGGCTATATTCGGATGAATGTCGAGCAACGAACGGTGCGTGCTGGTGAACAGGAAGTGCGTTTGACGCCTACCGAATTTGAGTTGTTGCGGCAGCTTATGCAGAAGGCCGGAAAGGTGCTGACGCATCGTGCTTTATTGCAAGCTATCTGGGGGCCGGAGTATGGGGAGGAGGCGGATTATCTGCGTGTCTATGTTCGTCAGTTAAGGCGCAAGATAGAGAAAGAGCCATCGCGGCCACAATATATTCTGACGGAACCGGGAATTGGCTACATGTTTCGCACGCGGGAGGAGACATAAAAAATTTTAATAAAATCTTAATATCTTTGGCAAAATTTTTATACCAAAAATAGCTGAGGTGCTGTACACTCTCTTACAAGGATTAAAGCCGCGTTGGCTGAGCAGAGAAGCGGATAAAGGAAAAACGATGGAGCAGCAAGAGCGTATCATGGATGGAGACCTGCAAACCCTGGGGTTGCAGTCCATCTTAAAAATGCTGGCCCTGAGTGGAAAAACAGGCAAGTTATTTGTGCATTCTGGCCCGGAGACACTTTCGATTAGTTTACATAAAGGGCAGATAGTGGCGTTGCATGAGGAGGGGGGAAGCCGTATTGATCTGCCAGGGATGCTTTGCCTGCTTGGCAGACTCACACCGCCCAATGCTCAGATGCTGCGTGATTTAGCGCAAGGCGATATCCAGGCCACGTTACAGATGATGGTGGAGCGCGGGTGGATGAGCATGGAAGAGATGCAGCGCCGCCTGGAATTTGCAGTCACGCAATCCATCAGTCATGCGCTGCGTTGGGTCAATGGACGTTTTGCCTTTCATCGGCAGATGATCCCGATGGGGGGCAAGATGCGCCCGCTAGATGTCGATTCGACGCTACTAGAGGCGTTGCGGCAAGCGGACGAGTGGGAAGAGGTTGTTGCGGAAGGCATCTCGAATATTACACGGAATACGGTGGCGCGCTGGCTGCCGGAGGTGAACAGAGATGTACGTAACCTGGGGCTGAGCCAGGAATGTATCGAGGTGTTGTGCCTCTCGAATGGTGAAATCCCGCTACAGGCTATTTCGCTAGTGCTGATGACCCCGGAAGCGCGCGTGGCGCGTATCATGATGCGCTTACTGGAACTCCGGCTGGTCGAGGTGGTGGATATGGCGTTGGAAGCGGAACTCCAACGCGATCTCTCGAATATCATTATCAAGAGTCAGCATACATTAGTGCGTCACCGTCAGACCTCTAATCCAGAGCAGTTATTGCAGGGGCTGATTATCACCTTTGCTGATTGCATCAACGGCCTGCTTGCCCATCACGGGCACTATGCGCGCAGTATGCGCGGAAGAGGTCAGGTGCCTGAGTCAGAGGTGATACGCTACCTTGAGCGACGTTTCATGCCTCTGCTCCAACAATTGAGTGGGCAGCAGTATCCAATTCTGGAGACGGTCACGATGGTGAACGGTCTGCTGGACTGCAATGATATCTTAACCCTGAACAAAGTAGTGAAGGGTGGGCAGTTAGAGGAATTTTATTGGGAGGCCGTGCAAGGGCTGAGTGTGTTTTTGCGTGCATCGTTCGACATGATGTTACGGGACGAAGTGGGCAATTCACATACCGGACGGCAATTGAATCTGGCCTGGAAGGTGTTTCTTTCCGAGGTCGAGAACGAAGTACAACGCTATCAACTGTATCGCGCACAGCGGAACGTGCAGGCGCGTGGGCGCGAGACGATACAAGGCGCGACCGGGCCTGTGGGTGCGCCAGGTTCTGCAGGAGCGCCGAATTGGAACGGAGCGAACGGAGCCTGGGGAGGCCCCGGCGGGGAGGCCTCACGCCCCAATGGGGCCATATACTGGTCTCCAGAAACGCAAAGTAGGTAAAGAGCGGTGTTAATGATCTTATGAAAGGCAGGTTAGTCGAGATGATGGAACCGACAGTACTGGTCGTCGATGATAGCCCGACAGTGCGGAAAATTGTGCAGATGACCTTACAGAAAGAGCATATTCGGGTTATTACGGCTAGTGATGGACTCAGTGCGTTGACGTCAGTTGCTGATGAAATGCCCGCCTTAATCTTACTTGATATCCAGTTACCGCGCATGGATGGGTACCATATTTGCCAGATAATACGAAAAAACTTGCAGTTTCGCCAGATTCCCATTATTATGCTGAGTGGGAAGGATGGCATATTTGATAAGATGCGTGGTCGGCTGGCTGGTTCAACTGAGTATCTGACGAAACCGTTTGACTCAAATGAGCTAATCCAGACCGTGAAGAAGCATCTGGTCAACTGGCAGGAGCGCGTTCCGGTGCAGCATGAAGGAATGCGTCCCCGCCTGCGCTATCGTGGCTAGGTCTTGCTTGGTCTTACACATTTAATGCCTAAGCACTCAGCACACGAGACAGAGGAGTCCAGTTCAACCTGTGGACGCGCCATTATTTCCTAATCATTGTTTGATTGAACGAACTGGGGTCCAAGAGCTACTTCGCCGCTAGCGAAAGTCGTGGAAACGGCTGCAAGTATCTCAGGACGAGAGTAAGGGGAGTAGTTCACACAGAAAGGTAGATGTGAATGCCTGGGCAAAAAGTACTAGTTGTCGATGACAGTATTACAGAATTGACGATGATTGCGACGCCATTACGCAACAGTGGGTTTGAGGTTGTAACGGCCATTGATGGGGATGAGGCGGTGGAGAAAGTATTCCGGGAGCGCCCGAACTGTATTGTACTGGATGTGGTGCTACCCAAACAAAATGGCTTTCAACTCTGCCGCAAGCTTAAGAACTCGGAACTGAGTCGGCATATTCCGATCATCTTGTTGACGAGCAAGAATACACCGCTTGATCGTTCCTGGGGCTTGCGTCAGGGGGCTGATGCATATATGACGAAGCCGTTTAATGCGGATGAGCTGGTTGCCAGTGTACGTCGTCTAGTTTAGACGCAGAATGGGGGCCATGGGTGACCACAAAGGTACGCCCCTATGATATACATAGCTTACGAACTTCGCGCGCTATTTATTTCTGCTATTAGGAGCAGGGATCAGGCTAAAGGCACGCGGAGCGGATCATAAATAGTTGTATGTATGTAGTAGGGACGGGGGCGGTGTCGGGGGAGGGACATGGTGTGGAAGACTGTGTCCCTCGTGGTTGCCTGTTGCCCCTGTACCGCGTGTGATCTTAATGCTTCTAATTTCGCAACACGCGGAGGATGAAGGTTTTTACAATGGGAGTGGTTGTGTGAGCAATAACTATCAAGGGATGCTGTCAGGGGATGCTCTTGCTGCGCTGCAACAACAATTGAATAGATCGTCATCTGCGGCGGCAGCGATGGCGCTGCAAAGACAATTGCTACAGGGTGGGCAGCTCTCGCCAGATAGCGCATCCGCTCCTGGTGTTGTTCCTGTGGCAGTAGCCGATCAGTACCTGACATTTTCATTGTCTGACTGCCAATTTGCAGTGAAGGCTGATGCCGTGCAGGGCGTCGAACGGCTCAGCATTCTTACGCCTGTCCCCAATGTCGCTTCCTGGTTGAAAGGCGTGATGAATTTACGCGGCTCAATTGTCTCAGTGGTTGACCTGCGTGCTTTTTGGGGCCTGGAGCCAATTCCTCACACGGCACGCACACGCCTGCTGTCGCTCCAACAGAGTGAAATGGTGATCTGCTTTATGGTGGATGCGATTACCGAGATGCTGGCGATTCCTCCCTCCACCATTGTGTATGGGAACATGCGACAGGTGGGCATAGCTTCCTGGGCCGCACCGTATGCCGCCGGTATGGCGACGGTGAATAACCGGGCAATCATCTTGTTGGATGTGGCACGCCTCCTTTTCTCCGAGAAGATGCAACATTATGAGCTATAGCATCGATGATACCGGTCCTGAGACTCTCGACGCGGGTTGTATGAGTGGTGTAAAACAATCTATTCTGAAACCGCTTCTCTGTAAGAGGCGTGAAACCGGAACCTTATCCGCGCAGGATGGTTTCTGTCCAGCTTTGGAAGATTGAATATTTTTTATTTTACCAACAGGAGGTCTGGTGTATGAATCCTGACCGCAATATCGGTGGAATGACAGTCAATACATTACTACAAACAGGGATGATCGTTTCTGTTTTGATTGCTGTCGTGTGTGTTGCCATCGTTGGCTTTTTACCTACAAGTCTGTCCCGTACTATGTTTTTACCGGTGGTTGCCGCCTGCGCGCTTGTTGTCGTTCTTGGCATTCTTATCACTCATTATCTTGTTCAACGCCGGATCAAGGATCGCCTGATTAGTCTGGTAAATGTGTGTCGTGACTATGCCGGTGGAGATCGCACGGTGCGCGTCTCCGTGAATGGGGACGATGAGTTTGCTATGTTAGCGATGGCGCTCAATACAGTGCTTGATGCGCAAGGCAACGGCATGAGTAGCGCGGCCCCGATGAACATGGGTGGTGACGCGGCGGCACTGCAAGCGCAGATTGAGAAGTTGTTACAAGAGGTCAGTGCTGTCGGTGATGGCGACCTGCGCGTGCAGGCCGAAGTGACCCCCGATACGCTAGGTGTGCTGGCCGACTCGTTTAACTATATGATTGAAGAGTTAGCAAAGGTGGTGGGGCGGGTGCAAGCGACGGCGGTGCAGGTCACTAATGCCACCCGTCGCATTCTTGATCGTTCTGCTGATCTGGCGCAGGCTTCTGAGGCTCAGGTAGAACAGATCGCGCAGACCTCTAAGGCCGTTGAGGCGCTGGCTACCTTTATTCAGGATGTCGCGCAGAACGCCTTGCTCAGCGCGGAAACAGCCCAGGAAGCCTTGCGAGACGCTACTAAAGGCCAGCAAGCGGTGCGCCAGACGATTGAAGGTATGATGGCTATTCGCGAAAACGTGCAGGAGACCTCCAAGAAGATTAAGCGCCTGGGTGAGCGCTCGAACGAAATCAGCGAGATTGTGCGTATCATTGATGATATAGCCGATCAGACCAACCTGCTCGCCCTCAACGCGGCCATTCAGTCCGCGATGGCCGGTGAGCATGGACGTGGGTTCGCCGTCGTGGCTGATGAGATTCGCTTACTGGCAGAACGTTCGACCGAATCAACGAAACGTATCGCTACGCTGGTCAAGAGTATTCAGGGCGATACTTATGAAGCTGTGGTGGCAATGGAAGATAGCACCCAGGAAGTGGTGAAAGGTTCGCAACTGGCCGATGAAGCCGGACGCGCGCTGAACTCCATCTATGGCGCGGTAGAACGCCAGGCCAAGATGATCGAAGGTATTGCTCGCGCCGCTAACGATCAGACGGCGGTTGCCGATGCGGTGGCATCGGCGATGGCCCGTATCTCCGAGATCATTCGCCAGACGGACGCCGGTACGCAGGAGGCGGCAGTGAGCGTCAGTTATCTGGCCGAGCTGGCTGAACAGTTACGTGCCTCGGTGTCTACCTTCCGCTTGCCTGACCATATCACTGAAATGGCTAACGCGAATGTTTTCGGGCCGGTCACGTCTGTGACGGAGTTATCCGGTGGCAGCCAGCCATATCCCGCGCTGAATAGTGGCAACAACGGTTGGAATCAGCAGCAGAGCTTTGATAATTTCCCGCCGTTACCGGAGCCTGGCAACTCCGGCTCGCTGGTCGCGTTAACCTCGCGGCAAGGACAGGGACAGTTCGCTTTTGACAATCAACAGGATTTTGGGCAATCATTCTCGCAGGGCAACGCAGGCGGTGTGGGCAGAGGGGAGATGAATCACACTCCTGCTGGCTGGAAACAGCCCGCCTTTGGTCCCGCTGGCAACCAGCAGTTCGCCTCTGGTGCTGCTATGTTCGGCAATGGGAACGGCCAGTCCTTTGGCAACCAGCAAGGCTTTGGGATGCCTGCCATGCCATCCTTCGGCCAGGGTGATTATGGGCAGAACTTCGCCGGTCCTGCCAATCAGAATTTTGGCAATGTCGGTGGTCAACATGATTTTGGCTTTGCCGACTTCGGCAATGGGAGATTTGACAATCAGCCTGCGCTCGGTAACAACGGGCAGCAAGGCTTTGGTTCCTATCCGTCTTTTGATGTTCCTAACCAGGCGTTCCCGCAGCAGGGAAATACGCCATCAATGCCATCCATCAATGCCGATCAATCTTTTGGACAAGGTGGAGCTGGCATGCCAAATAACAACCCTGCCCCTACACGACCTCGCTGGCAGGCGGGCCAGGGTCAAACGCAAGGTCAGACGAATTTTGGTCAAGAAAGATAGGAATATAATCTGGCTACTAGTATGTCAAGTGTTGTGTATGCGCAACGACGAGATTCAAGCGACGCGGCGCATAACCAATGCTAGAATGAGTGGGTGTGCGCAACATGTCGGATACTTTTGATAAAAACGCGCTGCTTGATTCGTTTATCGAAGAGGTAAATAGTTATTTGCCGGAGATCGAGACGAATCTGCAGCGTCTAGCACAGTCACCTGGCGACATGGATGCCCTGGAAGAAGCCTATCGCCGCACTCATACCATTGGTGGTTCTGCCTCGATGATGGACTTCCCTGGGCTTGCGCATGTCGCTCATGGTATGGAAGACATTCTGGGTGATGCATTAGAAGGAATCGCGCCTCTTGATGCGCCGACCATCGGGTTATTACAACGTTCCTTAGGGCGTCTACGCCGCCTGCTGGATGGCATTCGTACAGGGGCGAAAGCCGATGCGATTGTCGCCGAGGACGATGCCGACTATGAGCAGTATCGCCAGCAGATCAATCTTTCTGCGACCCCCGCGCAGAAGTCTCCGGCCCCCGTGCCTGCTGAAGTGCAAAAGAACACAGCTAAGCCTGTACAGCAGGAGACGGCGTTTGCTTCGCCGTATGAGCAGGTACCCCCATCGCCCACTCTCCCTTCATTTGATGAGGTACTGGCATCGTTCCAGGCTCCAGCCGTCAACTCGGCTCGTGATCTGGCGTGGCCAGAGGAAGCTGAGAGCGCGACGAGTTCCCATCATGTCCAGTCGGCGACCGTAGAGCGGGCTGCCTCTCCTATGTCTCCTGTGCCATCTGCACGTGCTATGCCTCCTGTCTCCCCGCTCCCGGCAACGCAGTTTCAAGTGCAAGAGGGGCAGAAACCTCAGAGTGCTCTCGATGAGCTGGTGGCCTCGACGCGCAAGACCCCCACAGTTACACCGCCGACGCCTGTGCTACCGGCGACAAATGCGTTCAGTAACCCTCCTGTAACGCACTCTACAGGCGTATCTCCATCGGCGAATGCCTCTATAGTTCCGACTCCTGCCCCCCCGCCTGCGCCGCTCGCGGAAACGAAAGTGGCCCATGTGCCGGATGTGTATGCTCGTATGCAGGAGGAAACACAGAGCCTTGAAAAGCTCATGGCCTCGTTCAAGCAGCTTGTGATGCAGTTACGCGCGGCTATCACGGTTATAGAGGGGCAACGCAGCGAGTTTAAGGGGTTCCTGGATGGCTCAAAAGATGCGCTGGAGCGGATGGAGGACTGGGCCGGACGTGCCATGAATCTGAATCTACGTAATAGCCCTGAGCAGGTGCGTCGTTTTCTGCCTCTTTCGGTGATGTGGGTTTCTAACCGGAAGCTCAAAAAGGTGCAGGATGTCCTCAAACAGATTGCCGACAGTGCGCAAGCCAATGATGATCAGTTCGAGATACTGATCCAGCAATTGCAGAATTCCTTAAAGTCGAGCTTTGAGGCATTCCGGCAAATGCAAGAGCAGGTTGTGCCCATTTTGAAGCAGGAGCCGGGTTGGAGCGCCTGGGAGATGCAGGAGGAACGCTCCTTTCATGACACCGGTGCTATACGCGAGCGTGTCACCTTCGAGCGTCAAGGCGATCTGGCGGCCCTGCGCGCTGAAGTTGAGGCGCAGGTGCGTAATGAGCTGCGCCGTGAATATGAAGCGCGTTATCTGACTTCCGCCGAACGTGTGGCGCTGGAGCAGCAGATACGCGATGAGGTGCGACGCGAGTTTGAGGCGCGTCAGCAATCTCAACAGGCCCGCGCTGGCTATGTGCCTTCTGAAACGTTACAGGAACTTGAGGCCCGCCTCCGCAGTGAGATCGAGATTCAGGTACGTCAGGAAGTGCTGGCATCGCTTACCACGAATAGTACTAATAATGGCACTGCTGTCGATGCGGCAGGTGCTGTTTCTCCGAGTACGACATCGGCATCGCAGACTGAAGCTGTGTTGAGAACGACCGTAGGAACACAGTCGGCATCTTCCTCAGCGAGGCCGATGGTGCAGAGTCTGCCTACCGCAAGTGTTGCATCTGATCCCAGTAGTGATTTTGGCGAAGAAGCAGTCGAAATTTTCCGTCTGGAGGCAGAGGAGCATCTGCAATCGATTAGTATGAATGTGGCGGAACTGGAGAAATCGCCTACGAACCGCGAATTTATTCAGGGCATTCGTCGTGCTACCCATACCCTGAAGGGTGCAGCGGGTATGATGGGTTTCCGCCTGATCGCCGATCTCTGCCATGTCTCAGAGGACTTGCTCGACAGCATTATGGAGGGAACGACGACCATCTCGCCCGCTGTGCTGAGCATCATCCTGGATACTGCCGAGACACTGGATACGCTGATTACGGGCAAGGGCACGAGTCCTGCAGCCGATGCGATGAAGGTGCAGGCGTTGCGTATGCGCTACGCGCAATTGCTCGGCACGCAAGGGCCTGAGCCTGATCAGGCTCAGGCAGAGGCAGAACTGGTTGCGGAAGGTGATGCCACCGCCGAAGCTCAACTTGCGGCTAATCTCCTCTTCGAGGAAGAGAATGAAACCCAACGTACCGCTCCTGGCGATCTAAGTGTGCGTGTGCGCCTGCAAAAACTAGATGAACTGATCAATCTCTTTGGAGAACTGCTGGTAAACCGTGCTGTGCTGGAGGAGCGCATCCAGCGTCTGGCGCACATCGTCGCAGATGTGGAGTTGAGTAGCACACGTTTATACGACGTTGGTCAGAAACTGGAGAGCAACTTTGAAGCGGCTACCTTGCCGAGCGGCCATTCGGTACAGGTCATGCCGGGCGAGGGAGAGCGGCAGCGCAATACTCACCTGAATGGCAATGGGCGCAATGGGCAGGAACCGGCCCACCTCGCCGAATTTGACGAATTGGAACTGGACCGCTATACCGAGTTCCATCGTCTCGCTCGTGGCTTGAGTGAGGGCATCTCCGACGTGACAACGCTGAGCGCCGAGATGGAGGCGGTCATTCGTGAGTGTGAAAACGTGTTCTCGCGCGAAACCCGCCTCAGTACAACCTTCCAGGATCGCCTGATGAAAGTGCGCCTCGTGCCTCTCTCTGCTATGAAGCCACGCCTCTATCGAGCGGCCCGTTCGGTGGCGCTAAAACAACATAAAGAGTTCGAGTTTGTGATGGAGGGTGAGGAGACGGAGGTTGATCGCACGGTCTATGAAGAGATTGCTGGCCCTTTGCTGCATCTCATGCGTAATGCGGTGAATCACGCGATTGAGACGCCAGAAGTGCGTATGCAGAAGGGAAAATCACCCGCCGGTCGCATCACTCTATCTGCTTCCTATGAGGGCAATGAGATCATCATTACGGTGCGTGATGATGGCACCGGCATTGACCCTGAACATGTGCGTAACTCGGCCATTGCGCGCGGACTGATCCAGCCTGATCAGACACTCAGTCAGAACGATCTGATAGAGTTGATCTTTCGTCCCGGTTTCTCAACGGCTGAGGTGCTGAGCGAAGAAAGTGGACGTGGTGTGGGTCTGGATGTTGTGCGCGATAGTGTCTCTCGTTTACGTGGTACGATTGAGGTGGAATCGACGCCGGGCCAGGGTACGGCTTTTACTATGCGTTTCCCGACCAGTATGGCGATTCAAAGTGCGATGATGATTGGTGTAGGTGGACAGCAATTCGCTATTCCAACGGCGTTAGTCGAGTCGATTAGCCGCCTGGATACCTTCAAGCGTAGTACAAAGAATGGCCAGCCGGCTATCTCGGTGCGTAACGAGTTGTATCCGTTACATATGCTGGCCCAATATCTCTCGTTGCCGGTGGGTCAGATTGACGAGCGAGCACAGGTGGTGCTGGTCAATGCTGGTGGTCAGCATGTGGCCTTGATTGTCGATGAAATCAAGGGCAAGATGGATGTTGTGATGAAGAGTCTAGGCCCGCATCTGCGTCACGTGCATGGCGTTTTGGGTGGCACGGTGCTGGGCAATGGACAGGTGGTGCTAATTCTTGACCTGGGCGAGTTGCTCTCTTCACGCACCAGAACCATCTCTGCGCCGCCACGACGAGAAGAGCCGCCGCAAGCACGCTATGTGGTTCCACCAGCGCCGTCGGCTCCTGCTGTGCCGACCCCCGCTGTTGCGGTCGCCTCTGTGCCTGTACGACAGGCGGTGGGGCAGGTATCAGACCGAAGGAACGCGCTCCCATCACCGACCTTCGGTGCAACTGCGCCAACGGGTACTTCTGAGCGTGGAAAATATGTGTTGGTCGTGGATGACAGCCCTAGCGTGCGTCGTGTGGTAAGCAGTCTCCTGAAGCAGCATGGCTGGGAGGTGCAGATGGCGCGTGACGGTGTTGAAGCGTTAGAGATCATTACGAATGAGACACCGGCTGCCGTTCTGCTTGATATTGAGATGCCGCGCATGGATGGCTATGAGCTGATCGCTACAGTACGGGCACAGGAGCAATACCGCACCTTGCCGATGATTGTGCTGACCTCACGCGCCGCCGCTAAACATCAGCAGCGTGCCGTGCAGCTAGGAGCCAGCGACTATGTCGTGAAGCCCTACCAGGATGAAGAACTGCTGAGCAAGCTGAACGCGCTGGTCTTTGGCACAGCAGTAGGCTAGGTGATTGCAAGAAGAGAGCGGTGAGATAATGGGCGTCGAACGAGCCGTTGTGCGCTGGTATGCGCAGCGTCAATTGATTGAGCAGCAGATAGCGCAGCTCAACGCGCGTCTGATCTCTCTGGAAGTGGATTCTGCCGCGACCGCGCAGGAAGTGGAGCCGGAGGTGAAGCAGGAGCTACAGCAGGCGCTGGCAAAAGCCAGAGAGCAATTGCTCCGGCTTGGCCCTTGTCCACAATCATCAATGGTTTGAAGTTTTTCTGCATTGGTGAAGAACCGGATCAGTATATCAGCGTGATGACGATATGCTGACCTGGTTCTTTACCAATGCAGAAAGATAATTTATCGCACCGGCAGGCGTGAGAGCGCTGCGACGACCTGAGTGCCCATCTCCTCTGTTCCTACCACCATTTTACCTTCTTCGCGCAGGTCCTCCGTGCGATAGCCCGCGTTAATTGTCTGCTCGACGGCACGCTCGATGGCTACCGCCTCTGTGTTGAGGCCGAGCGAATAGCGTAGCAGTAACGCGGCAGAGAGGATAGCCGCAATAGGGTTAGCCTTACCCTGACCGGCGATGTCGGGAGCGGAGCCGTGAATAGGTTCATACAGGCCGAAAGTGCCATGTGCAGTTCTGCGTGTGCCCAGGCTGGCGGAAGGCAGCATACCCATTGAACCGGCCAGCATTGATGCCTCATCCGTCAATATATCGCCGAACATGTTCTCGGTGACAATTACGTCAAAACTGGTTGGGCGGCGAATCATGTGCATTGCGCAGGCATCTACCAGCAGATGCTCCATCTCTATATCCGGGTAATCCTGCGCGACGCGGCTGGCAACACGCCGCCATAGCCGCGACGAACTCAGCACGTTGGCTTTGTCCACAGATGTAACCTTCTTGCGACGCCCGCGTGCCAGCTCGCAGGCCGTGCGCACGATGCGTTCGATCTCGGCCTCGCTGTAGATCAGCGTATCAATAGCCTCGGCCCCCTGTGGTGTCTCCCGAATTTCACTCGGTTTACCAAAATAGATGCCCCCGGTCAGTTCGCGCACAACCAGCATATCTGTTCCTTGCAGCACCTCTGCCTTGATGGTCGAGGCATTGAGCAAGGCCTGGAAGGGACGAACAGGGCGCAAATTGGCGAACAACTCTAATTCTTTGCGCAGGCGGAAGAGTGCCTGTTCCGGTTGCGTCTTCGAGTTCGGCCCTTCGTAACGGGGTGAACCGCCAACCGCGCCAAATAAGATCGCATCGCTCTGCTGACAAAGCGCCATCGTGGCATCAGAGATGGCGGCTCCTTCGGCCTCGATAGCCGCCACACCCACCAGCGCCTGGTGAAAAGTAAAATTGTGTCCGTAGCGTTCGCTGACAGCTTGCAGCACACGTACTGCCTGCCCGGTCACTTCTGGCCCAATGCCATCGCCCGCCAGGACGGTAATCGTAAAATTGCCCACTGTTTTCTCCTTAGAAATTACTTGTGACAACATCGAGGTTGCCCTTATCATAATAGTACATATTTGAGACGAGTGGGTAACTGAACCTTTGGGCACGCGCGCCTGTCCGCAGAGCCAATAATAACCCCCGCCTGCTGTTTCTAGCGTGGTTGGGCAAAACGTGCTATAATTAGGTGCGAAGTGGAGTGAATCATAACACCCCTCTGGACTTGTCTCTCATCCTAAAAAAACACGTGTAAACCGAGCAATAGGTGCTGCTAAACCTTTGCGAAGGAGTTCTTTTTATGAGCAGCGAACTACAGCAAAATGGGAAAAATGCTATCCCGATTGCTAGACGAAAGCCCGTACCAATTGCGATGGCGAAGGGGCCACAGGAATATATCCCAGGCGATCAGGAGTTGCCGGTTCAGATCACCAGTCTGGCGGATATGTTGCAGTGGGCGCAGAACTGGGCGCGCTCCAAGTCCGTGTGGCCACTGGGTTATGGACTGGCGTGCTGTGCTATCGAGATGATGGCGGCGGCCCAGGCGCACTATGACCTCTCGCGCTTTGGCTCCGAGGTATTCCGTTCCAGCCCGCGTCAGGCCGATTTGATGATTGTGGCGGGGACCGTATCGGTCAAGATGGGGCCACGCCTGCGCCTGCTCTGGGAGCAGATGCCTGATCCGAAGTGGGTCATTAGCATGGGGCAATGTGCCAATTCCGGCGGTGAGTTCTATGACAGTTACTATACCGTGCAGGGAGTGGATACGATTGTTCCTGTTGACGTCTATGTCCCCGGTTGCCCACCACGCCCGGAGGCACTGATTGAGGGCATCCTGAAGCTGCGCGAGAAGATCGCCAAGCAGGGCCTGAAAGTGCGTGGTGAATAAAGCAGCGAAGAGAAATTTTTGAGGTAGATTATGCGTGGTATCCTGGAAGGAATGGGCCTCACCTTTAGCCACCTCTTTCGGCCAAAGGTGACGCGGTTATACCCCTATGAGAAACCCAAACTGCCGCCGCGCAGTCGGGGCTTAATTCAATTGATCGCTGAAGCGGGTCTCAAAACTGAGTATAATCTGATATGTGAAGCATGCCTTTTGTGTGAGAAGGTATGTCCGCCGCGTGCTATTACCATCGAATATGAGCCTTTGCACGAGTGGAAGGAACGTCCCTGGTATCATTCTTATATTCGTGAGGGCGCGGAGAAATTTACCACACGTAAGTTGACGCCCGCTTCTGGGTCGCCTAAAGCCGGTTTCTATAAGACGCGCATCGCAGAGTACGCTGTTAAGTATCCCGGTAAGCCAATCCCAGCATGCGTAGACATGCCGGTCAAGGATTACCTGGAGCCGGAGATCGATCTGAGTAAGGTAGATGCTCTGCTGGAAACCTGGTCGTATGACGCGGGCGAGCTACCGGCTTTACTGGATGCCGTTATGGACATCTACGGCTATCTGCCGTTGCAGGCCGCCAAACGCATCGTACAGGCGCGTGGCGTTGATCTCAGCGACATTTTTGGTATCGCCACGATGAGTCCAAAATTCAAACCAGCCCCCGCTGTCAAAGGCATCAGGCGCGATGACCAGCCGGAGCGTGGCCTGGCTCCTGATAAGCGTGGTGTCTGGGGTAATATTCATCATGTGAGGCAGCCCAATGCCTGAGAAGAGTTCAAATCGTATTCTACGGCGGCCAGGCGACCCTGATATGCGTTCGCTCGCCGCGTATCGCCAGAATGGCGGCTATGCCGCGCTGGAAAAAGCTATTCGTCAGCAGACGCCCGCACAGGTGATCCAGCAGGTGGTTGATGCTAAACTACGCGGCCTCGGTGGGGCCGGACGCCTGACGGGTGAGAAGTGGCGCATTGCGCGCCGTGCTGAAGAGCATCAGAAATACGTTATCTGTAACGCCTACGATGCCGACCCGCGTTCTCTCGTGGCGCGCACGCTGCTGGAGCAGAGTCCGCACCAGGTTATCGAGGGCCTTATGCTCGCGGCCTATGCTATCGGGGCCTCTGAGGCTTATATTTTCGCGCGTAGCACCTTCCGCGAAGGTATTGATGCCGTTCAGGCTGCTCTGCGCGAGGCGGTGGATGCGCACCTGGCCGGGCGTGACATCCTGGGTACCGATTTTAGCTGCACGGTCAACGTGCTGGGAGCCGATATTGGCTTCATGGGTGGCGAAGAAACCGTGCAGATGGCGCTTATCAAGGGCCGTCGTGGCATGCCTGAGCAGCGCCCGCCCTACCCTGCTCAGTTTGGCCTGTGGGATAAGCCAACCATTACGAATAATATTGAGACGCTGGCGAATGTACCATTCATTATCCGTGAGGGCGCGACTGCCTTTAGCAGTGTCGGTACCGCATCAACCGGCGGCACCAAGCTGCTGACTGTCTATGACTACGTTCCTGGTAGTGCCCCCCAGGTGATAGAAGTTCCTTTTGGCACACCCCTACGCGATATTCTCAAGCTCGGCGGTATCACTCATGCCGATGATGAGATGAGGGCGGTAGTCGTTGGTGGCGCTGAGGGGGGGGCCTTGCCCATCTCGTTGCTGACTACACCCTTCGACTTTGATCCACTGGAAGAAGCCGGTGCCATCGTCGGGTCGAGCATGGTTGAGGTGCTGCCGGAGAACACGTGCATGGTGCATTGGGCGATGGAGCGTAGCCGCTATCTCGACCACGAGTCCTGTGGCAAATGTGTTCCTTGCCGCCTGGGCGTCAAGCGAATCACCGGTATTCTTGAAGGTATTGTCAGTGATCTGGGTCTTAAGAGCGACCTGGCACTGCTGGACGAGTTCGCTGACTATGTGCCGAAAGGCTCGCTCTGCGGCTTCGGCATCCAGGCTCCCAACGCGCTCAAGACGGCGAAACGCTACTGGCCCGATCATTTCACTATGCATATTGAGGAACTACAGTGTCCCACCGGCACCTGTATTCCGGTACGCGCTCATCGTTTCGTGACGAAGCATGTTCTGCCGTAACGGTCGGAAGAGGTAATACATGGCTATATCAATCCGCGATACGTTTTCTTCGATCACGCAGGAGCCAACCGCGCCAATGGTGCGCAACGACGTGGGCCAACCCAGTTTTACCATCACCATTGACGGCAAGGTCGTTCAGGCTTACGAAGGCCAGACCATCCTGAGTGTCGCTAATGATAACGGAATCACCGATATCCCTAATCTGTGCAACGATGAGAAGCTGGAGCCAACTTCGGCCTGTCGCATGTGCCTCGTTCACATCGAAGGTGAAGAGCGCCCCTTGCCATCCTGCAACACGCCCGCCGTTCCAGGGATGGTGGTAACGACGAATTCAGACGAACTCTTCCACATTCGTCGCACTAACCTGGAGATGATGCTGTCAGACCACAATGCCTACTGTCAGCCGCCCTGCCAGGTTGATTGTCCAACACATATCGACATCCCCGGCTACCTGGAACTGATCGCTAAAGGCTCGATGAAAGAAGCGGCGCGCCTGGTTAAAGAGGTCTTGCCCTTCCCCTACATCCTGGGTCTGACCTGTCCCGCTCCTTGCCAGAAGGCGTGTCGTCGTGGTCTGGTTGAAGAAGAGATTGCCATTTGTCGCATGCATGGTCATGCTGCTGAAACCTGCCTGCTTGATCCGCCGGTTCCCTATGTGCAGGATCCGCCGACCGGCAAGCGCGTCGCTATTGTTGGTTCCGGCCCTGCTGGCCTGACCTGCGCCTACTACCTGGCGCTCAAAGGGCATTACTGCAAGATTTTCGAGATGCAGCCTCAGCCGGGCGGCATGTTGCGCTATGGCATTCCTGAGTATCGCCTGCCTAAAGATATGATGGATCGTGAACTGGACCACGTCTGGCAACTGGGTGTCGAACTCCAGACCAACGTCAAGCTCGGACGCGACTTCACCATCGATGATCTCTTCGCGCAAGGCTTTGACGCCGTCTATATCGCTATCGGTGCCTGGACCAGTAACCCTCTGGGTGCCCCTGGTGAGGATGCCGAGGGCGTGGTCAATGCCATTGCCTTCCTGGGCGAAAAGGTCGAGGGTAAGACCGTACCGGTCAAAGAGGGCGACGAAGTCATCGTTCTCGGCGGCGGTTTTACAACCTTCGACTGCACGCGCACCTCAGTGCGTCTCGGCGCGAAGGTGCATACCGTCTATCGCCGCTCCCGCGCTGAGATGACTGCCACGATGGAAGAGATCGAGGATGCCGAGGCCGAAGGTGCGGAGATCACCTACTATGCGCAAGCCACGCGCGTCATCGTTGAGGATGGTAAGGTTAAGGGATTGGAGTTCCAGCGCAATAAACTGGGCGAGCCTGATGCCAGTGGTCGCCGTCGCCCTGTGCCCATCCCCGGCTCCGAGTATGTTGTCCCCTGCAACACGATCATTCCGGCCTATGGTCAGAAGCCGGATAAATCTGTGCTGGATGAGAAATCCGGTGTGAAATGGACGAAATGGACAACTGTCCAGACCGACCCATACAACTTTATGACCGACCGCAAAGGTGTGTTCTCCGGTGGCGACTGTCAGATGGGCGCGAAGACCATTATCGAATGTGTGGCGCAAGGCAAGCTCGGCGCTCGTGCCATCCACGCCTACCTGTCAGGCGATGATATGACCGAGGTTTCACGCCGCCTGGAGCTTGAGGAGCGTAAGCCCGATCTCTTCGACATCGTGCCCTATAAGCCGGTTGAGCCAAAGGTCAAGATGCCGATGCTGCCTTATGAAGAGCGCAAACGCAATTTCCGCCTGATCGAGCTTGGCTACTTGAAGGAGCAGGCCCAGCGCGAGGCGGCTCGTTGTCTGCAATGCGTCTGTCCCGCCGCTGGTCAGTGCGACTTGCAGCGTTACAGTATCGAGCATGGCCTGGCGGATAATCGCTTCCATGACGGTGAGCCGGACGATTATCATGACTACGATGTAGACCTGTCGCACAGCTTTATTCTGCGCGACCCCAACAAGTGCATCAACTGCACGCAATGTGTGCGCGTCTGCCATGATGTGATCGGTCCCGATTGCTACGGCATGTTCGGCAAGGGCTTCGACACTATTGTTTCCACGCCGTTCAATGTGAGCTTGCACGATACCGACTGTGTGTCCTGCGGTGCCTGCGTGCAGGTCTGCCCGACCGGCTCTCTGATGATGGCCGAGCGTTATCTGAAGCGCTACTCCTTCGCACTTGATCGCTGCATCTTCTGTGGCGACTGCGTAGAGGTCTGTCCGCACGGAGCGCTGGGTGAGACGCCCAACTTCGAGCTATCCTTCTTCAACCGCTTCGGCGAAGATATCACGCTCGAAAAGGACGACCTGGCGAACGCGCCGAACTACCTGGTGCGTCAGCGCCTGCCACGCGGCAAGAAAGACCTGCCCGTGATGAGTCCACTTGTGCGCCCGCTACCCGCGCGCAGCATCCGTGAGTAAAAGCCCTAAAATGTACAAACAAGCCCACTACTCAACGGAGTAGTGGGCGGTGGTGTGTGCCATTTTTTGCAGGGCGGGCGCAAGGCATCGCCCCTACCTTGCTACGGTGCCATTGCTACCTGGCGTCCAGCGTAGGGATAGGGTCTTGCGCTCGCTCTGTCCCTTGTGCAAAAATTTGACGCTTACCCCGTAGTGGGTTTTCTCATTGTAAACAGCAATTCCCTGTGCTGCACTGAAGTTGTAAACGGAGCAGCCTCAGCTACCCCGGCGGGGATTGAAATATGGGGAAACCTTCACAATATGGTGAGGCTTTAGGGGCTGTTCTGTTCCCCACCTCAAAGCCTCTATCCTTTGCTTATGTATGTAGGAAAAAGTGTGTTAAGCTTTCAAAGAATAATAAATTCAGGAAGTTGTTTTGTTCGCTAAAGAGGGCAATTAGATGAAGATCATTGTTCTATTAGCAGAGAAATATAAAAACAACTAAAAAAGTTAAAAAAGCTTTAGAGGTCAGGAGAAACTAAGATCATGATACTACCAATAACGGTGACTGCCATTGGTCTGGGGATAGCGTATGCCGCCGCACCAGGGGCGGTGAATACGGAGGCGATTCGACGAGGAGCGGTGCAGGGGGCGCGTTCAACGTTGCTAGTGGAGACGGGTTCGCTGATCGGTGATACGTTGTGGGCGGTGCTGGCTTTGACTGGCGTGACGTTCCTGGCGCATTATCTGGCGGCGCAGGTGGTGCTGGGCATTGCGGGCGGATTCTTTTTGTTGCGTATGGCGTGGATGGCACTACACAATGCGTTGATGCGCCCACAAGTTGGCACAGCTTCTACTACATCGACACGTGGCGATTTTGCAACCGGTGTGGTCTTCGGGCTGGCAAATCCGGTCGGGCTGGCTTTCTGGTCGGGCCTGGGCAGCAGCGTGATTGCATCGGGTGTTGTCGGTGTGCAATTCGTCTTTTTCTTTGTTGGCTTCTTCCTTGGCGCTGTGCTCTGGTCTCTCTTTATCAGCGCCCTGATACGTTGGGGACGACGTTGGATCCGCCCTTCCTTCTTCCGCTGGATTAATTTGCTCTGTGGCCTCGCGCTGGCCTATTTTGGCATTGAAGTGTTGTGGACGACCGTGCAGAACTGGTTGGAAAAACTGCTCTCACCGCTCTTTGAACATGCTCTCCAATAGCTTTTGCCTGCCCGACAATTCGTGATACAATTTGCATACAGCAATCTTAATTGAAGGAGCGATGTCAGGTCATGGCGATACGGCGTGGTTTGCGCTTTCCTAGAGATTTCTTATGGGGCACAGCTTCGGCAGCGTATCAGTGTGAGGGTGATAACATTAATAGTCAGTGGCATCAGTGGGAGCTACGAGGGCATATTTTGAGCGGTGAGCGATGTGGCAAGGCGGCAAACTGGTGGCAGGAAGCAGAGAAGGATTTTGCGCTGGCGGAGCAGATGGAGAATAACGCGCTCCGATTGAGCATCGAGTGGAGCAGGGTTGAGCCTGCGGAGGGCCAGTGGGATTCGGCAGCGCTGGAGCGTTATCGTGCTATGCTGCTTGATCTACGACAACGGCGCATCAAGCCGATACTCACGCTGCACCACTTCTCGGAGCCGATCTGGTTCGCCGAACGAGGCGGCTTTGCCAGCCTTGCCAATCTCCGCTTCTTTACGCGCTATGTCCGCTACGTGGTAGAGCGGCTGCGCGACCTCTGCGATTTCTGGATCACGGTCAATGAGCCGAATGTGTATGCAGTAGAAGGCTATGTGCTGGGCATGTTCCCGCCAGGTGTACAGAATGTCCGGCGCAGCCTGGAGGTGCTGCGCAATCTGCTGCAAGCGCACGTCGAAGCCTTTTATGTCATTCGGGCGTTGCAGCCCCAGGCGCAGATCGGTTATTGCCTGCACTATCGCCTTTTTGACCCCGCTTTCGCGCTCTCGCTCTTAGATCGCAGCGTCGCCGGTGTGCAAGAGATGATGTTCAACTGGGCACCGCTGCAAGCCAGTGAAAGTGGCAGCTTTCCGGCCCCTCTGAATCTGCTGCTCGCGCCCATTCGTCGCGCGGCGGGAACGCGCGATTATCATGGCATCAACTACTACACACGCGAGATGGTGCGCTTTGACCCGTCGTTGCCCTCAGAACTCTTCGGCAGGCGTTTTATCCGTCCGAACGCACCGCGTAACGATGCCGGGCTGGATAAACATAATAGCTTCGGGGAAATCTATCCAGAGGGTCTCTATCGTGTGCTGCGTGAGGTCTATCGACGCACGCGGGGCAACAAGCCGCTCTATATTACAGAGAATGGTTTCAATGATAGGGACGATGATCGACGCCCACGAGCGATTCTGGAACACCTGGCGATGGTACATAAGGCTATTCAGGATGGGATACCGGTGCGTGGCTACCTGTACTGGACGCTGGTGGACAATTTCGAGTGGAATCAGGGCTGGCAGGCGCGCTTTGGCTTGATTGAGCTTGACCCGCAGACGCAAGAACGCTTCCCGCGCCGCAGCGCCAGCATGTTTGGCGAGATTTGTCGTGCCAATGCCATTACCGAGGATATTGTCGGGCGCTACGCGCCGGAGGCGCTGGAGACAATCTTTGGGCGCAAGCAGGATAGCAAATATCCCATGCATGCGTAGTCAGGACGGGGGCATAAGCATACAGACATACGGCTCTTGCCGCCCATCGAGGCGATGGCCAGGTGTGCCGCGCGGCGCTGCTGGCAATTGGCGTTGTTGCTGAATCGTCTCTTGCAGCAAGGCATATGCTTGATAATGGGCAATATCTTTTAAGGCGGCGCGTAGAATGGCCTGGGCGGCCTGTTCGGAGCGGTCGCTCATGAAATGTGCCCAGGATTCGCCAAGCCAGAGGCGTGCGCGAATGCGTTCACGGTAAGCTTCAGCGCGTTCATCCTCGCTGCATTGTAGGAGAGAGGAACTCCAGGGTCGCCAGATGCGCCACGCGCGTGTGCAGTGCATCATGGCGGTACCCGGCAAGTCTTGCATTAGTTTGAGGACGCCGGAGGATAGCTCTAACCAGCCCCAGGCTCGCCCCTCGGCGAAGATGCGCGTGGCGAAGCGGATGCCCGCGCTATTGGCTTCCACCTCGTTGTCGCCTTCCAGTGTGCTGAAGAGAATCGGTAGATCACCGCTGTTGCGCCTGAGTTCGGTGCGTGTGCGTTGCAACAGCTCCTGTGCCTGGGAAAGATCATGGGACAGCGACAGTTGGAAGGCGTAGAAGGCGCGCTGTTGGGTTTCTGCGTACAGCTTCTGGTTGCTATCGAACATAACTATCCTCTCATTATCTACTATCAGTCTTCTCATAGGAAGCGACAAAAATGTGCCTTTTTCTAATTATAAAATGAATCTGTGTGAACTACAATATTTTGTATTGAGAAAAAGCCCTCTGCGCTTATACCAAAATGGCTATTGAAGGGGTTTAAAAAGATGAGTTTGTGCTACATTAAGAATAGTTGAAATAAAAACCTTGTCTTGAGAAAGCCGAACGTGCTACACTCTGTTCAGAACGATGTGGCACATATTTCTTTGCTTCATCCATTCTCATATTCTATGACGAGGTTTGAATACGCCTATGGAAAATACCGCACTCATCTCAGAAATGTATAAATTTCGCTTCGGTCGCAAGATAGTTTGTTCCGATGGCGAGTACGGCTCGCTGGCGCAAGTCGTCTTTGATGCCGACTCTATGCGCTTAGTGCAGATCGGAGTAAAAACAGGACGCTTCTTTAGCAAAGTAGGGTATTTGCCTTTTACGGCAGTAACTGGCGCTACCAGCGATGGCGTCACGCTCAACATCAGCATGACTGATGCCGCCGCCGCCAGCAGTCAGGCTACAGGGGTTGTGCTTGATAGCAAGAGCGTGGTTGAGGCGGGTACGGCGCGTGGTACCTTGCTCCTGGTAGCGGTGCAACCCACTGATGGGGCGCTGGCTTATGTAGTCGCACATCATCTGCGCCCTGGACAGGATACCCTGCTCAAGCGTGAGTTTGTCAGTGCTATAAAAAATGGTCTTATCCAGCTTTCTATCCCTGCCGAAAAGCTGCGTGTGTTGCCGCCCTACCGGCCAGATGAGGAGTTGCAGCAAGAGGTAGATGCCGTGCTTTATGACCTGACGCCCTTCCATATTGATTATCCCGGTATGACGGCGCGCGTGCTGGATGGTGTGCTGTACCTGGATGGTAATGTCTCCAGCATGTTGCGCGCTGATGTGATTGCAGATCAGGCATCCGGCGTCGAGGGTCTGTTGGAGATTAAAAATAACCTGGTTGGAGATGACAAGCTGGCGGCTGATCTGGCGATGGCGTTGGCGCGTGATCCGCGTACCCGTGATCTGCCCATCGGCGTCTATCCGCGTCTTGGTCACGTGCGGTTGAGCGGGGCGGTGCATAATGAACAGCAGAAAGCGGCGGTAAGCGAGATCGTGCGTAATTTCCCTGGTGTGCGTTCGGTGGTCAGCGATGTAGTCGTAGATCCGAAAGCAGAATTGCTCCACATCATGGCTCCCGCCGAGGGAGGCGAAGCGGAGGATATTGTGCCGGGACGTTTCGTGCGTCATACGCGCTAAGCCTGGTAAAGCAGGGCGACCTTTCGACCGCCCTGTTTCTTATAGTTCATAATGCTACATTGTTTGCTGCAATGCCTGATCCAGATCGCAGAGAATATCTTCTACCTGTTCTATGCCGACGGCGAGGCGGATACAGCCCTCATGAATGCCCATTGCCTCTCGTTCGGCAGGTGTCAGGGTGCGATGGGAGGACATGGGGGGGTAGCTGACCAGCGTAAAAACATCGCCCAGCGTGGTCGCGGGCAGGCAGAGTTGGAGGTGATCCATGAAGCCATAGACGGCCTCGCGGCTTTGTTGGCGCAGTTCGAAGGCGAGTAGGCCGCCATAGCGTTCATGCTTAAACAGGCGTGTTGCCAGGGTATGTTGCGGGTGTTCGGGTAAGCCAGGGTAGTAGACGCGAGCTACCGCAGGATGCTGTTGCAGAAAGTGTGCGACGCGCATAGCGTTTTCGCAGTGACGTTCCATGCGTAGGGCGATGGTGCGCAGACCGCGTACCATCAGGTGCAGCTCAAATGGGCTGAGCATGGCTCCAAACAGCGTCGCGTAGGTGCGCAACTGGGTGAGGAGAGCATTGCTGGCACTGACGACGACCCCGCCGGTGCTGTCGCCATGACCACCAATATACTTGGTCGCGCTATGTACTACCAGGTCGATGCCATGCGTGATGGGCTGGAGCAGGCAAGGCGTCGTAAAGGTGCTATCCACGATACTGATGGCTCCGATTTCACGCGCGACGCTACTAATGGTATCGATATCCACCAGCTTAACGAGCGGGTTAGAGAGCGTTTCGACATAGATCACATCGGGTTGTTCGCGGCGTAGCAACTCGACTACTTCAGGGCTGCAGAGGTCGGCCAGTATGACCGCTACGCCCATCGGGCTGAAAACTTTTTGTAACAGGCCGACTGTTGGGCCATAGAGGTCGCGCGAAGCCACAATTTTCGTGCCGGGGGCCAGGCCCGCAGCCATGAGGGCGGCATGAATGGCTGCCATACCTGAACCAAAAGCTACGGCCCCCACACCCTGCTCGGCGCGCGCCATGGCCTCTTCTAAAACGGTGGCGTTGGGGTTGCCCTGACGGGCATAGACATACGCTGGTTCTCCTGCCGTTGTGGTGCCATTGAAAGCCTGGTCAAGAGCGTCGGCATTGCGGTGAATGTAGGTCGTGCTGGCATAGATGGGCGGAATGGTTGGCCGACCGGCATCGCCCGCCAATATCGGGTGCCGACCACTATGGACGAGTTGCGTTGCCAGCGACCAGGTTGCGGTTATGTCGTGTGCATCGTTATGCTCCATGTCTGGTGGGTGTGTCCTTTCTTGATCGCTACTTGGCATCCAGATGTTTCTGGATGACTAGAGAGTACATAATCTGTTAAGATGGCGCAATATTTCTAACAGATCATCAAGAGAGGGCAACGTTGCCTCGTGTGATGCTATCCATTGCTCATACACCGCGCCATAGCGGTCCGCCAGCGTAATGCTGGGGCTAAAAGTGCGACTGGCCTCATCCCAATGGGTGTATTGGGCAATAACCTTGCCGTCGGGATCGGCCAGCAGCGCAAACGGTAGATGCAAGGCTGCCTGGGTCTCTGTGTTAGTAATGACCGGAACGGCGGTAATGACCAGTAATACGCACTCTTCCTCACGAAACTCCTTATATCGTTGCGCAAAGGCGCGGAGCAGTCCCCGGCTCTCGTTGCTGTGAGGGTTCTGTAAGGTGAGCAGGAGCAGGTGTTCGCGCTGTTTGTAATCCCAGGGGCCATGGGGCATGCCGTCCGGGCCAGGAAGTACGAAAGCCGGAACTATCTGACCGTGCTGCAAGATGGGTGGAGAGAAGTTGTCTAATCTATCGTTTGACATTGCTGTTCCTTAGAAAGAAAGAAAACTGCCTGATGATTCCTCTTCTCTCTATCATATCATAATCATGGGCAGAGTATTGTCGAAGGAAACACTACCGCTTAGCCTGAACACTATGATAAACTGAGACAGCAATCAAAGAGAAGGCAGGCAGATAGTGAAAGAGAAGTTAAAAGGCTTGCTGGCGGGGCTGGTCTTCCGCTTCATTGCTCTACTTACCTTAGGACAAATCTCACCAATTTTGAGCGCGTGCCTTATTATTGAACGGGAAGGCAAGTTTCTCCTCATCGACCGTGCCGATGGTCTGGGCTATACCATTCCAGGGGGGATTGTGCGCTACCGCGAAACCGTAGAAACGTGTATTCTCCGTGAGGTGCGGGAAGAGACGGGCTACCGCGTCTCTATCGATGCGCTGGTTGGCGTCTATTCATCGCTCAAGCGCGACCCGCGTTTTCGCGCAGTGGCAATTGCCTATCGAGGTACGATTGTAGACGGCCAGGAACGTGCTTCAGGTGAGGGCCAGCCGTGCTGGCGCGCTCCCGAAGAGGTATTTGGGCGTATGGCCTTTGACTGTGAGCAGATGTTGAAGGACTACTTAGCACATGTGCAGCGTCTGTCCTAGCAAAGAGGGGTAGTAAAGGCATATTCATTGCCTGTTTGTTTTATGTCTACCTTTCCTTGTGGTAAAGTGTGAGCATCGAATGCCGATAGATTTTGAAGAGGAGAAAGGCAATGCCGATCTGCCCAATTTGTGATGATACGGGTTTGCAGAATTCTGACTCGAACAATCCCATCTTCTGCTATTGTTCTGCCGGAAAACAGGCAAAGCGGCAGTGGGAAGCCAGCCGGGCACAGGGGCAAGGCAAGGGCGGTAAGCAACCACCTAAGCCTGCCAGCTTCATCGATATTGCTCAGCTAGAGCAGGTGAATGCCAGCGTTGATGCTATGCGTGCTTCCTTGCTCGGTAGCCAGGTTGGTGAGTCGCAGGCACCGGCGAAGCACCCGGCGGTGCAGTTGCTCTACCAGGTGGCTCACGCAGGTCATGAGGTTTCTGTGGTCGAAGCGACTCAGTTGTATGAGTTAGCCAGGACGTTAGAAACTTTCTTGAGCGGGATGGCCCTGGTCAATCGCGGCGGCAAACGCCCTTAGAAGAGATTGCTGTCTTCCCAATTGACAGAAGTAGTCAAAATAGGTACCTCTATTGACTTGTCAGGAGAAGCTCACCTATACTTGGCGTATGCAGGCTCCGCAATGGCGTATAGGTGTGAGCAAGAAACGACGAGACGACGGCTACCGCAAATATTTATTTGTTGTCTCAAACTATGATCTGCTCGTCGTATCGTGCTGCGATCAAGATAAAATGTCTTATTTATGAGTGTTTTTTGAAAGGCAGGGATACATTATGACCTGTCCACGTTGTGGCAACGAGTGGGATGTCAGTAAGAGTCCGTGTTCGCGGTGCGGATTGCTGGTGCGTTTGCCGGGAAAACTGGGGGCACGTACAAGTAACTCATCCGTAGCACCTTCGCAGAAGACACCGCCACAGCCGTCTCAGCAGTCTGGTGATCTACCTACTGTCAAATCAGCAGGCAGTTCTTTCTCTCCGTCGGCAAGCAATAGGGTGTCTCCTGATGCGAGTCGTGCTGGCATGGTGCCGCCTCCTGTGACACCGGGGCCGAGGCAAATGCGTGATGCGATGAATACGGCCAGTCCCCCACCTTCAAGCCCATCAGTATTTTCTTCACAACGCCCAAAGCCGACCGAGAACAATTTCAGTGCTGGTACAGGGTTGGATACTCCGCGTGTACCCGGTAGTTTTCCTGATCTGGGAAGTGGCCAGAATAGTCTTCCGGGGAGTAGTAGTGCGATAGGCAATGGTTTTTCCATACCCGTTTCTGGGGGCATGGGAGCAAGCTCACAGATTCGTAGAGGGCCAGCCCAATCCAACGTTGGACAACCTGAAGCACGTGCTACTCGTGGCGCAGGCATAGATTCCCCCATTGCCAATACACCTCGTCCGTCGTCGGCATATCCCTATGCCGGGCGTCAGGTGACAGACCCCTTAACGGGAAATGACCCTTTGCGCCCGACTCTCGATAATTTGCGGCCACCGCCCTCGAATCCGGGTTCTGCGATGAGAAACGCGGTTCCACCATCGGGCCAGGCAGAAATGCGCACGCTGCTGCCAGGCACGCTTCTGCGCGGTGGACGCTATCGCTTACAGGAGATGCAGGAGCGCCAGGACTGGCTGAGCGGGGTCTATGAGGCCTGGTGGATTGCGCTCGATGCGATGCGTAACAATGCTCCAGTAGTCATCTGTGAAGTGGTGACACCTGATAGCAATTCGATGGTTATGCAATCGACGTGGCGGGCCGCGACGATGGCTCTGACCTCGATTGGACGTCATCCCAGTATTCCCACGCTCTGGGATGCTTTTGGTGAGCAAGGCAGAAACTTCTTTGTCTTTGAGCCAGTGGAAGGCGAATCCTTGCTGGCTCGGATGCGCCGTACAGGTCGCGTAGTGCCTGAACAGGATGTAGTGAACTGTTGCCTTCAGATGCTGGATGTGATTGAGTTGCTCAATCAACAATCTCCACCGCTGGTGCATGGTTTGATTCGCCCTGAGCATATTGTCGAGAAACGCAATGGTCAGTATGTTTTAACAAATTTTTCAGTGATCCTGGCAGGTGGGGCAACACAATTTATTAGCGGTCTGGAACGCTCGAAACTCACTCCATATATGGCACCGGAGATGGCGCGTGGTGTGCTGGATATGCGCTCCGATCTCTATTCGCTTCTGGCGACGGCCTATTATGCTGTGACCGGCAATGTGCCTTCCTCGACCGATGGACTGGTTCCCCCGGCTCAGCGGTTCAATCCAATGGTTTCGCCGCAATTTGATGCCATTCTGAACAAAGGATTACGGCCCGGCGCGGGACAGCGCTATCAGCGTCCGGCTGAATTGCGTCAGGATTTATTGTCGCTACGTTCGGTGAATGGCTCGGTCGTGCCCCTTTCGGGGACGAACGTAGGCACGTCTGCGATGAGCAGGTCGTCTGGTACAGCGCAATCTCTGCAAAGCTCTCCTGGGAGCACGGATAGCGTGGCACAACTGTTGCCGAATATGGTGTCGGCAGGCATAGAGTTGGAAGAGGAACACAAATTTCTGTTGCCCGCTCCCGAAGAGTTGCCTCCCATGTCGGCAAGTAATGATGGGCTAACCGCTTCCATCTGGACAGTTGCTATTCTCATCGCATTAATCCTGGTAGTCTTTATTGGCAGGCATTAGTAGAGCGCACGCAAGGATAAGAAAGAGGCAAGGCACCTGCGAGGGATGCCTCTATAATGATTACGGGTGTAGAACGCAACGTATCATTGTAGGGGCAGTGCTTCGTAGGTGTCCTGCCTCGCCGCCTTCCTACGTGGGTTTGGTACCGACATGTACGGCAACGATGCCTCTGCTGAGACGGTAGAAATGCACATCGCTCCAACCGCATTCTTCCATGATCTGCTTGAGAGTAGGGGCATCAGGAAATGTTGTCAACGAACTAGGCAGGTAGGTATACTCCTCGAACGCTTTGCCGAGGATTGTGCCGAAGAGGGGCGCGAGCTTGTAGAAGTAGAAGTAGAATAGCGCGCCGAAGATTTTGCCCGGTGGGTGGCTAATTTCCAGGCAGACGACGCGCCCGCCGGGTCGCACGACGCGCAGCATTTCTTTGAAGCCTTGTCGGATGTTGGTCAGGTTGCGCACGGTGAAAGCGGAGCAGCAACCATCAACGCTGTTATCGGGCAGGTCGATATGTTCTGCGTCGCCGATACGTAGTTCAATGCGATCTTCCAACCCCAGGCGCGCCAGCTTCTTGCGGCCCTGCTCCAGCATCTCCGGCGTAATGTCCATGCCGATCATGCGAGTGCCGGGGCCGGAACGACGAATGACGGCAATGGAGAGGTCGGCAGTGCCCGCACCGAGGTCCAGGCCGGTTTCACCACTGCCAAGTGCCAGATAGTGAGCGGCGAAATCGCGCCAATAGCGATCCAGGCCAAAGCTCATCAGGCGATTCATCAGGTCGTAGATGCGCGCGATGCGTCCGAAGAGCCGTTGAACATAAGGCCTTTTCCCGCCCGTAGAGCGGAAGCGTTCTTCTAACGAAAGATTTGTTCTCATACTAATACCATATTACTGATCTTATCGTGATGTTAGGAATATCTCTGCCTTACTTGTCGCGTGAGATGACGAAATCGATCAATCCATCCAGCACATCGCGGTCAGGTGAAGCGGGGAAGTGGTAGAGGGCTTCACGTGCTTTGCTGCCATAGGTATAGGCATCCATCAGCGAGCGTTTAACACCGTAACCTTCAGAAACCCAGGTGACGACTGAGAGAATCTCTTCCTCATCCCGCGCCTCACCGTTCAATATGCGGCTGATCTGCTGGTAGCGCCCGTTATGGGGTTGATCCTGTAAGGCGTAGATCAAAGGCAGTGTAACCATTCCCTGGCGCAAATCATTCCCGGCAGGTTTGCCGATGGTGGATTGATCTTCGGTATAGTCAAGAATATCATCGATGATCTGGAAGGCGATACCCAGATTAAGGCCATACTCATAGAGCAGATCAATGGCCTCATCGGAAGCCTCACTGAGAATGGCCCCGCCTTTACTGCACGCAGCGATGAGGCACGCGGTTTTACGCTGGATCTTCTCGTAATAGCTTTCAATCGTCAAATCAATGTTACGGGCGGTCATCATTTCCATGATGGTGCCTTCACAGACAGTAGCTACGGTATCTGAGAAGAGTCGATCAATGCGATGATCTTTAATGTCGGCAATCAGTCCGGCGGTTTTGGCGAAATAGTAGTCGCCCAGCAGAATGGCGATCTTATCTCCCCACAGGGCGTTCACGGTCGGGCTACCCCGTCGCGTCGCGGCCTCATCAACGATATCGTCGTGAATGAGCGTGGCTAGATGCGTCATTTCAAAGGCTACGCTTAGAGGGAGAAGCTTATCGAAGTGATAGGTATGCAGTTTGCCTGTTAAAAGCGTGATAGCGGTGCGCAGACGTTTCCCTGGTGACGCAAGAGCGTGCATAGAAGCAGAATGCAGAATATCGAGTCCAGAGGTAGCGCGTTCCTGAAAGGTGGCATCTACCTTTTCGAGGTCATCCTGGATACCAGCAAAGAGTCGGCTCAACGTGGCCGTAGTATTCATAGAAAACACACTCCATTTCGCACGTCCTCTAGCACGTGACCGGGAAAATGCGTAACCGCTTGTCCTCTAGCACGTGATGAGAGAAGCCGGGTGTATCAGACACCCGCAACTTCTCTCGGATGAGACGTATCTTCTCTAGTCAGATTATACAGTGACTGCTCCATAGGGAACGAGAGCACTGCATGTTATGGTAGATGAAAAAATTCTTTAGACTGTAGACGTTGTGTCCACTTCAATCAGGTCTTCTTGCACATAGCCATTGGTGAAATTGAATTCATCCAGTGCATCCAGTGCGGTACGATATTCCTGCCAGGTAAGACGCCGGTTTAAGATCGGGTCATTTACTGCTTTCCAGGCGGGAAAGTATTGATCCATTAAGCTGACCGGTGTATCAGGCCCCAGTTCCTCGGCGATCCAGCGCAAGACTTCGCGTGTATTAGAGATGTCTTCGGGCATAACCAGGTGTCGAATCAAAAGACCCCGGCGTGCAATGCCCTCTTCATCAAGCTGAAGGGGGCCGACCTGCCGATACATCTCGCGCAATGTGGCACGATTGTGATCGACATAGCGTGGCATCTTCGAGGTGCGCAACGCATGTTTGTTATCGGCATACTTGGCGTCTGGTAGATAGATGTCTACTACGCCGTCAAGTAGGCGAAGCGTTTCCAGGTTCTCGTAGCCTGCACAGTTGTAAACAATCGGCAGGCGCAATCCCTTCCCACAAGCGATGACCAGCGCTGCCAGTATCTGGGGCACAAAATGGGTTGGTGTCACCAGGTCGAGATTATGACAACGCTTTTTTTGCAGGTACAGCATCATATCGGCCAGCCGTTCCGGGCCAACGCGGTGTCCCAGCCCACCCTGGCTAAGAGGAAAGTTCTGGCAATAGGTACAGCGTGCTTGACAATAGCCAAAGAAGATGGTGCCCGCGCCTCGTGTTCCGCTAATAGGTGGCTCTTCGCGGCGATGGACGTTCCATGACGCTACGATAGCTTCGGTGCCGGAATGACAGACGCCGGTCTTACCGGCGATGCGGTTGCAACGGCAGTTTTGGGGACAGATGGTGCAACTGCGTAAAATCTCCCAGGCCGCAGCGGCCCGCTCTGCCAGTTCTCCGGTTTCGTAAAGCTGAAGATAACCAGGGTACAACATTTTTGCGTTTTCCCTCTTATCTGTGAAATCTGGCGTATACAAGGGGTATACTTCCACAGACTGATGTGCTTTGTCGCGTCATTTTCTATGGCAATACCCCTCTATATCGCGCTCTATTCACACGTGCGTCAGCACGGTTTTTATGGTGTTGGCCATTTGAAGCCACGTTGCGATGGTCTGAGAATCGTCCCTGAGTTTCCGTTGGCAGATGACTTGTGCTTGCGTGTAACTGCGCTGGCTGCCTGTGAGCGCGGACGGTGCGCTTTTTCTCCCTCAGTAGACGATCCTTCGTTTGTGTACTCCTGCTCCGCTTCCTGAGTGTGAATGTTGCTTAAGAGTTCATCACTCTCCTCAGAAACTTCTGTCCAGAACTGTGCCTGTTTGCGTTGCTGAGAACGTGGACCTTTAAGCACATGCCTATTGGAAAGAGGTGCCATATGGTGCTGCTCCGGTCCGCTATTTGCATGCCTGTTCTGTGCACGTTTGTGTGTGTCTATGTGACGCACGCGACGCACAGGTTCCTGGGTGTTGGCGGTGAAGCGCTCGTAATCTCCCTCAAACATTGCGTTGTCTATCTCAGGGGAATCGTAGTGATGCGCCTGACCATATCGTTTCATCTGTTCTGGACGGCGTTCCTGGAATCTTCTTCCCCCCTTCTCTCGGCTGAAAGGATGCTCTCTATTGAAATCGGAACGAGTATCTCTGCCGTTTGAACGCTGTGGTTGTTCTGTAGGTGCCTCAAATCTGTCATAGTGGCGGGGTGCCCGTTCTTGATAGTTGTTGCGCCCTATGTGGAAGTCATGTTCCTGATACCCCTGTTGCTGACGTTCTCGATAGGGGGTATCGATGTCTCTGGAAGATCTGAAATCCCGCTGTCTACGACTATGTGGATGGGAGCGTTCATCGAACGAGTCGGGGCCGTGCCGATCATCGTGGCGTTGATGGTAGCGCGGTTCTGCGCCGTTGTGTCGGTTGGGTTGAGGATGGTAGGGAGCATTGCGGTAATCACGATGATCAGCGCGGTAATTCTCGCTGCCACCGTTCCCATTCTTTCTCACTCGCTCGCGCTGAAAGGTGTTCCGCTCTGGCTCCTGCCGTTGCTGGCGCGCGTAATGATTCTGCCGATTGGCCGGGCCACGCCCATCACGTAGGGCATAATCGGCGTGGTGATGTTGCGCTCCGGTTTCCCAGGCGCGGTCAACAGTTTCGCGGTTGAGACGCGGACGGCCTGGGCGTGGAGAGCGCGTTGTTCCATTATCATAGGGATGTGTTCTACGAAATGACGGGCGCGAGTCATCTCGGTGTTGTGAATTGAATTCTCTGGTCATAAATCCTTTCACGGTTTTACCGCACAGGGGTGTAAATTTTCCTTGTAGTGGTCAAGGCTGGTCGGCAAGGTCAGTTACTTCCTCCCGTTACTCGTCCCCACCGACGGTACTGTTCCGCGCCCTGTGGCTCTGTAGCGCCTCCAACGCGGAAGGGCAGTTTTATTTATAAACATGTGACGCGGGGCTGTTTCGTTCCCAGCACATGATGGAGCCGCGTCGTGTAGTAAGTATACCACATCTCCCGTGTAGTGGCGAGATGAAAGAAGCGGGCAGGGTGAGCGCAAGGTATCGCTCCTCCCATAAAACGGGTAAGAGAGGTATTATATCATAGTAAGTGCGATGTCTTGCACTCATCCTGCCCGTAGGTACCGTGCTTTATTGCCTCTCCACTGCTTACTAGGAAGTGGGTGTTGGTGTTGGTGCCGGTGGAACTGTCCCTTCCAATAAGGGAACGCCTTTATAGCTCTGTTGTGCGCTACCGAACATGGCCAGTTCCTTGCTGACCATTTCGTCCGGCAATAATGGGCGCAACGTCACTTGATAATAGAGGCCATTCTCGCTGAAATCGCTCTGCGTCTGATTGGGCATCTGGGCAACGAGCGTCGCCTGCTGTGCCGCTGTGAGGAGAATGGCGTTGTCGGGAATGGTATACTTCAAACAGCCTGTTTCGGGATTCTGGCTGGTCGTATCCTGCGGAATCAGGCCGCATTCAAAAGCGGCGGCTTGTGCCAGGGTGAAATCTGTAATCGGCCAGGCCGGAATGCTCTGGCTCAGATTGGGACTAAAGTCCTGACGTACCAGCAGGGCCATGTACTGGCTATGATAGGGCTGTGTTGGGCCAGTGAGAGCCTGGTTAATGGCGGTGAGCGCCAGGCCCAGGTTGTGATACTCCTGCATCGCCAGGGCACTCTCCTGCTGATTGCCAAAGGAGCCATACATAAACTCCATCTGCTGGCCATTCAGGTTAAGCTCCAGGTACGTTGCGTTCTGATCCTGAATATCGGTAAATTGCCGTTGCTGCATATCCAGCAAACCGTAGGTATCGACCAGATGATGAAGCAGATTTTGGAGCGCATCTGCGCCCAGTTGCCCCTCTTGTGTGGTGCCTAGAATATAGGTACCGTCGCCATAAATGCTCACGTTTGGACTGAGCGAGAGCGAGCCGTACAGGCCACCGCCCGTGAAGGTGCGGATCAGGACATCTTGTGGCAAGGTGCTGTACGTGATCGCCTGATTGGGGGTGCCAGCCGCGCCCGGTTGCCCGCTCACAAAAGTTGTTGTGTGCGGGGCCGGTTCCTTACTGCCAAGACAAGCTGTGAGCAGGAGCGAGAGCAGCAGTAGCTCCACAGAGATAAAAATCTGCGCCGGTTGTGCTGCGCGTGGCCTGCTATTGATGCAATATTTGGGTTTTACGCTCAATGCCCCTCGCTTCATGCGTATAGAAGCCATATTCCTTTTTTTCTATTGTAGCCAACCAGGAAAACCTGATGCAATTTCTACTATCAATACGCTACAATATGCCGTATCGGTGTCAATGGTTGCTTACTGTGCAGCGAAACGGTAGCCGATCATTTTATAGACCAGTTTGGCGGCCATAAAATCGGCCCGCACCTGGCCTGCCATCGGGCAGAGTTCGACCACGTCCATGCCAACAACGGTACTGCGGCGGCAGATTTCACGGAACATGGCAAGTACCTGATACCAGTGCAGGCCGCCGGGTTCGGGCGTGCCCACAGCGGGCATCTCGCTGGGATCGAAAGCATCAAGATCGATAGTGACATAGGTGTGCTGGCTCAGACGCTCCCAGGGGATGACGGCGCTGCCGTTAGCGAGCTGATAGGCCCAGACGATGGCAACATTGGGCTTTGTTTTCATAAATTCGGCCTCTTCCGGGCTGAAGCTGCGTATTCCGATTTCCAGGAGCGGTATGCCCATCTCAACAACACGCCGCTCGATGCTGGCATGAGAGAGGGGCGTCCCCTCAAACTCATTGCGCAAGTCACCGTGCGCGTCGATATGAACAACCGTCAGGTCGGGATAGCGTTCGTGAACGGCGGCGATAACGGGCGCGGAAAGTGAATGTTCTCCACCGAGCGTCAGAGGGAGTTGACCACGCTGTAGCACTTCGCGCACCGCGTCGCCGGTGACTTTCAGCGCGGTTGCATGATCCATGCCGGTATAGTCGAGCGCGGGACGAGTATAGACACCCACCTCAATCGGACAGGTATCCAGTTCTTCATCATAGAGTTCCATCTGGCTTGAGGCATTTAAAATGGCCTGCGGCCCATGCTGAGTGCCTTTCATATAGCACACACTGTATTCGAGAGGGGCGGGAATGATGGTGACACGTGCCGTCTCCGCGTTGCAGTAGGGGGCATCCGGCGCACCAAACTGCGTGATAAGTGCGGTTTCCGAGCTATCCATATGCTTGTACTCCTTCCGGGGTATGTTTGCTAATAGACCTGTTTCCCTGTGTGATAAGAGAATGAGCAAAAAAACTGGAGGATAAGCACGTGTCCAGATGCGTCCTCGCTCGTACTTACCCTCCAGTGGAAGGGTGTGGGTCTGTGGGCGAACTGTGCGCCCCTACCGTATTGCCCTTATCGCACCTCCGCAGCTACTTCGGCGGCCTGTGCCAGCATGGCCTGTTTAGCGCGGCGTGCGGCCATAGCGGCTTCGTAACGCACCGGGTCTGGCTCGTCCGGGCGTAGCGAGCGCGTGGCGCGAACGAGGAAATGGCTCTCTACGTCGTCGGTCTGGAAGATCTCTTTGGCGAAGGCAATCGCATCTTCCTGACTGAACTCCTTGCACGAGCAGATGTCGATATCGACCTCGCCATACTCAGGCCAGGCGTGCAAGCTGACGTGGCTCTGGGCGATCACGACGAAGCCGGAAAGACCGGCGTCCAGCGGGTTCGACGTTTCGATATCGTAGAGATGAACCGGGCTGACCTTCTCCATCCCAATGCGGGCTGGATATTCGTCCAGAGCGCGGCGGACGAGAGCCTCGTTGCAGAGCAGCTCACGATCACAGTTGTAGAGTTCGAGCATCAAATGGACAAGCATCGGACAGTTTCCTCCTGTGTTGTCTAAGCCTTGCGGCACAACCAAGCGGGCATCCTCTGTCACCGTGATCCCCCACGGTGCGGGATGCCACCAAGACACCTGTGTGTTATACACAGGTACGTATTATACATTAGGTTGTCAAGCTAATGCAAATAAAAATCCGACGCTTTGACCTAATAACAAGGGGGATTTCATCTAAAAGCAAGGATATTCGTCCATCTAAAGCCAATGAGTGCTGCACCTAAAACTGAGTGCGACACCCCGCCGACTCGCAAACTACCCTTGCTATAAGAGCGCCAGACCTTTTTATGGCCGTGCTGCTTTGTGACTTTCGTACCCCTCTTTCAGTTCTTTGAGTAATATGTCGCGTTGTGCAAAGAGGGCGCGCCGTGGTCGTGGTTGCGCCTTACTGACCGCGTAGGCCGTGAGTAGGGGTAGAGCAATAGTGGAATCGCCATAGACCACAACTGTATCATGCAACTGGTCTGGCTTAATCTTACCCCATGAAACGGCTTCTGAAGGCGTCGCACCGGAGAGACCACCCCAGTGGGGCGCGTCGGCGGTGATCTGAATAAAGTAGTCGTGACCACCCTTGTGAATGCCCAAAACTTCCCATAGCTGTGGCTGTGTTTGCAAATAGAAGTTTTTAGGGCTGCCTCCACCCAGGATAATCACCCCATTGCGTGTAGCATGATGCACAATGGCCGTTGTTTCATTGACATCGGCCAGCGGATCAAGTGTCAGCGAGCTACCGTCCAGAGCATGGCGGGCCAGATTCATGCCGATGGAAGAGTCGCCCGGTGACGAGGTGTAGATGGGAACATTCCACTGTGCAGCTTGCGCCAGAATAGAGTATTCTGGCTTAACACCCGCTTTGAGTAATTGGGTACCGAGGTGATGATGCAGTTCCGAGGTTGAGATGGGCCGGTCAGGCAGGCTTTTCAGGCATTCGCGCACAAAAGCATCTGTATCCAGCAGCACCCTATCCTCGAAGAGAATATCGTAAATGCGAATCACGCCTTCTTCCTGTAATTTGGTATCATCCAGGCGAAAATCGCCGCGATGCAGTGACATGGCAAGCGCGTGGTGCATGTCGTGATAGAGGTTAGCGCCGGTACTGATAATAAAGTCAACGAAGCCGTATTCCATCAGGGTGATGATGCAGCCGCCTAGCCCGGCGGGTGTCAGCGCGCCCGCCATCGTCATGCCGATAGTGACATCGCGCTCAGGATTGAGCATCTCTTCTACATACAAGCGCGCCGCCTCATGCAGACGTGCCGCGTTATAAGCCTGAAATTGTTCGTCGAGCAGTTCCGCTACAGTCATATTGGGGCGTACCCGGTGCGGCAAAATCTGTGGGCCGCTGAGATAATCACTCTGATGCAGTTCTTCCCGCTCATGTGATTCATGGTGATGATGGTTCATAGTGATCTGCAAAATCCTTTCGCTGAGGAGTAATTCTCTGAGTAGTATAGCCTATGGTGGCAAGAGGGCCGACTACCTGTCAAACCATCCTCTGCTAGTAAGGTATCCTCAACTATACAAGAATATACATGGCCCTACGACACGTAATAATGGTTAAGCTATTATCACTTAGAATGGTTGTTATTTCCCCTATCTCACCATTTTTGTCACCTTTTAATAACTACAACATAACTTATAATTATTGCAAACGGGTAGCAGGGAGATAGATTTTTGCTATGAGCCATAATACACAACCATATGACAGTTCCTTGAAAGCACTATTCGAGGGCCACATTGCGGAGATCATTCCGCATCTATTTCCAGGGGCCAGATTTAGCGGAGAATTGAACGATGAAGTACTAAAGCCCCCAGTGCGTGCTGATCGTGTGTATATAGTGGATGTGTACAACGCTGTTGCGGTGGTACACATTGAAATGGAGACTGGCGCGGACGCAGAGATAGCGTATCGGTTGCTAGAATATTACGGTATCCTGCTGAAAAAGCATCAGGAACCTTTGATCTCTATCGTCATCTATCCATTTCGCACTATCCTGCCGGAGTCGCCGCTGCGGGTCAAAATTGGTGGGGAAGAGGTGCTGACGTTCCATTTTCGCGTGATCGCGCTGTGGAAATTGAACGCGCAATATTTTATAGAGCGGCACGTCATCGGCTTCTACCCATTGTTGCCAACGATGCAAGGTGCGACCTACCGACGACTGGTTGATGCCATCGAGGAGCTAAAGTTGGTATATAATAATGAAAGGAGAAAACTTGCGGAACTTCTGCTCTGGTTCGGTACCTTTTTAAAACGTACAGATATGGTTGAAGAGGCGGATAAACGCAAATTGGAGATTTATATGAATCAGTTTGAGAGCTTGCTAGAAGAGAACAGTTTTGTCCAGCGGTTTGCGGCGAAGGCTGCGGCGAAGGCAGAGGAGAAGGCGCGTTTAGAGGAATTGCGACGGGTGTTGACAGATATCGTGGGAGGGCGTTTTCCTGCACTCACTGATCTGGCTCAGGTGCAAGGAGCGAGGCTGGCCGAACCAGAGGCCCTTCGTGCCCTGGTACACTCGATATCACGAGCTACAGATGAAAAGACTGCCAGGGACATTTTACTAATGGCGTAACGGATTCTACAGGGGAGAGTGTTGGCGAAGGGTAGCCTGGGAGTCTATATGAACCAGTTTGGGAGCTTGCTAGAAGAGAACAGCTTGAGAGGTTTTGCTGGCGACACATACCATAGCAGGGGAAAGCTAAACTTTCTCCTGCCATGCTGTTTTCAGGCTACTCGACCATTGAGCGGCGTATTTCGATGATCTGATCGCGCAACTGGGCGGCTTTCTCGAATTCCAATTGCTTCGCGGCTGCACGCATCTGGCTCTCCAGGTCTTTAATCAGCCTGAGTGCCTCGTCACGTGAGAGTTCGGCCAGGGCTACACTGGCAGCCTTGCCAGCGCTTTCTTCTGCCGCGCCACTCATGGCCTTGATGCGCTCCGAGAGCGTCTTGACCTCCTTCGTGATGCCGCGCGGCGTGATGTGGTGACTCTCGTTATAAGCCATCTGTATCTTGCGACGGCGGTTAGTTTCATCAATGGCGCGCTGCATCGATTTCGTGATCGTATCAGCGTACATGATGACCGAGCCTTCCACGTGACGAGCGGCACGTCCGATGATCTGAATCAGAGAGTGATCGGAGCGCAGGAAACCCTCTTTATCGGCATCCAGGATAGCGACCAGCGAAACCTCCGGCAGGTCCAGACCCTCGCGCAGAAGGTTAATGCCCACAACCACGTCATAGACGCCCAGGCGCAGATCGCGCAGAATCTCAACACGCTCGATAGTGTCGATTTCTGAGTGTAGATAGTGAACCTTGATGTTGAGTTCTTGCATATAGTCGGCCAGGTCTTCGGCCATCTTCTTGGTGAGAGTAGTGACCAGGGCGCGCTGTCCTTTTGCAACACGGCGGCGAATCTCACTCAGGAGGTCGTCAATCTGCCCCTTTGTGGGTCGGACACTGATCTCCGGGTCGAGTAGCCCCGTTGGACGAATAACCTGCTCGACGATGGCCTGACTATGCTCATATTCATACGGGCCGGGAGTGGCCGAGACATAGAGTGCCTGTTTCACGGCGCGCTCAAACTCGGCAAAGGTCAACGGGCGATTATCCAGGGCTGAGGGGAGGCGGAAGCCGTAATCGACCAGCACCTGCTTGCGTGAGCGGTCGCCAGCGTACATGCCGCGCACCTGTGGCAGCGCCACGTGTGATTCATCGACCACCAGCAAGAAGTCCTCCGGCATGTAGTCCAGCAGTGTCCAGGGTTGCTCGCCGGGGCCGCGCCCGGCCAGGTGACGCGAGTAGTTTTCGACGCCGGAGCAGAAACCTGTTTCGCGCAGCATCTCAATATCGAAGTTTGTGCGCTGTTTGAGGCGTGCCGCCTCAAGCAGTTTTCCTTCGGCTTCCAGTTCCTTTAAGCGCTCTTCCAATTCCTGTTCAATAGCGGTGATGGCGGCATTCAGGCGTTCCTGCGTCGTGACCCAGTGTTTGGCCGGATAGATGTCGAGGCGCTGACGGCGGCCCAGTATCTCGCCGGTGAGCGGGTCGATCTCGGTCATGCGCTCGATTTCATCGCCGAAGAATTCAATGCGTACCGCGACATCTTCGTAGGCTGGAAAAATCTCTAGCACGTCACCGTGCACGCGGAAGCGACCGCGAATAAAGTTGGTATCGTTGCGCTCGTACTGAATCTCGGTCAGGTGGCGCAAAATTTTATCGCGCCTTCGCTCCTCGCCGACCTTGAGCGTCAGCACGACCTCACCATATTCTTCGGGGCTACCCAGGCCATAGATGCAGGAAACGGAGGCCACGATCAGCACATCGCGCCGCTCAAAGAGGCTGCGTGTGGCAGAGAGGCGCAACTTCTCGATCTCCTCGTTGAGCATACTCTCTTTTTCAACATAGGTGTCGGTGCGCGGAATATATGCCTCTGGCTGATAATAGTCGTAGTATGAGACAAAATACTCAACGGCATTATTGGGGAAAAACTCTTTGTATTCGCTGTAAAGCTGAGCGGCCAGCGTCTTGTTGGGGGCCAGCACCAGCGTCGGTTTCTGCACCTGCTCAATGATTTTAGCGACAGTGTACGTTTTGCCACTGCCTGTGACGCCGAGCAGGGTCTGGTGCCGATAGCCCTTTTTGATGCCTTCAGCGAGTTTGGCAATGGCTTCTGGCTGATCACCTGTTGGCTGAAATGGTGCCTCTACTTTAAATTCCGGCATGGACATCGATCCCTGAGTAGAATATTTTTTCCAATCACTCGTCCATTATACCATAAATTTGCCGTGTCTGGTGGCTTTTTGCATACTATCTGTCATTTCTGTTTCGCCTGTGGGCATGCGTTAGAGGGTTGAAACAAAACATAGATGTTGTGCGTGTGAGCATTACGGGCAACGTTGGGGTGAAGGTACTGCCTGATATATTTTATGAAGGAGTACACAATGACTACTACAGAAACCCTGTCTTGCGCTATCGCTGGCATTGAGGAATTTCAACCGCTCTCGCCGGGAACGCTCACGGTATTGAACAGGGCCGCATGGCAAGCGCAGTCGCTTGAGGCTACTGAGGTGGCACCAGAACATCTTCTGTTGGCCTCGATTATGGCAGACGATGAGGCGATTGCCGAGGCTCTCGATCAGCTAGGAATGGATATGCAAGTTTTGCGTTCACAGGTGCATAGTATTTTTCAACAGCAGGACGTGCCGAAGATAGAGGATGTTGGCCCCATCCCACTCTCGCCAGATGCACGCGATTGTATGCGCTGGGCTGCGCTGCAAGCCGCGCTCCATTACCAGCAAACAATCTTGCCGGTACACGTGTTGTTAAGTAGTTTGCGTTCTCCCTGTGTGCAGCCACTGCTGGCACTGCTCTTTTCTGAGAGAGAAGCTGCTCTTCCTGTGTACATTGCAGAAGAGACGCCGGTAGGGTACACACGCGCTATCGACCAGTTGATACGTGCTAGAGTCCGCATGCAGCGTATTATTCCCTCCGTTTCACACGGTCATCGCCGGATGCTCATGAGTATAGAACGACCCACGCTGATCTTTGCGGACATTCTGGGTTTTCATGTAGTCAAGCAAGAACTGCGCCCGGTGGTAGATTTTCTGCGTAAGCCGCGTTTGCATCAATCGGAGCACGTTGTTTCAGCCTGTGGGTTACTGCTGGTTGGCCCTCCTGGCAATAGCCGGGCCATGCTTATACGAGCTTTGGCCGGAGAGGCGGTGGTATCACTGGTTTGTCTCTCGATTCCTGCACTCGTCGAGATGCTGTTGACTAGCGAGGAATATGTTGAACAGAGTGAGCTAGACGCCGATTTAGATAACGAGGTGTATCGGCGGTTCAGGCAAGAGCGTATGAAAGAAAGGGGGAGAGAGATACTACAAACTGTCTTTGAGCAGGCGAGAATGGCTGCGCCCTGTATTGTATTGCTGGATGCCCTGGATGCATTGGCTCGTATAGAAGTGGAACTAAGGACGTATTTACAAAAACAGATCATGATGGCAATGGATGCGCGCGATTATCATCCTGCTATTGTCGTGGTTGCGGCGACCCATCGGCCTGAGTATCTTGATAGCATGCTCTTGCAGCCGGGCCGTTTTCACCATAAGGTAGTGCTGGATGGTACCATGACGCGATCTTTTGTGCAGGGTAGGATGCTCTGCCCTGGCTGCCAGCACGAGGTGCCACCGCGCTGGAACTATTGTGCCTATTGTGGTGAGGCCTTAGCACGCTTGTGCGCGGGCTGCGGCAATCGGCTACCCGATGTGTGGGGACTGCGCTTCTGTCCGGTATGTGGCGCTACAGCAGGTTCCCACTAATGTGAGCTACACTATAGCCTCTCTCTTCGCCTGTGTTACACTATCACTGTCTTATTCGTCGCATTAGGTTGAATCAGTTCAGGCGAAAGAGAGAAGAGTTCTATGGCCCAGGTGAGTCCGCATTATTGTCCACGCTGCGGAGCAGCGCTTACGCAGCCTCAGCAGCCTTGTCCGCGTTGCGGCTGGCGTCTTAGCGGGCCATCGACTCCTGCACGTCAAACCTCTTTGACCCAATTTGCTACTCACGATCATGATCTAGCGGGTTCAACAATGAGTTCTACACGCATTGAGGAGCAGGAGACGAGACCAGTTTTGGCGGTGTCACCACCAACATCACCACCACAGCCAGCCCCATCGTTGTCGGTACCAGTGCAGAAGAAGCGAGCAGGGCGGGGCATCCTGGTGGCTATCTTGTTGTTCCTGCTCCTTTTTATTGGCACGATAGCCTATATTGTCGTTCAAACGATAGAGGCTAATACCCAACCGGCTATCACGACGATAACGCTCAATACCACTGTCACCTATGCTGGAGTGACGATGACGGTACAGAATGTGCAGCAAGCGCAGCGTTTTATCGATGATAAGGTGACCAGCGCCGCGCAGGTGATACGTGTCGATCTGAAGGCGGCTAATCAAACATCGGTGTCGATTAATGTGGCTTATCCATCATTGTTTCACTTGATACTACCAGGAGGCAAGCTTGTTGCGCCAACCTATGTGAAGGGGCGTATTGGACTGCCAGCCGGTGCAACGCAGAATGTGGTGATCGACTTTCCCCTCACAGCGGCGCTGCCCACCAGCAAACTGACATTGCGCCTCGGTGCCGTGAATGAAGTTCAAATGGATATTCCACTGGGCACACATGCTGATCTCAGTCAGTATGCGCCCAGGACGGCGACGATCAATCAGCAATTACAGTATTATGGTCTCAACTATACGCTGGTCAATGAGGCATCTCAGTTGAGTATCGCCGGTCAACAGGCACCGAGTGGCATGCGTTACGTGGTGATTACGCTCAGTGTCGATAATACGCTTTCACAGACGGCGATTCCCGGTTCCCCCTATGACTATGTGCATTTAAAAGTTGGCGCGACTATGCTCACGCCGGTAGATGCTACATTGCCGGTTTCGTTTGCGACCGGTGTGACCGGACAGAGAGGTACCGTGACGTTCCTTGTGCCCCAACAGGAGACCTCGGTGACGTTCCTGTTGGGGTCGCCGCAGGCAACCGGCTTCAGTGAGGCGGAGACGACCTTTTCGCTGCCGTAAAGGGGGGTATGGTCTATTAACGAAAATGATTTGGGAAGCCAGCCGGAGTGAAAGATGTGCGATTACAGTTCAACTGGCTTCCCCTCTCAAGATGGGGAACATCAGGCAAGGCTGGAAGAACGGGTCTCAAACGGAATGATGAATAGCTGAAGCTTGCAAAACGGAGTATCAGCTTGCCAAAGCGTTGTGATTACTCCAGCAGGAAGCTCCCGATCAGTTCCCGGCGCAGCATAGCTTTGGCTTCTTCATCATCCATCTCTAGTTTTTTTGTCTGCTTCCGCTGACTGTTGATCGATGGGGGCGTCCATACTGCTTTGGGATTGCTGGCCGTCGCCACAAAAGCGTCGATGGTCATATCGTCAAGGAAGGTAGCGGGCGATGCTTCCTCGTCCTCGAAATGGCTTGATGGTATGGGGGTGACACCATCGGGATGTGTTGGCATCTCTGCCATGTCCTCGAACTGTCCGTTTGCCACCGCGTCTACGGTGAGAATGCCTGCGAGATCATCCGCTTCGTCTGGCTCGGATGCAGGCTGCGCATCGACGAAATCACTGACTTCAGGCATGGCTGTCGTGGGGGCTTCAGCAGCGCTTGTAAGAACCATCTGCATGGTGGGCTGAGTGTAAACGGCAGCTTGCTCTTCTGCATCTTCCTGCTCGGTCAGTGGAAGGTGCGTTGACGTGAGGCTGGTTTCGTTAGTGAGCGCGTTACTGCTGATGAGTGCGAAACGTTGACCAAGAATATCGACGAAGATGCCACGTCCATCACGCAGATCCGCAAGTTGGCGGCGCAGTTCATTATTCTCCTCGGCGAGCTGATCCATGATCCGTTTTTGCTTCAAGATTTCTTGTATGAGGGTTTCAAAATTACTACCACTCATGAGGGCGTTCTCCTTCAATGCCTTTACTGCTGCGGGGGGATAGAATCCCTTGCAGCAGGCAATCTCTTGCTGTCTGCTATTGAGACGTTTCAACGTGTCTGAAGTAACAATGGTTGTGCTATATATTTTCAATTGATGGGTCTAATGATGAAAATTAGCTGAGAAAACTGTTTGATGATAGAGCATGGGTAGAATGATAGCTCTGCTGCCCGCTTCCTCAATGCCTTGCTTGTGGGTCTACAGCCTCCTGTGTTACACTATATAAGGGTATCTGGTATTGTGTATCGAGCAGCCACGCCCCTGGTAGGCACGGCGCGTTCTCTCTGCCTTTCATGAAGTAATAAACTGAGGAACGGGGAGATATAACGTATTTTCTTCCACCGAATTGTAGCGATGCTTGAGCCTGCTGACTAGGAGGGGCTACCTACATCAGTTCGATCACAACAGAGCCTTGAAGGTCACATTGCTATCACAATCTGCATGAGGTAACTCTCTTCGCAAGGTCGCTCTCTTTTAGAAGATTTTTGCGTGATACAATGGGAGAGGATGATTGTGTGAAGCGGTTGTATCACGTGACCAGGAGATAATGAGGAAGGTAACAATGAATGATCGTATAAGGGAAATTTTGAGCTGGTACGCTAACGAAAATCCGGGAGTACGTGCTAATCTGGCGCGTATGCTCAATCATGGACGACTGGGCGGTACCGGGAAGATGGTAATTTTGCCTGTGGATCAGGGGTTCGAGCATGGCCCGGCCCGTAGCTTCGCGCCCAATCCTGCTGGTTACGATGTGCGCTACTTTTTCCATCTGGCGATAGAGGCCGGTTGTAATGCCTACGCGGCCCCGCTCGGCGCAATTGAGGCGGGCATCAACGATTATGTTGGTGAGGTGCCGCTGATCCTCAAATGCAACAACCACGACCTGCTACGCAATGAGGCAGATCCCATTTCCGCAGTAACGGCCAGCGTAGAAGATGCGCTACGCCTGGGTTGCTCGGCCATTGGTTTCACGATCTATCCTGGCTCGACCGAACGCAATACGATGTACGAGGAGCTGCGAGAGATGACGGCTGAGGCCAAAGCAGCGGGTCTAGCAGTCGTTGTCTGGTCGTATCCACGTGGCAGTTCCCTGAGCAAAGAGGGTGAAACAGCCATTGATGTCGTGGCCTACGCTGCCCATATCGCTGCTCAGTTGGGGGCAGACATCATCAAGGTGAAGTTGCCGACGGCGCATGTCGAGTTGCCGGAAGCGCAGAAAGTCTATCAGAAGTACGAGATTCCGATCTCGACGCTGGCAGAGCGTGTGCAGCATGTCGTGCAGAGTGCCTTTGGTGGGCGGCGCATTGTGATCTTCTCCGGTGGCCCGGCAGCCTCTGACGAGCAGGTCTTTAGCGAAGTACGGGCTATCCGCGATGGCGGTGGCTTCGGCTCCATCATGGGGCGCAACTCCTTCCAGCGCAAGGAGCCGGAGGCCCTGAAGTTCCTCAATACCGTGATGGGCATCTACGAAGGCTCGATCCAGTAGGGATAGCGCATACACGTTTCTAGCTCAGAACGTGAAGACGGGGGTCGCTTCATAGTAATAAGAGCATGAAGCGGCTTCCGTCGTTTTGGGCCAAACAGTGCAATAGGAATTTCTCTTTTTTCCTTGACGGCTACCTGCCTATCTGTGGTAGGATAGAACATCTATTCTTGATTATTATTTCGTTCATTTCGATGGGGAGCTATAAATTTTGTTGTGGGAGTAGACTGAGATTATTTGGGGGAGTGTGAGCATGGTAACTGATGAGGAGGCTGTACAGTTAACGCTTTATGCTGAAGATGCTGAGACGTTTCATAATCGTAAGCCAGCGGCAGTACCCTTTGTAAAGTGGGCAGGCGGAAAGCGTAAACTTGTTGATGAGATATTGCGTGTCGCGCCAGCCTCATTTGAGCGTTATATCGAGCCTTTTGTTGGAGGTGGCGCGGTAGCATTGGCATTAGGCCATCATACGATGTTGTTGAATGATGCTAATGCTGAACTTATCAATACCTATCGCGTTGTGCGTGATAATTTAGAGGGATTGTTGTTGCTGCTTAATGAGCATCGTAAAAAGCACTCTAAGGATTATTTCTATATGTTGAGGGAGCAGGACGTAGAAACATTATCTCCTGTAGAGCAGGCGGCGCGCTTTATATATTTGAATAAAACTTGTTTTAATGGCCTGTATCGTGTCAATAGATATGGTAAATTTAATGTCCCCTTTGGTCGCTATAAAAACCCGATCTTCTATGATCTGACGGAGATACAGGCAGCGTCCAGAGTCCTTCAGCGCGCGGAATTATTTAGCGAAGACTATCAGAATTTTCTCAGGCAACACGCACGTCCGGGTGATTTCATCTATCTCGACCCGCCTTATGTGCCTGTTAGCCGGTATTCTGATTTTAAACGGTATACAAAGAAGCAATTTCGAGAGCAGGATCAAAAAACCTTAGTCCATCTTTATGATGAGCTAATTGCTTTAGGAGCTTATCCTGTGTTGAGCAATTCGTATTCAGAACTGACGCTTGCATTATATGCTCACCACCATATAAGAGTTGTCTTAGCTCCGCGTAATATCAATCACGATGGGAGTGGACGTGCGCCCATTCCTGAAATTCTTGTGACGCCGAGGTCGTAGTTATGGTACTTACCAGTCGTCTGGTTGCTAAATACGAGCTGATTAGTGACCAACTCGCTTGTTTCCCAGGTTCTCGTTATATGGGAAGCAAGCAAGTAATTTTACCGTTTATCTATGATATCTTAAAAGATATACCGTTCACTACGGTGCTGGATGCATGCAGTGGGAGTGGGGCTGTGAGCTATCTCTTCAAATCAATGGGCAAAGCTGTAACCAGTAATGATGTTTTGCGTTTTTGCTACCATACAGCCCAGGCCTGCGTTGCTAACAGTACCGAGCGATTGTCGCATGAAGAGGTGGAAAGGCTTTTACGCCCCCATCCTTCTCCTGACAATTTCATTCAGGAGACGTTTCGGGGCCTCTATTTTACTGATGAGGAGAATCGGTGGCTAGATAATATAGTTGCCAATATTTTTCAGATCACCCCTCCTTATAAGCAATCTCTTGCATTTTCCGCCTTAGTCTATGCCTGTCTTCGCCGCCGCCCGCGTGGTATCTTTACCTACACAGGAGTGCGCTATGATGACGGAAGACGTGATTTGCGTATCTCGCTAGAAGATCATTTTCGTACCGCCGTAGGGCTATTTAATGCGGCAGTTTTTGATAATGGGCAGAAGCACCTTGCTTTAAATACGGATGTATTTTCTTTACCGCCAGAGATGACTTTTGATGCCGTCTACATAGACCCACCTTATGTTTCTCCGCATAGTGATAATGACTATACGCGCCGTTATCATTTTGTTGAGGGCCTAACACGCTACTGGCAGGGATTGGAAATTCTTGAAGAGACGAAAACAAAGAAATTTCGTCGCTTGCCCAGCCTGTTTGATACGAAAAGGACTGTGTATCGGGCTTTTCAGGCGTTATTTGAACGTTTCGCCGATTCTATTATCATTGTTTCATATTCATCCAATGGTATCCCCTTGAAGGAAGAATTGTTAGCGATACTTTCAGCTTACAAGCGTCATGTCGAGGTGTATGAATGCGATCATCGTTATTCATTCGGCACACACAATCACAAGATAAATAACAACCAGAATGAAGTAAAAGAGTACCTGTTTGTGGGAATGTAGAAAGAATAGACAGGCAGATTGTCCTTCAACGTCAGTCCGTCAGGGGGACTAACATATTATGAATGTCTGGAATATAGGCAATACCACTGTTCGTAATCCTCTGCGTTTGAGAGAGGCCTTACGCTTGTTTGTGGCTGAAATGAGTGGAAGACCGTTTCGTCGTAGTGAACAGCTTGAATTCCAGCAGGCGATGATTAAGGCTGGTCTGGTAGATTCAGAGCGGGTTACAGGTGATGATGGAGGGCGCAAATTTGCCAGTGCTTTTAAGCAGTTGGGTTTTGTTACCGACTGGTCACAAGGACAAAGTTGGGAGGTTACACCTGTTGGGAAATTACTACTTGAACATCTTGAGTTACAAGAAACGATCTTCTTACGACAATTATTGAAATATCAGATACAGTCTCCACTTGAGAGTGATAGTCGTACAAACGGTTTTCACTTGAGGCCATTTCGATTGTTGCTTAGATTTTTGCTAAGGATGCACCAGGAAAAGCTGATTGGTCTGACACATACTGAAATAGGTATGTATGTGATTCGTCTTCTTGATGAAGATGATGACAAAGCATTTGAGGACGCTATTGTTAGGATTAAAGTATATAGAGAGGCTTATGATAGAATCAATGGGAAGGTTGCTAAGACTGTTTTTGCACGTGAACGTTTGAAGGAAGTTGCCTCACAGGTTGGCCTGGACTATGGTACTCTGAAAGATTATGCCGACAGCAATGGTCGTTATGCCCTGATGAGTGGATTACTGGCACTGCGCGGTAATAAATTAGCTATTGCAGAAACGAAAGTACCTTTTGTGGACGCTCTGCTTGCCGATGGCTCAACGCTGATGCCGGATGCAACTTACCTGGAAAAATTTTACGATCCCAACTATCCACCTTTGCCTGCCGATGACATCATTTTTGTGCGGTATGAAATTAAAACCCTTCAAGAACGCATTAAGGGGGTTGCTCAGTCTATAAATGTAGCACCGAATATACCTATTCCTGATGATGACACTACTCTCTTAAAGTTACAGGCGTATGAAATTAAGTTACGTAATAGATTGCGTGAAGTACAGGAAATTCAGTTCTATCATATGCAACGTACTCCCGAAGCTATTGATGAGATTGAGGACTTGTTAGAGAGCATTGAGAGTGGTGGTTTTGCCTCATATGCTCCTGCATATCTTGAATGGGCTATCTGGCGTCTATTCCTGGCTATGAATGATCTGGTTGGAGAAATTAGCAATACTAGAGGTTTTCAGATTGATGAAAATATGAATCCTGTTCATCATGCTAAAGGTGGGGTGGCTGATCTTACGTTGACCTACCGCGATTTCAAACTTGTTTGTGAAATGACCTTAGCGAATGGTAGTCGCCAGTTTGCTATGGAAGGTGAACCAGTGACGCGCCATGTCTTTAAAGCTATAGAAGCTAGCGGTGATAAACCTGTCTATGGCGTTTTTGTTGCTAAGAGACTGAACCCTAATACAATAGATGCTTTCCATAATGCAAGATACTGGAAAAATTATGAAAAATATATCATAACGCCTATTGTTGCCCTTGAGATAAAACAACTTCTAAAGCTCGTTGCATGTCTTAAGTATCATTCAGTATCAATAGCGGATGTTCGTAAGCTGCTTGATACTATTTTGGATATGCAAAAAGAGTTTGATAATGGGCCAGATTGGTATAACGCTTATTCCAGATTTTACGAACGGTGGCTGAAATGGAGAAAATAATTACACTTCTCAGCGTTTCACCTGCATTATAATGAATTGTCTTGACAAGCAAATACCCCTATGCTATATTTGGCTGGCATCGTGGCGAAGTATGCTTGCTACCACGGGTGGTAGGATGAAGAGGAGGAACCACAGACATCTTATGAAAATTCTGGTCATACACGGCCCCAACCTCAATCTTCTCGGCAAACGAGACCCGGCAAAATATGGGACTTTAACGATGTCCGACATCAATGCACAACTCCAGTTGCTTGCCCACGAAGCTGAGTGTGAGCTTGAGTTTTTTCAATCAAATCATGAAGGAGCCATCATCGATTTTTTGCAGCTTGAATCATCTCGCGCCGCTGATGGGATCATTATCAATCCTGGGGCTTTGGTGCGCTATGGTTATTCGCTCAGACAGGCCTTCATTGACCTGGGGAAGCCGGTGATTGAAGTTCATATGTCCGATATCCACAAAACGGGTGTCAATCAAGGGGTCAACGTACTTGAAGATGTGCGTATTGACCAGGTGGTGGGGCTGAAAGAGCGCAGCTATTACGAGGCACTAACAAAGCTGATCAACTATGTGAGGACAAAGTAGCACGATGCCAAAAAAACAGGTGTTTCTAAAAGTGACGAAAAGCCGCAGTTTGCACGGCGAGGTGCGTATGCCGCGCAGCAAAACGCACTCGTTTCGGGCGCTTATCCTGGCCTCGCTGGCCAATGGTATCTCGTTTGTCAGAAATCCCAAGCTCAGCGGAGATTGGCATGAAGCTGTGAAGGCTATGCGCATGTATGGCGCAAATATCGAGGAAGTTGAACCCAACGTTTTTCGCGTCGAAGGTGTGGGGGGCAAGTTACAGACACCGGCAGATATCATTAATGTCAATAATTCCGGCACCATGCTCTTTTTTGTAGCAGGCGTAGCGGCGGCCTGTCCTGGCTGGTCGGTGATTACCGGTGATGAGTCCATACGCACACTCAGAAAAATTTCAAGCAATTTGTTTGAACCCTTGCAAGACTTAGGTGTCCAGATCATCTCGACGAAGAATGATGGCATGGCCCCCCTGGTTATTAAAGGCAAAGTGGATGGCGGCGTTGCACATATGGATGGAGTTGGCTGTCAGCCCGTTTTTAGTGTCCTTATTGCCTCGGCATTTTCGGAGAAGCCGGTGGAAATCTTTGTCAGAAATCCTGGTGAGAAAGCCTATATTGACCTGCTGCTGTACTGGTTCCGCAAGGTTGGCCTACAATTTGAAAATGTTGACAACACCTATGCCTACTACCGCTTTCCAGGCAACATTCCCCCCCAGGCTTTTGATGCGGAAATACCCCTTGAGTGGTCTGCTCCCGCGTACCCACTGCTGGCTGCCATCCTGACGCCGGACTCAGAGATCACTGTGCGCGGCATGAACTGGGAAGACCCCTATGGAGATAAACATGTTATTGCTATCCTGCGCGACATGGGGGCAGATATCACGATTAAAGGTGATGCTTTAACCGCCAGAACCAGTGAGTTACGTGCCATTGAGGTAGACATGAATGATTTGCCCGATCAGGTGCCGACCATTGCTGTTGCCGCCTGCTTTGCCAGAGGGAAAACAGTGATCAAGAATGCGTTGACGGCACGCTGGAAAGAGTGTGATCGCATCGCGGCCATGTGCCGGGAACTGACGAAGATGGGCGCGAAAGTGGTTGAAAAAGAAGATGGACTCATTATCGACCAGGATGGCACATGGAAATTGCATGCGGCGCAGCTTGATGGCTACTACGACCACCGTATGGTCTTATCACTCGCACTCGCGGGCATGCAGGTAGAGGGAGAGACATACATTTCTGATGCCCAGATGGTGGAAAAATCGTTCGAGAATTTCATCCCAGATATGAGAAACGTTGGGGCCAATGTAGAACTGGTGGAAGAACAGGCATGAGAATACTGCTCATTGGCATGAAAGGTTGTGGAAAGACAACCGTCGGGAGATTACTGGCCGAAACGCTGCAAGTGCCGTTTCTTGACGCTGATGCGGAGGTTGAAAGTCTCCATCTGCAAGAGAGCGGCGAGGCCCTGTCCTCCCGCCAGATTTTTCAACGCTATGGCGAAGCGTATTTTCAGGCCCTGGATCGACGGGCGTTGCAGCGCATCACGCAGGCGTTCGCGCAGGCAGATTTCGTTTTTGCTTGTGGAGGACGCACGCCGTTACAGGCCGAAAATCAGGCAATTTTAGCGCGCATGGGCACGATCCTCTTTCTGAATGTTGACAAAGCCATTCTTCTCAAACGTATCCTCGCTCAAGGCATCCCCGCGTTTTTTGCCTATCCAGACGATCCAGCGCGATCACTTGATGAGCTACTGACGCAAAGAGTTCCTCTGTATAAAAGATTAGCCGCTCTGACTATTGAGGTCGGTGAGGAAACCCCGGAGGAAGTCACGCGCAACATTCTGGCTGAATTGAGGGCGTATGAACAACATTAATGGCGAAACTCAGGTAATTGGTTTCTTTGGCGCAACCTATCGCACCAGCAAGATGTACGGCATGTATAATGCTGCTTTTGAAGCGTTAGGGATGAACTATATCTATATTCCTCTTATCGTCAAAGACCTGGCGAAAGCGGTTGAGGGAGTACGCCATTTGGGCATCAAGGCCATTGGAGTGACGATACCCTATAAAATCGATGTCATTCCTTATCTCGATGAACTGGATAGCGACGCGAGCAGAATTGGAGCTGTCAACGCCTTTGTGAATCGTGATGGCTGGCTGCTTGGAGCCAATACCGACGGGAAAGGGGCCGTCAAAGCATTAGAGGAAGTTACCACCATTGCTGGCAAGAAAGTGGTCTTGCTCGGCGCGGGGGGAGCAGCACGCGCGGTTGCCTTTGCTGTGACAGATGCCGGGGGCGAGATCGTGATTGTGAATCGAACAGAAGAGAGAGCGGCAGCACTGGCACAGGCGATACACGGACAATACACCACGCTAGACAGGCTCAAACAGGCAATACAAGATGCGCAGATTGTGATTAATGCAACCTCGGTGGGCATGGGCGCGGCGAAGGACGAGTCACTCGTTCATAACGCATGGTTATCGTCAGATGCTGTCGTGATGGATCTGGTCTCTTCTCCCAAAGAAACGACATTGCTGAAACAGGCGCAGGAAAGAGGATGTCGGGTCGTCTATGGTAATCGCATGCTTTTCTGGCAAGGTGTGCTGAAATTTAAACTCTATACCGGTATAGAGCCACCTGTCGAAGTGATGGAAAAGGCCCTCAACGCCTTATAGTAACTTCTTTTGACCGACTGGATGCAAACGTGCCAGAAAAAAGAGTTCTCTAGTAATCCCATCAGCTTTCCGTGATACAATAGATCGGTAGAGGATATCTCCGGCTGAAGCATGCTTCACCGGATTCGAGTGCAAGTTGCATCCCAGTTCTCAAGAGGTGTTCGCACGATGGAAGTCTCTGATATGCCGGGGGGCATAGGTGCCAGTTCCCCGACTACCGACGCAAAGCAGCGCAGGCTCTCGCTCTTTAGTATTTTTAATATTAATGCCTTCTGGTTGGCGAATAATTTTCACTGGCAGGCATTGCTGGCCGTTGTCATCCCCAGTATGGTGGCTCATTTTCTCGACCCGGCCAATAAAAGCATCAATCTGGCTATCGTCGTCAGCGCGGGCACGTTTGTGGCTGTCGTTGTCAACCCGTTAGCAGGCGCGATCTCCGACCATGTTGGTTTTCATATGGGGCGTCGCCGTCCATTCATGCTCATCGGCACTATCGTCAATGTCATTGTGCTGGTCGTTTTTGCCTTCTCGCCCTTCTGGTTCTCTTCCGGCGTGCTGCTATTCACTTTCGCGCTCCTCTTCCTGTTACTCCAGATCAGTAATAACGTCGCTAATTCGCCCTGGAGCGCGATTATTGCTGATAAAGTACCGGGCGATCAGCGTGGGCTGGCCTCTGGTTTCTACGGTCTGCTAACGCTTATCGGCACCATTCTCGGCTCCGTGCTGGCTGGTATTGTTCTCGGCAATGGTGTTAATGCCAATAACATGCTTGTCTACCGCAACGCCGTTGTAGAGATGTTTGCTATCATCGCCGCCGTGCAGATTGTTTTCGTCGCCTATACTGTTTTTACCGTCAAAGAGGTGCCATTAGCGCCAGAAAAACGCGGTGATTTCAACCTCTTGCGCATCCTCAAACGCTTCTTCTTTAAGCCGACGCAATACCCCGACCTGTCCTGGGTGTTACTGGCGCGTTTCCTAGTGACAATGGGCATCTGGAGCGTCTATTACTTTCTCACGTACTATTTTAATGATGTTCTTGGCGGCCCCGGCGTGCGCACCATCATCTTCAACACACCATTTAGCGGCGAGCAGTTCAATGGCGCGCTGTTCCAACCGGTGATTGTCCTGCTTGCTCTGCCTACGGCTCTACTGGCGGGCTGGGCTTCAGATCACTGGGGCCGCAAGGGGCTGGTCTATCTCTCCGGCGCGATGATGGCGATGGTTTGTGCTATCTTCATCTTCTTCCAGAACCAGTATGCCGCGCTGATCGGAGGGGCCTTCTTTGGCATCGGCTACGGAGCTTACACCAGTGTGGACTGGGCGCTGACAACCGATGTGTTGCCACCCACTGACGAGGCTGGTAAGTATATGGGGATCTGGTCGGCGGTCGGCATTCTGCCCCAGGTCGTGGGATTGCTGATCGGAGGGGTGGTATTGCAACTCCTGAAGAGCATCCCGCACCACTTTGGTTACACATCGCTTTTCATACTGACTGTCATCTACATCGTCCTGGGAACCGTTGTTGTCAAACAGGTGAAAGGTGCGCATTGATCTATAATAGGTATCTATCACTGCTATCCCCTTCTCTCCTGTTGTATAAGACATTGGTCATCTATAAGGTGCAGGGTAGAACGAAAATAGAGCTTGTTCGTTGCTACAATAGATACAAACACATAAGGGGATAACTCATGCGACCACAAACGGAGCAAGGTGAGATAAGGAAGCGTCGCCTCGCACTGGCATTAATGGTTGTTGCCGCTGCCCTGCTCATCGTGCTGGCGGGCTATGCTGCGATTACCTATCTCTCGCCCAGGTCTTCGATAGCTCAGAAGCAGCAGCAAACACCGACATCTGCTACACGAGTGAGCGGTACCGCCGATGCCAGGGCGACGACCAGCACGCAGGTTCCATCGCCTTTGCTCTTCGGTACCAACCTTGGCCTGTTCAATGCCAATGATCAGTTTCTCACATCAGATACAACACGTCAGATGATGCAACAGATGCATGTGCGCATCATCCGCATACCGGTACGAGATAATCTGCCGCTGAGCCTTACGATTCAGGCGGCGCAAGATGCAAAGAGTATCGGTGCGGTGCCGCTCATTGTGCTGGAAGGTATGCGCAGCCCGCAGCCGCTACAGGCCGATAGCCAGATTGTGCAGGCTATGAATGGCATCTTTGGGAATAGCGTGGTCTATTATGAATTTGGCAACGAAGATGATTGGAATGGCCTGCCCATCGACCGCTATACGGCTGGCTGGAATCAGATCATTCCGCAGTTAAAGAAACTGGCGTTGAACGGCAAGTTCGTCGGACCGGTCAGTTACCAGTATAGCCATGACAACCTGACGGCTTTTTTGCAAGGTGCCAATCCGCGTCCCGATGCCATTAGCTGGCACGAATATACCTGTAGCTACAAAGACCCGGCGGATCAGTGCCTTGCCAACATCGATAAATGGACAACTCATATCGCCGATGCACGAACCGTTATGCTGTCTACAATAGGCACAACGTTGCCGATTATGATTACCGAGTGGAATTATGCCGCTGACCAATCAGTGCAGAACAATGGTCAACCCTATGCCGATAACAAATACAATAATGCAGCTTTTATGACGCAGTGGACTACCAGAGCGTTGCAAACGCTCGCCGCGAATGGCGTCTTTGCGTCTATGCAATATACCGTCACAAATACAGCGTTGCCGCTGATTACCTACCAGGATCAGATGACCACGCAAGGTCAGGCCTTCCAGGAAGAGTATCAAAAAATGTTTCCTACGGGCGGCAATTAGCCGCCCTCTTCCTCTGTCACCTGGGCCTCTATGTATTTTCCTCGTAATATCCTGAGTTTTTTTTTAGGATCAGGAACCATTTTCCCTATAGCCTCTTGAGCATCGTGTACGTTACCCTTAAGTATAAGGAAGGGTAGAGAAATGTCTGTCGTCGCTAACCTGATCTAGCATGTCGGAACCACGCTAAAGGGGGTTGCTATGTTTGCACCACGACTCCTGTTGCCATTTACACATGGCATTGACGCACAGGCCATCGAATGTGTCATGCGTGTTGCGCATTATGAAGGCGCAACGCTGGTTCTGCTCTCGCTCATTGCGGTGCAGGGGGAGAAGAAAGGCCCGCGCCTGGAACATATTGAGCAATCAAAAGATATCCTCAAGTACGTCAGGACCGTGGCGCGCTGGCACCATGTACAGGTTGAGTTACACGAGGTCTATACAAATGATCCTGTTATCGGGATCATCAGTGCCTATCAGCAACTTTCTTGTGATAGGATACTGGTCGCGGTACGCGAGCAAAAAGCTGTGCTACTGCAAACTGCCGAGCTTCGGCAATTGCTCAGGCAGTACGGCACCCGTGTCGAGATAGACCTGATCCAGTTACCACCAAAGGCAAAACCCTGGCACTATCTTTCGTCGTTTGCAAATCCTGTGCGACACACACAAACTCCTTTGCCTGCTATGAATCGGATACAGAAAGTGACAAGGATGACACAAAATATCAAAGAGGCAGAAGTTAGTAGAAGATAGTTGCGGTGCGGGTTGTACTATGCGCTTCGTTATGGCGAGCAAATCTGCTTTGCTGAATTGCCCTGGTGTTGACTTTGTATCTTGTTCGTCAGGTGTGAGAGCATTCATTCCTATTGATTCTTCCTCTTCCTAAGACATTCTGCCTGCCCGCAACGCATTCAGAATCACAATCACGTCGATTCCTTCCTGTAATATAGCACCGATGGCGGGCGGAATGTAGCCGATAGAGGCGAAGATCATGGCCATCAGGCTTAAGCCCATGCCAATCCAGATGCCCTGCCGGGCAATATGCATCACGTGTCTGCCCAGGCGCACCGCCGTGACCACACGCTGAATATCACCAGAGAGCAGCACTGCATCCGCTGCTGTCGCGGCTGCGGTAAGTCCCTGTGTTCCCAGTGCCATCCCCAGCGAGGCCGTTGCCAGGGCAGGCGCGTCATTGATACCATCACCAACCATCAGGACGCGATGTCCCTGTGCCACCAGTTCCTGCACGCTTCGTACCTTATCTTCGGGCAAACAACGTGCCACGATACGATCAACCTGGGCTAGCTGCCCGATCTGTTGGGCGACTACCTCACCATCCCCGGTCAGCAGGACGACTTGCTTGATACCGGCCTTTTTGAGTTGTGGCACCAACTGCGTGAGTTCCTGGCGCGGCATATCTTGCAGGACAAGCAAGGCTATGACCACGCCATCGAGGGCGACAAAGCTGCCGATCTGGCCCAGGGCGGTACGCCGCTCGCGCTCTGCCAGCAATGAAGACGGGATCTCGACGTGCAGGTGTTTCATGAAGGTGCGGTTGCCTACCGCAACCGCTATGTCCCGGAGCATGGTTACGGTGGCAGGCGTTGTCCTTTCCTCTGGGGTAAGCGAGACGGTGCCCTGGACACCTTTGCCAAACATTTCCTCGAAGTTACTGACAGTGCCTGGCGGTAGCCCACGCTCCTGAGCCGCCTCTACAACTGCGCGAGCCAGAATATGCGTGGAGAGCTGTTCGACTGAAGCGGCCAGGCGCAGAATGGTGTCTTCGCTCCTGCCGATCTGCTGCATGACGCGCTCTGTATCGGAAGTTTGTTCCTCTCGCATGATCAGCGCGGTCACCTTGGGTCTGCCCAGCGTAAGTGTGCCGGTCTTGTCGAAGACGGCAACATCGACCTCACCGAATTGTTCTATCGCGCCACCGCTTTTGACAATGATGCCGTTGCGCGCGGCCAGATCGATGCCGGACATAATAGCAATGGGGGTAGCCAGAATCAGGGGGCAAGGGGTAGCCACCACCAGCACAGCCAGAGCGTAGACGCTGTCCTGGAACATAGCCCAGGCAGTAGCTGCCATGATCAGCGTGACGATGGTGAAGGCTACGCTATAACGATCAGCCAGACGATGAATGGGCGCTTTCTGCTGTTGTGCTTCCTGAACCAACCTGACAATCTGGGCATATTTGCTTTCGGCACTGCGTTTCTTCGCGCGCACTTCCAGTACGCCATCCAGATTAACACTTCCAGAGAGAACCTCTGCGCCCGGCATTTTGCGTACAGGCATTGGCTCACCTGTCAGGTCGGCCTCACTGACGTTTGATGTGCCCTCGACGACCGCTCCATCGACAGGAATCAACTCGCCCGGCTTTACAACTATTTCCATTCCGATCTCGATAGCGTCAGCCGGAATATTGACAAGCTGGTCTCCTTGCCAGATATGGGCAGTGCGTGGGGCACGTTCAGCGAGCGCTGAGAGAGAACTGTGCGCTCGCCGTAAGGCATACGCCTCCAGTGCCTCGCCGCCGGAGAGCATCAAAACGATGAATGCACCCGCCAGATACTCTTGTAAAAGAAGAGAGCCGCTAATAGCGAGAATGGCGATGAAATCAACGCTGAATTCCTTGTGTATGATGTGCAGCAAGGTTTTCCAGAGCAGCGGGATGCCACCGATGAGTGTGGTAGCCAGCAAAGTCCAGTTTGCCAGTTCTCTGTGCTTGCTGAGCCAGAAGATCAAACTGAGCAGTAGAAGTGCCAGCGCGCCCAATGGAAGTGGATATCTGCTGATAACCCTCCAGGGACGCTGATACCAGTGTTGCTGGACTGCCACTGTCATCTCCTGCATACTCATGCTGTCGTCGGCAGGATACGTATTTTGTGTATTGAGCATAATACGTGCTTTCAGGTAAATCACCCAACCAGTGCCAGGGCGGACTCCGGGCCGAGCAAGGCTTTTCTCAGCACGGCTGTGTATATCTCATCACTGATGCCACCATTGGCCTCGTAAACGGCGATGACTCCCTCTTGTGCTCCTTGCTGAAATGTACTGGTGTACGAGACGTTCGTGATATAATGGGCAATTCCCATACCGTTGTCGCCGGTAATCCGTGCATGACCGATATCGGTATAAAGATGGTCGTAAACCACAGCATGACCGATGACCGCTTCAAAGGCTGCACCTGTGCCTTCCAGCCTGACCGGGCTGGTGAGCATGGTACCAGCTTTGATATTCTCCAGTGTCAACATTGTCCCATCATTGACGGCAATAGCTATCCAGATGTTATGGATGTTACCTTCCAGACGGCTCAACGTTACCACTGCGGATGGCCCCTGTACCTGCGCGCCTTGTATAGGACTCTCCTGTACCTGGACGACCGCACTCACATCATGTGCGCCGCCGCCACTCAGAATTTTGCCGGTCACGGGGCGTTGCCAGGCGAAGAACTGTTTGGCCAGTGTCTGTGCCACCTGCACCGGGTCATTTTTCCAGCTATCCTGTCCCTGATTGACGCGGGTCTGATCCGCTTCGGCCTGGTAGCGTGTCAGGTCAGGGTAGATACCGGGGAAAGCAACCTGGAGCAAGGTGCCTTGCGCATTCGACCAGTCAAATTCGCGAAACAGGTCAGCCGTCATTGAGGCAACCGGCTTGCCAGCATTTACTGCCGAATGTGTATCGACTTCTGCTGTTAGAATGGTATTGTAGCCACTAATCTGCGCGTCACCTTTCAGTAATCCCGACAGCAGAAAGATGCGCGCTGGATGAATCGCGGTAATGTTGTTGAAGGCATAGACATCCAGTGTGCGATTGGTGTTGGTATGGCGCACTGTTACTAGAGCTTGTAAGGTGGGAGTATCCATAATGTTTGCACAACTGACACTCTCGACAGCGCGTTCTCCATTATTGGTGCCGATAATGGCATTCCAATGGGCAGTGCTGTCGATGCCTGGCGGACAAGCCTGTGGCCCTAGTACCACTCCTGGGGCTGATGTTGGCGTCGTATCCGTGCCCGCAGGAGTGGTAGTAGCTAACGCGGTCGGTTGTGCCGTCGATGCTGCGGTCGGAGTGACCTGTGTCTGCGGCGACTCTGGCGCAAAACGTGCAATAGCATAAATCCCAATGCTTAAGAGCAGCACCAGGATGATGCCAAGCGCGATTCCGGTATATCCTCTCGGTGTTCTCGACCGTCGTGGGTCTTGCGCAGGTTGAGGCATTTTAACATTTTTATCCTGATCTGTTTGTTGAGTATTCATTGCATTACTCCTTCAAGCACCGTCTATCAGATCACAACCATGCAAAGAAAGTATAGCAGCGGTAGTTATCAAAGCTGTCTCTTTTAGAGACAAAAATCTCTCATTGTACTCACGTAAATATATGTGTGTATCTTGGGGAAGTGACGGTTTTGTGCCTTTGGCGCTGCATCCTGTGATGCATTCGTGAGGGACAGAGCCTACACTCATGGGAAGAAGGGTCTATCAATGGTTTGAAAAGGAGAACGCTTGTGTTTCACCATATATTAGTTCCACTGGATGGCTCCATACGAGCGGAACGTGCTTTACCGGTGGCAGCACAGATTGCACGAGGAACTGCTGGCTCACTTCATCTGGTGTATGTGGTCAATCCACCGATTGATTACAGTGGGGGATTATCTCCTATGCCCATTATGTCGGCAGAAACCATTGAGATAGAGACGAAGAATGCAACCTCCTATCTCAATGCGGTGGCTATGTCACCTCTGCTGGCTGGCATCCCGACGACAACTGAAGTGCAGTTTGGCGTACCTGCTGTTGGTATCCTGGCTACCGCCTCTAAATGCGCGGCTGATCTCATCGTGTTGTGTAGTCATGGCAGAACTGGCTATACACGCTGGATACTGGGCAGTGTTGCCCACACACTGGTGCATGAGAGTCCCGTACCCCTCTTCGTGCTGCGAGAGGGCGCGTCTGATTCCCTGTTAGCACCGGATGGAAGTGCTCGTCCCTTGCGTGTACTCGTTCCGCTAGATGGCTCGGAGCTTGCCGAGGCCGCGCTTGATCCGGCAGCTTCCTTGACCGCCGCTCTGGCCGCGCCTGGGCAGGGGACTCTGTATCTGGCTCAGGTGGTCAAGGAGGTTAATCTTCCCCCATCCTCGGCTGGTGCTGCTGCGGCTTCTAGACTCAACGAGGAGGTCAAGGAGCATGCAAATGCCTATCTGGCGCAGGTGAGGGAGCAATGGCAGGCAAGAACGAAGGAGCTGAGGCTCTCGATCACTTCTTCAGTCTTGTGTGCGTCCGATGTAGCGAGCGCACTGGTAGAGCTGGCTGAGCACGGCAATGAGGGACAGAAAAGCGGAAGCGCGGCTGGCTGTGACTTGATCGCCATCTCCACACACGGTCGGCACGGGTTGCAGCGCTGGGTGATGGGCAGTGTGACAGAGCGTGTCTTGAACACAAGCAAGCTCCCGATCTTGATTGTGCGACCACAGCAACAAGGATGAAGGAGAAAACGATGGAAAAAGGAAGCAATGGAGGTAGGAGCCTGGAATAATGTTTTTCAGGCTCCTTGCTTTCTAACGTTATATGAGGCGTCCTTTTTAGAAAAGGGAGATATCTGATGAATCACCAACATCGACCTGTAGATTCAGAATCATCGTCATTGGACGTTACCAGGATGCTCCAGGCTCTCAGCCGCCCGGAAGCTTTTCCGTTTGCCTTACCACCTGGGCAAATCATCCCGGTCATCCATACTCACGCCTCTATTGTTCTGCTTACGCCGACGCTGGTCTATAAGCTGAAGAAACCAAAGAACTTTGGGTTTTTCGATTATTCGACCCCCATGCAGCGTCGTCACTTTTGCATCCAGGAAGTGTTGGTGAATACCCGCTTCGCTCCTGGCATCTATATCGGCGTTGCGCCGGTTGTATATTCTAATGACGGCTATCTTTCCTTTGGCGAGGTATTACCTGTAGATAATCTCCCCTTGCCTGGGAGCGCATTGGGTGAGGGTACTATCGTCGATTATGCGGTCGTCATGCAACGTTTGCCGGATGAGGCAACACTGGAGTTTCTGGTGCAAACTGGTGCAGCCACCGCTGAACAACTTGCCCGCGTCGGGCGTTATGTGGCAACCTTCCATGCGACCGCTCCGACCAGCGCACACATTGCGCACTTTGGTTCGCTGGACGTGGTACGCCAGAACTGGGAAGAGAACTTTGCTCAGATGCAGCCCTTGATCGGTCGCACGTTAGAAGGGGCCGTGTATGAACGCATCGAGACCTTCGCTCGCCACTTCATGCAGGAACGTACCCAACTCTTTGAGCTACGCATCCGTGATGGATATGTTCGTGACTGTCATGGCGACTTGCGACTTCAACATGTGTACCTGCTAGACACCCGGCCTATGAAGCTCACTCAGTCCTTGCCCCCCATCGTTATTCTGGACGGTATTGAATTCAATGAACGGTTCCGCTATAGCGACGTGGCGGCAGAGGTGGCTTTCCTGACCATGGAACTGGATGCTGCTTACCGCAACGATCTTGCGCGGGCCTTCGTAGACGCCTATGTCGCTGCCACCGGCGATGATGCCTTACGCGAATTACTACCTTTTTATTGCTGCTATCGTGCTTGTGTGCGTGGCAAGGTGTTGTCTTTTCAGCTTGAAGAGGCAGAGGTGCCGGAAGCGCAACGTCTGCTGGCACGGCAGCAGGCAACAAACCTCTTCGCCCTGGCAGCTGAGTATGCTACCGGCCCGACAGTGCCGCTGCTCATCATGATTGGCGGCCTGATGGGCACAGGGAAAAGTACATTAGCACGCCAGCTTCATCATGAGTTGGGGTGGCCCTTGTTTTCTTCAGATATCATACGCAAACGTCTGGCGCACCTCGACCCATCGCATCCCCAGGCAGATGCCTTTGAACAGGGTCTGTACAGCCCACAGTGGACAGAGCGTACCTATCAAGCATTGCAAGCGGAAGCCAGCACTGCTCTGGCGCAAGGACGCTCCGTTTTGTTGGATGCTTCCTTCAGTCGTCGTGCAGAACGTCTGGCGATGAGTCGTGCCGCCAGGTTGCATGGAGCCAGCGCTATCTTTGTAGAGTGCATATGCCCGGCAGAGATCGTCCTGCAACGCCTGGAGCGGCGCTGGCTGGACAGGATACAGCAAGGTCAAGGCAACGCCTCTGATGGCCGACCTGAACTCTACATGGCCCAGAGCGCGCGCTGGGAGCCTTTCGATGAATACGAAGAGGCTGAATGTCAACATTTACTAGTTTCAACTGCCCAGCCACCCACAAGCAGTTGTGCAGAACTGTTGGCGGCTTTGCATATCCCGCACTTCTCCTGTCCTCTTCAGTTATCGAAATGAGGAAGAAACGTCTCTGTCAGTGTTGTGTGCATAATGTGACTATGTCAGGGCTTGTGTGATGCAGAAATCGGGATAAGCTGTGATCTTTCTGAGAGATGTCTACGATGTCTTGTGACGCAATCGTGATATTCTTATGATACCGTCCATGCATCCTTGACGGCTCCCATAGAGTAGACTATGAGATACTGATGGAAAGAAGGGCGCAAGTATGGGTCACCTCCTTCAGATTGATGATGTCATTATCATCGAACGGGAACAGCTTCAACAATTGCTCGTGGTGCTCCAGGAGCAGGGCTATACGGTGGTCGGGCCGACGGTGCGCGACCAGGCCATTGTCTACGACACCGTGACAACTCTTACAGACCTGCCTGTTGGTTATACCGACGAGCAGGACGGAGGAATCTATCGCCTCAAACGACGCACCGACGGGGCGCTATTTGGTTATGCCGTTGGGCCACAGTCCTGGAAACACTATCTTTTCCCCCCGCGCATTCGTTTATGGCAAGCCCGCCGTGAACAGGACGGTTTTCAGATCGAGCCGGAACGGCATGAAATGCAAAAATTTGCTTTTCTCGGTGTACGTGCGTGTGAATTGCACGCCATCGCCATCCAGGATCGTGTCTTCTTGCGCTCTCATTACGTCGATCCCCACTACCAGTCGCGTCGCCGCAATCTCTTTCTTATAGCCGTTAATTGTGGACATGCAGGGGGAACCTGCTTTTGTGTCTCCATGCAGACGGGGCCGAAGGTGACAGGGGACTTTGATCTGGCACTGACCGAGATACTGACGCCTGAACGCCATTTCTTTGTCGTGCAGATTGGTAGCGAGGAAGGTGCGAGCATGCTTCAGGATATTCCGTATAAGCCAGCGAGCGATGAGGAGTTGCAGCAGGCAGAAGCGGTGGTTGCGCGTACTGCCCAGCAGATGGGTCGCCAGATGGAGACTAACGAGATCAAAGAGACGTTGTACCGCAATCTGGAGCACCCGCGCTGGCAGGAGGTGGCGTCGCGTTGTCTAACCTGTGGAAATTGCACGATGGTTTGTCCCACGTGCTTTTGTTCCGCCGTCGAGGATGTCACTGATCTGACGGGGATGACTGCCGAACGCTGGCGCAGGTGGGACTCCTGTTTCACGATGGATTTTTCTCACTTAACCGGTGGCAGTGTACGGGCCTCGGCCAGTTCGCGCTATCGCCAGTGGATGACACATAAACTGGCAAGCTGGATTGATCAGTTTGGTACCTCCGGCTGTGTCGGGTGTGGACGCTGCATTACCTGGTGCCCGGTTGGCATTGATATTACAGAAGAGATGCGGGCGATTCGCGCCGACGACGCGACCAACGCGCCGCAGAATCATTAGAAGAAAGTGAGTGGAGTCTAATGCAAGCGCACGATATCATTCTCGCGCAGCATCCTTTCTTTGCTGGTGTGAAACCACAGACCTGGTCGCTTATCACTCCTTGCGCGTCTTTTCTGCACGTTGATGCCGGGAAATATCTGTTTCACGAGGGGGAAGAGGCATTATACTTCTATATCCTCAGCGAAGGAAAAGTATTACTGGAAGCTTTTGATGCGCAACTGGGGGCTGTGCCTATCGAGACGATTGCCGCCGGTGATGTGCTGGGCTGGTCCTGGCTTTTTCCGCCTTATCGCTGGCATTTCAGTGCCAAAGCCCTTGCGCCGGTGCAGGCCGTAACGCTGGATGCTAGTTGCTTACGGGAAGCCTGTGAACGCGATCACGACTTTGGCTACGTGCTGGTCAGGCAAGTGGCGCAGGTGCTGATGCAACGGCTCCAGGCCACGCGCCTGCAACTGCTCGATATCTATCGTACTCCAGAGAGAGGAAAGCGATGACGATGACATCGATAGCGCCGGAGTTGGCGCAAGATCCAATGCTGCCGCGCCGCTATCGCATTCAGCGCGTGCAGCGTGAAATCTCAGATACCTTCACCTGGATACTGCAACCCGTTGAGGGTAACACGGTTTCTCCTTTCGCCTGCGGGCAATTTAACATGCTCTATGTCTTCGGGGTGGGGGAGATACCGATTTCGCTGAGCGGCGATCCCGGCAAGCCGGAATTGCTGGTACATACCATTCGTGCGGCAGGCGCGGTTTCACGGGCCATGCAGACTTTGAAAGCGGGAACTGTTATTGGTGTGCGTGGCCCCTTTGGCGTGCCCTGGCCTGTCGAAGCGGCTCAGGGCAAGGATGTGGTGATTGTCGCGGGCGGCATCGGGCTAGCACCGCTACGTTCCGTAATGTACACTCTCCTGGCGCAGCGCGCGCGTTATGGCCGGGTGGTACTCCTCTATGGAGCCAGAACGCCACAGGATATCCTCTATCATAAAGAGCTTGAGCGATGGCGCGCGCGTTTTGACCTCGACGTCGCTATCACAGTAGACCGTGCGAGCGGGGCATGGTTCGGCAATGTTGGTGTCGTGACCCGTTTAATACCACATGCCTCCTTTGACCCATCGAACGCTATCGCTATGTTGTGTGGCCCGGAGATCATGATGCGCTTTACGGCTATAGAACTGGAGAAACGAGGTATGGCGGCAGAACATATTTTTCTTTCGATGGAGCGCAATATGCACTGTGCCATTGGCTTCTGTGGACATTGCCAGTATAGTCCTTACTTTGTCTGTCGAGATGGCCCGGTATTTTCTTATGATCGTATCCGGGCGTTGCTGGTAAAACGGGAGATATAAAGGCTATGGCGCGTACACATAAACCTCGGCTCGCTGTCTGGAAGTTCGCTTCCTGTGACGGTTGTCAACTGAGCTTGCTGGACTGTGAAGATGAATTGCTGGCGCTGGCCGGGCAGCTTGAGATTGCCAAATTTCTTGAGGCGTCGCGGGCCGAGGTTAAAGGGCCATACGACCTCTCGCTGGTCGAAGGCTCGATTACTACGCCTCAGGACGAAGAGCGCATTCACCAGGTACGCCGCGCCTCGAAATACCTGGTCACAATTGGGGCCTGTGCGACCTCCGGGGGGATTCAAGCGCTGCGAAACTTTCAGGATGTCAAAGAATTTATGGCTGTTGTGTATGCCTCCCCTCAGTATATCGAAACGCTGAGCCATTCGACGCCCATTGCCGATCATGTCGCTGTCGATTTTGAGTTGCGTGGTTGCCCGATCAATAAAGATCAGTTGCTTGATGTCATTAGTGCATTTCTGCACGGGCGTCGGCCAGTAACTCCGGCGCACAGCGTCTGCATGGAGTGCAAATTGCGTGGGCTGGTCTGCGTCATGGTTGCGCATGGCACGCCTTGTCTGGGGCCAGTGACGCATGCCGGTTGCAACGCGCTCTGTCCTGCCTGTTCGCGTGGGTGTTATGGCTGCTTTGGCCCGAAAGAGACG